>ERZ1740065.1314-NODE-1314-length-14769-cov-6.407775_pt1 | contig 14769 bp, 8 predicted proteins | sample MGYA00581738_ERZ1740065 | MGnify/ENA primary metagenome ERZ1740065 (study PRJEB43018, sample SAMN04849749) | marine metagenome | isolation source: floating plastic debris | place: Pacific Ocean | collected 2008-09-01 | study: EMG produced TPA metagenomics...
GGCTTTGGCCTTTGCCTCAGCCTCTAAGCGCGCTTTTTCTTCGAGCTTGGCCTTGGCTTCCGCCGCGGCCTTTTGGCGGGCCTCTTCTTCGGCGCGGGCCTCTTCTTCTTCGCGCGCGCGCGCTTCGGCTTCGGCTTTCTCTTTGGCGAGGCGCCGCGCGTCGGCCTTGGCTTTCTCTTCCGCAGCTTTGAGGGCCTTGGCTTCGGCCTCGGCCTTTTCGCGCGCTTCATTCGCGATCCGGGCGTCTTCCTCCGCCTGCTTGCGCGCCTTTTCCTCGGCTTCCAGCCTGGCCCGCTGCGCGGCCGGTGATGGCCCCGATCCGCGGCGCCCGGGTGAGAGCGCCTTGCCGGGCGTCGTCCCCCGCCCAGCGCCCGTGTCGGACACTGGCGCAATCCAGCCTGGCGCGGCGCGGCGCACTTCGGTCACGGAGCCATCCGCTTCGATCAGGCGCAGGCCACCTTGGCTGAAGAAGGAGCGGGTTTGGCCTGCCGGGCCATCGCCGCCAGAGCCCGCCGCCCGTCCAGGACGACCGCTGCCACTGCGAGGAACAGGGCGGCCGCGACCTTGCCGTGCGCCCTGCCCTTTGGCCAGAACGGGCGCATCGGGATCAATTTCGGGTTCGGCTAAGTCTGCTTCGCCCCAACCATCATCCTCCGTCAGATCAAGCTCGGGCACCTCTAGGACCGTGCCGTCCGGCTCAATCAGGCACAGCCGCTTTTTCCAGACATTGTCCGCCTTCAGGCCGCCGCCGGTTCGGCCCCCGCGCCCGTTCCCACGGGCTTCCTCGTCACGGCGTAGAGCGTGACAATCAACCCAACCAAGATCAGCGGTAGTGTTAGCCATTGCCCCATCGATAGCCCGGTTTGCGCAGCGAACGTCGACAATTGGTCGTCGGGTTCGCGGAAGAATTCGTTGGTAAAGCGCGCCAGACCCATACCGATCGTGAACACACCCACCAACAGACCGGTGCGATAGCGCGCTTTCGTCAGCCAGAATAGAGCCATCAGGATGAGCAGCAAGGCCAGTCCCTCCAACCCCGCCTGATAGAGCTGGCTGGGGTGGCGAACGGTGTTCGTCGTCGAACACATCACACCGGCAACAGGGGCAGCGTCGCAGAAGACCATTCCCCATGCGACATCGGTCTGACGGCCCCAGAGTTCGCCGTTGTTAAAGTTGGCCAAGCGCCCCAGCAGCATGCCGAAAGGCACATTGACCGCGATATTATCGCACACTCTGAGGAAAGAGAGCTTGTCGCGCCAGGCGACAAACCCAATCGCCACCAGCACGCCGATCAGACCGCCGTGAAAGCTCATACCGCCATCCCAAACGCGCAAAAGCTGCCAGCTGACCCAGCCATCGTCCGTGAAGGTCGTAAAGGCGCTCGGAATGTCGGACGCGCCCCCTGTGTAGAAGGCGGCGTAACCCAGCCGTCCGCCCAGGATCACACCCAGGGTGCAATAGAAAAACAGATCATCCGCATGCCGCTGCGCCATCGGGGCGCCGGGCTGCTTGATCATGCGTGAAAGGTGCCAATAGGCAAACAGCACGCCAAGCAAATAGGCGAGCGAATAAAAGCGCAGCACAAATCCGCCGGGCAGCGGTATCCCTTCGATAAGCCCAAGATCGATCCAGTAGATCGGATCGCTCGCGCCCAACTCACCGCCCGGCCCGGAAATCCCGGTTGCGGCGAATAGGGCAACCAAAGCGCTTGCAAGAAATGGTGACAGCACGAAGCGAACCTCTTAAGAGCGATTTTCAGCCGGGTGGCTATTCTGCCGCGCGTCTTTGGCACACGAAGCGATCCGGGGAAAGTGCCCCGCTAAGGGTCTTGTCCCCAAGACCAAAGAGATAATCGCACGCACGCCGCGAAATTGCGCAAGCACGCTTTAACCCGCATGGGCGTTCTTGTTGAAGTACATATTGGGATCATGAGGAGAGAGGACCAACATGCGCACCGAGCTCGATAACGCGCTGGACACAATCGTCGCGGCGATGACCGCCGATGGCCAACCCTTTGCCACCGTGCCATTTGAAAGAGGCGGGGTCGAAATGCCCTCGTTTCTTGGCGCTCCGCCGACGCTCGCGCACTATTTTGCGCATTACTGCAACGAACACAAAGATGTTCTCTTCCTGGTGGATGGGGACACACGGCTTACATTTGGCGACGTATACGCCGCCGCCGTGTGCGTCGCGGAAGGCCTGGCGACAAGGCACGGCGTGACCAAAGGTGACCGCGTCGGCATCGCCGCGCGCAATTCGGCCAATTGGATGATCCTTGAGCTTGCCATTCTCATGGCCGGTGGTTGCGCCACCCTGGTCAACGGGTTCTGGTCGGGCGAGGAGCTCGCCTATGGCATCAACCTCGCCGAGTGCAAATTGGTGCTCGCCGATGAAGGCCGCGCTAAACGGTTGAGCGGCGTTGAGCACAGCGCGAAGGTCGTTTTGTTCGATCATGGCGGCGCGCCGTCCGATGGGCTTGCCTCGGTCTGGGCCGTTCCGCCGCAGGACCAACCGTCGGTCGCGCAACGGATGCTGGCGGAGCTTGGCCCGGATGACCTCGCGACGATCCTCTACACCTCGGGGTCCACCGGCAATTCCAAAGGCGCCTATTCCGATCACCGTGGCGTTGTTCACGGCGTGATGAGCTATGTCGCGCAAAGCGCGATGGCCAAGGTCCATCTTGAAAGCCAGGGCGAAGATGTCAGCGCGCAGCCATGCGCGCTGGTCGCGGTCCCGCTGTTTCACGTGACCGGCGAAGTGCCGCTCTTCCTTCAAAGCATCGCGATCGGTCGCAAGCTCGTGCTGATGCCCAAATGGAGCGCGCAAGAGGCCATGCGACTGATGGAACAGGAAAAGGTCACATATTTCGTCGGGGTGCCCTTGATGAGCTATGAGATCGCAAGCCATCCGGACCGGGCAAACTATGATCTGTCGACCTGCAAAAGCTTCGCCGCCGGCGGCGCGCCACGTCCGCCCGAACATGTGACCAAGATCAAGGAGAGCTTTCCCGGCGGTTTCCCACTGCTTGGCTATGGTCTGACCGAAACCAACGCTGTGGGGTGCGGCAATTTCAACGAAAACTACCTCGCCAAGCCCGGTTCAACCGGGACAGCGTCCAAGCCGATCTGCGATCTTGCGATCCTGGACGACGATGGCAAGGCGCTGCCGCAGGGGGAAATTGGCGAAGTCTGCATTCGCACCCTCGCCAACTTCCTGGGCTATTGGAAGAACGAGGAAGCAACCAACGAAGCCTTCACCAAAGATATGTATTTCCGCACCGGTGACCTCGGCTATCTTGATGAGGACGATTATCTCTTCATTGTGGATCGCAAGAAGGATATTATCATTCGCGGCGGCGAAAACATCTCGTGCATCGAGGTGGAAGACGCGATCTACGCCCACCCCGATATCGGCGAATGCTCGGTCTTTGGGTTGCCGGATGAACGCATGGGCGAGGTGCCCGCTGCGGTTATCCTCACCAAAGACGGCCACGACACGGTGACGCCCGCAGCCCTGCGCGCGTTTCTGCTGGAAAGCATCGCGCCCTTCAAGGTTCCGCTCGAAGAGCATATCTTCGTCGTGCATGAAACGCTTCCGCGCCTTGGCACGCAAAAGGTCGACAAGAAGACCCTTCGCGAACAATACACAAAGCAGCTTGCGGCCGCGTGAGCCTGCCTTTGTCGCGGCGGCGGGAGAGATAGCGGGGGCAGGGGCGTGAGCGCGTCAACAGCCACCCGCCGCCTCCCGCGCCAGCGGGCCATTTTTGACCGGCGAACCATCGCAGAGACCATCGTCAAGCTGGTCGAAGCGCATGGCGATGCAGCGCGCCCGTTCATCGTGACGACGCTCAAAAACGCGCTCGATAAGGGTCGCGGTGAGTTGGCGCAGAGGCTTGCTGACAAACCTTCAGCCGGACACGAATTGACCGCCGGGCATGCCTTTTTGACGGATCAGTTGCTGCGCGTGATCTACGACCATGTGACCGCGCATCTCTTTCCCGTCCCCAACCGCACCGCGGGCGAGCGCCTCGCGCTGCTGGCGGTCGGCGGTTATGGACGCGCGGAGATGGCGCCCCACTCGGACATCGACATCGCCTTTATAACGCCGATGCGCCGCGCAGCATGGTGCGAACAGGTGATCGAAGCGACGCTCTATCTGCTTTGGGATCTGGGCCTCACAGTGGGCCATTCGAGCCGCACGGTGGGCGACACGATCCGCATGGCGAAAAACGACCTTACGATCCGCACCGCTTTGCTCGAAGCCCGCCTGGTCTGCGGTGATCAGGCGATCTACGAGGAGGCCCGCGCGCGCTTCTGGCGCGACGTTGTCAAAGGCAGCGAGCGCGACTTTCTCGATCAGAAACTCGCCGAGCGGAGCCAGCGGCATGAGCGGATGGGCGACAGCCGCTATGTGGTTGAGCCGAATGTAAAGGAAGGCAAAGGGGGCTTGCGCGACCTCCAGACGCTCTATTGGATTGGCAAGTATATCCACCGCGCCGAAACCGCCGGGGAGCTTGTCGATGTAGGCTTGCTCACGCGGGCCGAATATCGCGGCTTTCGCCGGGCCGAGGGCTTTCTCCTGGCGGTGCGCTGCCACATGCACGAGCTTGCCGGCCGCGCGGAAGATCGTTTGACCTTCGATCTCCAGCGCCAGATCGCCGAACGCATGAATTTCGCCGACCGGCCGGGCAAGAGCGCGGTCGAGCGCTTCATGCAATATTACTTCCTTCAAGCGAAACGGGTGGGAAGCCTGACCGGGGTCTTTTTCGCGGCGCTCGAAGACGAATTTCGCAAGACCCGTCGGCAGAGTGTGTTTTTCCGCAGCCGCCCAAGCCAGACCGCGCAGATAAAGGGTTTCTTGATCGCCGATGAGACCCTTCGCGCGCCCAGCGATGAGTGGTTCCAGCAAGACCCTGTGCGCCTTGTCGAATTGTTCACTTTGGCCGAAGCGCAGGGCCTCGAAGTGCATCCGCAAACCATGCGGCAGGCGGATCGCGATGCGAAGCTGATCGACAAGGATGTCCGCGACGATCCGCGCGCCAACGCGCTGTTTCTGGATGTCTTGTGCGGCCGAAACGACCCCGAAACCGCCTTGCGCGCGATGAACGAAGCCGGGGTGTTTGGCCGCTTTGTGCCCGATTTCGGACGGGTCAACGCGCAGATGCAGTTCGATATGTACCACCATTACACGGTCGACGAGCATACGATCCGTGCGATCGGCCTCACCAGCCAGATCGAGCGCGGGCTGCTCGAACGCGATCATCCGCGCGCGACAAGGCAGATCCACAAGCTGTCCTCGCGCCGGGCGCTGTATGTGGCGGTGCTGCTGCACGATATCGCTAAAGGGCGCGGGGGCGATCACTCCGTCCTCGGCGCGGGTGTCGCGCAGCGGCTGTGCCCGCGCTTTGGCCTAACGCAGGGCGAGACCGAGCTGGTGGCCTGGCTGGTCCTTGAGCACCTCCTGATGAGCCGCACCGCGCAGAAACGCGACCTCACCGATCCCAAGACGATCGAGGATTTCGTGGCGCAGGTGAAGTCGATCGATCGTTTGCGCCATCTGGCAATCCTAACCGCAGTGGACATTCGCGCGGTGGGCCCCGGCGTCTGGAACAGCTGGAAAGGCCAGCTCCTCGGCGAACTGTACGACGCCGCGCAAGAACGTCTGCGGCTTGGCCATAAGCAACGCGGGCGCAAGCAGCGCGTGGAAGCAAAGCGCGCCGGAACGCGCGGGTTGCTGGGCGACAAGGCCGGGTTGGTCGATACGGTCGGCGCCTTGATGAGCGACGCCTATTGGATCGCCGAGCCCGAGGACATCATCGCGCGCAACTTCCAGCAATACGAAGACGCCGAACGTCTGGATGAACGCCTGTCGATCGAATGCGAGATTGATCCCGAACGCGGTGCAACTGCGGTCACGGTTATCGCGCAGGATCACCCGGGTCTGTTTTATCGCATCGCCGGCGGCATCCATCTCGCCGGCGCAACCATTATCGATGCGCGCATTCACACGGCGAGCAACGGAACCGCCTTTGACAATTTCCTGGTCCAGGACCGTCACCGCCAACCGTTCAGCGAGGCCGAACAGATTGAGCGCCTCAAGAAAGGCATTCGCGACGCGCTGTTGGCCAAGGTGGAGCTGGTCCAAAAGCTGGCCGCGCGGCCGCTGCGCCATGTCCGCTCCAAGACATTCAAGGTGGCGCCCAACGTCACCTTCGACAACCACGCATCAAACCGCTTCACCGTCATTGAGGTAACGGCCCGCGATCGCCCGGCGCTTTTGAACCGGCTCGCTTACGCGCTTTATCAGGCCAACCTGATCGTCCATTCCGCTCACATCACCGCCTATGGCGAAAGCGCGGCGGACACGTTCTATGTAACTGATCTGATTGGCGGGAAAGTGGAAAGCGCGCCGAGGCTTGAAGAAATCAAGGCGGCGCTGTTGTCGGCGGCCAGTGACAAGCGCCAAAGGCAGCTTGAAGCCACGCCTTCATGAGCCGGTAAAGCGGGTGTTAATTGCGTACCAAAATTAGGTTGCAATTGCGTAACCTAACGGTATGCGCGGGGAGACTTACGTCAGGAGAGGACAATATGATAACCCCGAAGCCCGTGCGGCGCGTGTTTGCGCTGCTCTCGTCCACATGCGCTCTGGCCGCTTTCGCCGCTCCCGGCGTGGCGTTGGCTCAGGACCCTGCCACCGGCGATGACACCGAAGAGCAGCGCGAGAGCGCACTCGATTCGATCAACCGTATCATCGTGACCGGCACCAAGACCCAGAACCCCGAAGACGTCCAGGACGTGCCGCTCGCTGTCACCGCTTTCAACGCGGACACGCTCGAAGCGTTCAAGGTGCGAGACATCCAGGGGCTGGGCTTCCAGGCGCCGAACGTCAGCCTTGATCAGATCGGCACCAGCCGCGGCCAGGCCAACTTTTCGATCCGGGGGCTGGGGATCAACTCCTCGATCCCGTCGATTGACCCGACGGTCGGCGTGTTTGTTGATGGGGTTTACCTCGGCATCAACGCGGGTGTTGTGTTCGACATTTTCGACGTCGAGAGCGTGGAGATCCTGCGCGGTCCGCAAGGCGTCCTGTTCGGTCGCAACGTGACGGGCGGCGCTGTCGTTCTCAACACAAGCAACCCGACCAACGAATTGCGCGGCAAGTTCCGCGCGGCGGTTGACGGTCCTATCGATTCCGGGCGCGGCGGCGAGAACTACACGTTCAGCGGCGTCCTTTCGGGCCCGATTGTGGAAGACAAGCTCTTGTTCAAAGTCGCGGCCTATCACAACAACGATCAGGGCTACTTCCGCAATCTCTTCGACGGCGAGGACTTTGGCGCGGCTGAGACCACCATCGTTCGCGGCGCGCTCGAAGCGCGGCTCGGCGATCTGACGCTGACCGGTAAGGTCGACTATTTCGACAGCGAGGGCGACGGTCCGGCGGGTCAGAACCGGGGGCAGTTCTCGCGCGAGAGCTTTGATTTCGCGATCGACAATGTGGGCCTTTACGACACCGAGATTCTGACCACCTCGCTGACGGCAGAGTGGGATATCGGTCCGGGTACGCTGACCAACATCTTTGGCTATCGCGATTACAGCGCGTTGACCGATGCGGATATCGACGCGACCACCGCCTTCCTGTTCCACTCCGCCACGGAAACGGAGCAGGACCAGATCTCAAACGAAATCCGCTACGCCATCTCGACGGACACGTTCGACATTACAATCGGCGGTTTCTACTTCGACCAGTCGCTGGCTTACACCGAATTGCGCGACCTGCCCTTCACCGGGGCGCCGACCTTCTTTGGCGGCGGTCGTCAGGATCACCAGGTGCTCGGCCTGTTTGCCAGCGGTCAGTATTATGTGACCGACGCGCTCTCGATCATCGCCGGTATCCGCTGGAGTGAAGAGACCAAGGATGCGGCGGTGACGTATATCACGCCGCGCGCGCCGTGTTCGGTGGTCGACGGCACCTGCCCGACCGGCACCCAGCCGTTCACACCGGGCTCGGAGACCGACGGTTTCGAGGACGAGGTGACCTTCACCAATGTCTCGCCCAAACTGGGCCTGCAATACGAGTTCGCCTCCAGCCAGATCTATGGTCACTGGACGCGCGGCTTCCGTTCGGGCGGCTACAACTTCCGCATCACCAACATCGCTGGCTTTGAAAGCGCGGTTGCGGCGAATGGCGGCGATCTGTTCTTCAACGAAGAGCAAGTCGACAATTTCGAGATCGGCGGCAAGTTCCAGACCGATGACGGCGTCTTCACGCTGAACGTAGCGGCCTACATCACCAAGATCGAGGACATGCAACGCGAAGTGAACGTGGCGGATCCCGGCGCGGGCGTGGTTCAAAACATCCTCAACACCGCCGATGCAACGATCGCAGGCTTCGAAGCGGAAGCGCGGGTGCGCGCCACTGATAGCCTGATCCTTACGGCCAATATCGGCCTTATCGACGCCGAGTATGACGAGGTTCGCTTCGATATCTCGGGCGACGGTGTGATCGATCAGGCGGATCTTGATCTCGCCCTGCCGCGTGTTCCGGAAGCCACCTTCGGCTTTGGCTTCATTCACGAATGGCTGATCGGCGGCGACAACGAAATCCTGACGCGCGTCAACTATCAGTGGCGCGACGAGTTTGCGTACACCGACGACAACTTTGGTTTCGTTCAGTCGATCTCCAACCTCGAAGCCAACATCACCTGGGTGACGCCGCTCGAAGGCTTCTCGCTTTCGCTTTATGGCCGCAACCTGTTTGATGAAGTGCAAGTGGGTGGCGACACGCAATTGTCGTTCACTCCGGGGCCGCTCTCAAACGGTGTCAACCAACCGTTCGACCCCAATCCGGCAGCGGGAACCTTCTCGCCGCTGGCGCGGGGCCGAAACATTGGCGTCGAAGCCGTATTCGAGTTCTGATCGTTTGATCCAACGCCAGACCAACGGGGCGCTCCGGACATCGGAGTGCCCCTTTTTCTTGGCTAGGCCGCCATCAGCCACAGCGCGATCGCATCGTCATCCAGCGCGACAAAGCTCCACTCATCCGCCGCGTCGGAAATCGGCCACCACAGCCCGTTCAAATGATTGGTGAGCACCGTGAGCGCCGCTGGCGCAAACGCATCCAGGAACTGCCGCGCGCAAAGCCGGGCATTCTTCGCGTCTAGCCAATCGTGGCTGGGATTGGAAAGGTCCCGCTGCACCGCTTCGACCATCGTGCCAAAGGCGGATCGCGGCGCGTCGATATCCGCCTCGGGATCGAGCAGTTCCCAGTTGAAGCCGATGGGTTGGAAACCGTTTCGCACAGCGAAGGCGTCCGCTTTTGCGCTCGCTGTCAGGCCATCGCTTGGCACAGGCCCGACGAAAAGTTCGAACCGCACCCGTTCGCTCAACCTCACGCGCCAGGCACGGCGAAACGCGTCGAGGTCCGCCCGCGACCTTGCGTTCACCCGCGGGCTCCGAATAAGGCCGTGCCCACCCTTATGTGGGTTGCGCCCAATTGCACCGCGGTTGCGTAATCGCCGCTCATACCCATCGAGAGCCCTTCAACGCCGTTGTCCTGCGCAAGCTTGGCAAGCAGCGCAAAAAACGGCGCGGGCTCGACCCCGGCAGGCGGCAGGCACATCAGGCCCGCCACCGGTACATCCGCGTCGCGCACCTTAGCAAGAAAGGCGGGCACTTCGCCAATCGGGCAGCCACCCTTTTGCGCCTCATCGCCAATATTGACCTGCACGAAACACGGGACCTGTTTGTCCAGCTTGTCCATCGCCTTGGCGAGCGCTTTCAAGAGGCTCTGGCGATCAAGCGCATGGATGCAATCGAACAGCGCGACGGCGTCCTCGGCCTTGTTGGATTGCAGCTGGCCAATGCCGTGCAGCTCGGTATCCGGATAGCGCTCGAGCAATTCGGGCCATTTGCCTTGCGCTTCCTGCACCCGGTTTTCGCCAAAGACGCGATGGCCGATATCGAGCATCGGCTGGATCGTGTCGGCCGCGTGCGTCTTGCTTACGGCGATGAGCGTGATGTCCTCGCGCTCGCGCCGCGCGGGTTTGAGCATGCGGGCGATGGTGTCTTCAACAGCGGCAAGACGACTGGCTGCGCTTTCCATAAGGGCGCGCTATAGCGGGGATGTGGCTCAAGACCAGACCCTGCCAACGCTTTGGCTCCTTTCCGATGCTCGCAACGACGCCGGGCTTGAGAAAGCGCTTGCGCGGATGCCTCGGGCCAGCGGCTTTATCTATCGACACTATCACCTGCCCGACCCCGATCGATACCGCCGGTTCTGGGCGCTGCGCCGCATCGCCAGAGCGCGTGGCCACCGCGTTATCCTCGCCGACAGCGCGATCACGGCGCTCGAATGGGGTGCGGATGGAATGTACGGCGCCCCGCTATCCCTTTGGCCCCGACGCGCTGGCCTGCTTCGACTCGCCACGGCGCACAATCCGCGCGAGATCGCGCTCGCGCAGCGCAAAGGCGCGCACGCCGTGCTGCTCTCACCTGTCTTTGCCACGCGGTCGCACCCGGGCGGCGCGGTTCTTGGCCCTGTACGCTTTCGCCATCTTGCCCAGCTCGCGAGCGTACCGGTGATCGCGCTGGGCGGCTTAACGAAGGCCAAGGCGGCGCGGCTCGATTGGCCGCGCTGGGCGGCCATCGATGGGTTGAGCTAAGGTTCCATTCGCCGCACATCGCTTGACCGGCTGCCTCTGAGGATTCATGATGTGTTCTCATCAGGAGCGCCGTGTCAAAGCGGCGCTCCCTTGGAGGAGCATCCTATGGCGACCCGCGCTGTGACAACCCGCACAGGCAATTCCCGCAAGTCCACCGCCGACTGGCGCGCTGGCCTTCGCCGTTCGATCCGCCGCGCCGCGCAGATGACGGGCGCGGGGCTTTTGCTGTTGGCGCTGTTCTTCTTCGCGCTGGCGCTGGTGAGCTACACCCACACCGATGCCAGCCTTTCGACAAGCGCAAGCGGAGACCAGATCAGCAATTGGATGGGAGCCGCCGGCGCCTGGGTCGCCGATGCCGCGTTGCTTACCTTTGGCGTGCCCGCGATCCTGTTCCTGCCGCTGCTATACGTCTCCGCGCGCAAATTGTGGCGCAATGTCGAGCGTGAGGACAACGCCGAAGCCGCGCCCGATACCACCCGGTGGTGGCGACCCTTGGCGATGGTCCTGGGAGCCATGGTGTTGCTGTGCACCGTCCTTGCGCTGACCATTCCCGCGCCCGGCAGCGCTTTGCCCGCGCAGTTTGGCGGTTTGTCGGGACTCTTGGGAGCCGGCGCGATTGAGGCTCTGGCGGTCCGCTTGGCGGGCGAGGCTGCGGGATGGGTCATCCTGGGAACCGCCGTGGTTTGTCTGGCGGGCGCCGTGGGATTGCTCACACGCGTTTTTGCGATCGATTGGCGCGCGCTCTTGACCTTGCCCGAATTTGCGCGACGCGGCGCAGGGCTGACGGGCGGTTTTCTGGCGCGCTTGCCCGGTCTTGGATCGCGCAGGGATCGCGCAGCGGCACCGGTTGAGCGAGAAGCGGCTCAAACTCCCCTCAACACTCTGCCCGAAGCCGAGACCAGGCGCGCGCCTGTCGATGAAGCGAAGCCGCGCCGCGCGCCGGAGATCACCGACCCCAGCGCGCCTCCCCGGCGCGCGCGCACAGCCAAATCCAACCAGCGCGACATGTTCGCAACCTTCGATTTGCCAAGCCTTGATTTGCTGGCCGAACCCCCTGAGGAGGCCGCGCCGGCGCTCGACAAAATGGCGCTTGAGCGCAACGCGAGGCTGCTCGAAAACGTGCTCGATGATTTTAACGTCAAAGGCGAAATCACCGCGGTGCGCACCGGTCCGGTTGTCACCATGTACGAACTGGAACCTGCGCCGGGCATCAAAGCCAGCCGGGTGGTGGGCCTTGCTGAAGACATCGCCCGCAATATGAGCGCAATCAGCGCGCGCGTCTCGACCATTCCGGGCAAGACGGTCATTGGCATTGAGCTGCCCAATTCGGACCGTCAGATGGTGATGCTCAAGGAGCTCGCCGCGAGCGCCGACTTTGCCGAACATCGCGGCAATTTGCCGATCATCCTGGGCAAGGACATTGCGGGGGAACCGATCATCGCGGACCTGGCTGCCATGCCGCACTTGCTGGTCGCGGGGACGACGGGTTCGGGCAAGTCGGTTGGGCTCAACTGCGTCCTGTTGAGCCTGCTCTACACCTTCACGCCGCAGGAATGCCGCCTGATCCTGATCGATCCCAAAGTCCTTGAGCTGAAGTCCTACGACGACATCCCGCACCTTCTCTCCCCGGTGGTGACCGAGCCGCATAAAAGCGTGCGCGCCTTGAAATGGGCGGTCGAGGAGATGGAAAAGCGCTACCGGATGATGTCCTCGGTCAACTCGCGCAACATCAACTCGTTCAACGACAAGGTTCGCGCGGCGGCGGCCAAGGGCAAGCCGCTGGGCCGCCGGGTGCAGACCGGATTCGACCCGGAAACCGGCGAGCAGCTCTACGAAGAAGAACAGCTCGACTATGAACCGCTGCCGCTGATCGTTCTGATCGTGGATGAACTCGCCGATCTCATGGTGACGGTGGGCAAAGAGATCGAAGTCCTCATCCAGCGCCTTAGCCAAAAGAGCCGCGCCGCGGGCATTCACCTGATCATGGCCACCCAGCGTCCCTCGGTCGACGTGATCACCGGCGTGATCAAGGCGAACCTGCCCACACGCATCAGTTTTAAGGTGACGAGCCGCATCGACAGCCGCACAATTCTGGGCGAGCAGGGCGCGGAACAGCTGCTGGGTAAGGGCGATATGCTGTACAAGCCCAACACCGGGGCCACAGTGCGCGTCCACGGCCCGTTCGTCTCGGACGAGGAGGTCGAAGCGGTGGCCGATTTCTGGCGCGCGCAGGGTGAGCCGGAATATGTCGACGCGGTCACCGAAGAGCCCGAAGAGGGCGGTCTTACCTTCGAGGACGACCTCACCGCGTCCGACAACCCCGAAGAGCGCAAATACCGCCAGGCCTGCCAGATCGTGATCGAGAACCAGAAGGCGAGCGGTTCGTGGCTACAGCGGCAAATGGGCGTGGGCTACAACACCGCTGCCAAGTGGATCGAGCGCATGGAGAGCGAAGGTCTGGTGGGCCCTGCCAACCATGTCGGCCGTCGCGAGATCTTCCGCGATCGCGACGGCAACCCGATCTGAAACGTAACGCGGAAGGCCAGCGCACGGCGATAAATGGTGCACAGGCGCAACGACTTGAAACTGTAATCGATCGTCGCAAAGCCGTCATTTCATAGTCGCAGCGTCGTCACCAAGGGGTGCCACGGGGAAGACCTCTCTCCACCACCAAGGACCCCCTTATGCTCCGTCCCCTCTCATTGGCGCGCGCCAGTTCGGTTTGCGCTCTCGCCGCCGCGCTCGCGTCCGCCCCGCAAGCCGCTTTCGCCCAGCTTTCCGAAGCCTCGGGGGAAGAAGACGCCACCGGCCCCGTCATCATCGTCACCGCCCAAAAGCGCGAAGAAGCCATCACCGACGTCCCCGCCACGGTGAGCGCGCTTTCCGGAGAAAACCTCCAAGCGATCGGGATCGATGAATTCGACGAGGTCGCCGCCTACATTCCTGGCCTGATTGTCCAAGAGCAAAGCCCCAACAATCCCGGCTTTGTCATTCGTGGGATCACGTCGGATTCGGGCAGCGCGCAGATCGCGCCGCGCGTCACTATCTATTACAACGGCGTCGACGTCTCGCGTTCGCGCGGGTCCTATTTCGATCTGTTCGACATTGAGCGGATCGAAGTCGTTAAAGGCCCGCAAGCCACCTTGTTCGGCACCGCCTCGACAATCGGCGCGATCTCGGTCGTGACAGCCACGCCAAAGCCCGGCTTCGAGGCGCAAGGCAGCGTCAGCTATGGCAATCTTGATGCCTTCGAATTCGATGGCATGATCAATGTCGGCAATGATGTAATTGCGGCGCGCCTGGCTGGAACGTATAAGCGCCGCGACGGCTATGTTGAGAACATCGCCGGACGGCCCGGCACCGCTTCGGAAGGCGTTGTCGGGATCGACCAGGCCGATCTCAACGGTGTTGACCAGTTTGGCCTGCGCGGCAGCCTGCGCTTTACCCCGACACCTGATCTGACGATCGATCTGGTGGCCACCTATGAAGAACAAAGCAACCCCGGCACCGCTTTTGTCTCAGGCACGATCCCGGCCACTGGCGGCGACACCAGCCCCTTCACCGCATCGGAACTGGGCGGCTCACCCTTCAGCGAGAGCGTCCTTGGCCTTGATGAACTCGGCCTTGAGCGTTCAGTGTTCGATATCTCGGGCACAATCGAATACAGTTTCGGCGACAATTGGACGCTGACCTCGATCACGGGTTACCGCGAATTTGACAGCCTCGAAGTGTTCGACGCGGACGGCAGCGCGCTGTTCTTCCTCGAATTTGCCGAAGAGGCTCTGGGCGACCAGTCCAGCCACGAAACCCGCATCTCCTACGACAGCGACATGTTCCGCGGGTTCTTTGGCGTGAACTACTTCCAGGAAGACGGCACGCAAGGCGTCCCCCTTTCGACCGACGAAGGCACGTATCTGGCGTGTATCGACGCGGGCACCGCCGCGATTGTCGGCGGCGTGGTGGGCGTGCCAGCCAATGAGGTGTGCTCTGGCCCCAACGCGCTCATCGCAGCCCCGCAGGCCAGCGCGATCCTTACCCAAGGAGCGGCCAGCGTAGTTCCTTATGAAAGCGTCTTCATCAATGGCGGCGACAATGCGTCCTTCTCGGTG
>ERZ1740065.1315-NODE-1315-length-14764-cov-11.336053_pt1 | contig 14764 bp, 11 predicted proteins | sample MGYA00581738_ERZ1740065 | MGnify/ENA primary metagenome ERZ1740065 (study PRJEB43018, sample SAMN04849749) | marine metagenome | isolation source: floating plastic debris | place: Pacific Ocean | collected 2008-09-01 | study: EMG produced TPA metagenomics...
ATTGGGGTTAGATGGGGATGGGAGGGGAATGGGAGTGGGAGGGGAATGGGAGTGGGAGGGGGATTGGGATTGGGGTTAGATGGGAATGGCAATGAGAGAAGATTAATCCACTATTTTCCTTACCGTGAATGAGGACCAGGACTCGCGCTGGGAGACCTGCTCCCGGATCGTCGCTGGTTTCCACGCTCTCTGGGTACCCGTCTGCAAAACAGAAGCGTCAGAATATCTGCAGCTTAAACCAATCCAAAACCACCATGACAGTACTTACCGGTGATAGTGAGGACTTCGCGAACGCGACCTTGACCTGAAAAGCGGTGTAAATTAATAAAAGCATGAGAGGAGAATGCCTTTCATAAACATTCATGAAAATAGAACAACATTAGGAAATGATGTAACATGGTAGCAAAAACAACCAATTGAAATAAGCTTCAAACCGATGTCTGCACTCGATAAGTGTCAGAAGGCATTTACCTACAACCAAAAATGAAACAAATGGAGTAGAGAATGATAGTTCAGTACCATAGATTGGTTACAGGTACTGGGTGTTAAAGCCTTCAAGTAAGCTTGGTTGTCGCATGCCCCAGAATTATCTAGGTCATCATCTGGTGAGGGTGGGCGATGGCAGATTGGCTGCAGTGCTATTCGCCAGAATTGGTAAGAAGACAGGAGAAAGAGATATTCGCTTGGTACAATTGCGGCAATAGTATAGTTCAGTTCTAGATTTGTAGTGGTTTTAGTGTGCTCGCAGAGTAGCCTTGTGAGCTCTATTAAATAAAACAGCAATCAGTTATATGAGGCTGAAGACAGGATGCTACCTGAAGTACATAAAAGATGACAACATTTCATGGGGAAACTCGCACGCAAATAACACAAATAGACATAGATAGAGTATATAGAATACCTAGGCTGTTGTAGCCCTCGAGATCTCCGTGGCCGAGCTTGGCCTCTTCCACTTGGACCTCTGTCATCAAAAGGTCGTGCAAATTCTACTCTCACCCTTCTACCACACACCCTTCTACAACATTCATTTGTGCATGGCTTTGCTGGACTGAAAATAATATGGTTGCAATATAAAAAGTATGAGGGGAAGCTAGCACTCACCTTCCATGACATTTACGGACAGCTCTTTCACATTCGTCAGCGTGCTTAAAAACTAGGAATGCAAAACCAGGTGGGTTTCTGAAAAAAAAGGACAGACCTATTCACAAGTGCTCCTATTTCGGCAGGCTGTAAAGCTACGGTAAAGTTACGTAACGAAACCGAGCTAGAACGAAATTATATAGAAATAATATTGATTGCTATAATCACCACATATGTACACAATAAGTTCATCGCATACTTGGATAGACAGTAGGTTGCGTTGTATAACATGTATGGCGACACCCCTGTGATTGTGATCAAACATCGAATCAATAAATTCTGCTAGTCCATGGATTTCATACATCATTCTTAGACAATAAATGTAATTGCAATTATCATACACATAGACTACAGTTATCAGTATGCCCAACCCGGTGTTTTCTCACTGAATGCAACTGAAGTCAACAGAATTATACTTCTCAAGGAAAACCTCAATAAAAGTTATAAACAACAACAACAAATCATCTGTGCATAATTATAACGGGTGTGATAATCACAAATGCCTTTCTTAGTAATGTGCTCGTGATCTTACCTAGCAACCCAAACATCAAGGAGTTTACCATAAGGCTCAAACTCTTTCTCAATGTCATATCGAGTGGTCTGGCGGCCTAAATCACCAACAAATATCCTGTAACCACCAAAGTGCCTGTCGTAAATCGCCATGATTTAAAACACGACGCCTGCATACCGGATGTGATTATTTCGGGTAGATATTTTGCTCAGGGTGATGAGGTCTAGAGTTGTGTCCTCCTTCGGAATTTTGCCCCGCCTAGTTCGCCTTATATGGAACTGAGTGGGCGGAGCCTGAGTGCCAATTCCTCGATATGAAGTACCAAAGCAATCTCTGTTCATTCAAGCGGTTGAAAATGTGAGTAGTGCATGTGGCTATAGAGACAAGTCAGTTCATTTTCAGAGGGTGACTGTACAACACACCATGTGGATTTCTCGCAAACGGATTCTCTTGTGGCACACAGCAAGGAACATACTGGCGATATTCTGCCTGCTGATATCGCACTCATCAGGCTGCATCGTCAGCAGTTATAATGATATTCAGTCTAAAGCGGTTTCCTCTCCGATTGTGATCGTTGCAAGAGTTCTTGATCTGGATAAATCTACTTCAAGAGGTACTGTGCAAGTGAGATCCGTGCTAAAGCAGCCCAACAGTGACATCTCGCGGAGGGACAAGTTAACTGTGGAAGGGCTGCGTAAGACGGTGGAGACTACGAACCAACCACTGAGTGCTCAAATTCTAGACACTTCAACTTCGACTTATAACTCAACATCAGCAGACCCTTGCTTATCTTATGTCAGTATATCTAAGTCTAAGGAGTATATATTATTTATCAACCAATCAGTGTCTGGCGTCAAGGACTTATATCGCACTGTACACAAGGCTTCAGACTATACAAAACCCGACAAAAAATTACTCAAGAACGTCTTGTGCGATGGCTGTGGTAAGTGAACACTTGATCTCCTTTCCAATCTTACCTATTGAGAGCATAGTTTGGTACGGCAGCGCTATGTTGAGATGTTTACCTATGTCCGTATTTGGCAGCAGCTTCATTCATTACATAAGACAGCAACTGGCAGTTTGTGCTGCCCGGTGCAAACTTTGATGATTGATCCTATATTTATGTGTTGACCCAGACGGACTAATGGCAAAATCCAGTAGCTCATCTCGCAAGCCAAAAATCATGAATGGTTGTCGTTTTTAGTACGTAACCATAAATAGTGGGTTATTAAACTCGATCATTGGCGAGGCGATGGCAGATGTTATATGAAGAAATCGGTGCTACTCTCTCATATAAGTTCAGCTAGGACCCTGGATGGCGGGTGTAAAGAAAACTGTATATACTAGAGCCTAGGTAGAAGCGTCATCGCTTCCTCGCTTGCGTATACAACTGTAGTATATACAATGAGTTGAGCTGCCGTTACGAGTCCGTACCTCTCCCTCCTCCCTCGCTCGCCTCCTCCCTCGCTCGCCATCTTCTCTCTTCCTCTCACTCCTTCCTCTCCTCCATCGCTCTCCTCCCTCGCTCTCATCCCTCCCTCTTCTTTCTCATCCTCTCTCTTTCTCTCTCTCTCTCTCTCTCTCTCTCAGCTATCAGTCGGCCTGTCTGCTGCTGCACACAGTGCCGTTGTCGGCTGCCCGATTACATAATGGTCTCTATGCTGGCCTGGTTCTGTGTTTCCCTGGTCACCAGTAGCCCTGCTGCCCTCGCTGCAGTCGATAGTAGCTGCCGGCAGCGGGGCACTGACCTAGCCACACTGTGGTGGCCATGCGGTTAGTTCCTCTTGGTCGAACTCCAGGACTCCGGGCTACTACGGCTCTTCACTGGTCGAGTTTTGACATCGTAGTGAGTGGACCACATGAGGAGGATGGTTACTGACAATGAGCAGGACTACTGACCAGTCTGCTAACGTGTTCATTCCGCAGTGGTGTACATTCTGACAGAACATGATAGATTTGAATGCGTTGCTATTTTAAAATATCGCATTAGCATCATCTGCCGCAGACGCCGACTCCTCTCAGCTTGTGATTGGCCGATATCATAGCAGAGTAGCCGTTACCTGAACCTCTTGATGCAACTATAATGTCGTGGTATATAATGTACAATGGCCAGCAGAAGACTTCAGTTTTGAGCAGTCCTGCTTATTACATTGTGCTAGCCCGTACAGTGAATCAGGATGTATTACTATTCCTTGTAGCGACTCAGCCCAACGCCAAATCAAAGAGAACGTTGGAAGTCGACGAAGGCGCATTGAACTATAAGATTATGTGCCGAGTTTCTGGCAACCCGCCGCCAGAAGTCAAATGGTACAAAGATGGAAAGGAATTGGAGAGCTCGATGAGGGGCATCGCAATCAAGCCGTACCGCGGGTAAGTCTCCACGTCTGCCAATTACTGCGTTCGCGCCTGAGTTTTATGGTCCTGCACCCAAAAGTTGTTCGAACCATGAGCCGATTGGTCGATGGCGAGGTAAATGGCGCCGTATGCTCTCTCGCCTCATACATAGATGTATCGGCTTTTACGCTGGCTCACGGTTCTGGAATGCGGGATGCATAGGTATCGCACACACAGTAAATATGTGTTTGTTTCTCTGACTTTTTATGCAGCAGTCACCAATAGCTGGATTGTATAAAATGACTTAATTCTGTTTGAACTATGCATGAATGAGCGCAAGGAATGGGCCAGTCTCAATGCACTACTGGCGAGCTCATTCAGCCCTTTTATCCGAGACACCATCAATGTTTGAGTAATTTGAATAAGGCAAACATAACGTGTGTGCTAACACCCTTGTCGTTTTTTGTTTTATTATAGACAAATCTAGGCAATAAGCCTTTGTAGATATGCCCCGCGTTCCGCTCGTCTCATAACTTTCCAAACATATCGTTTCATTGATTAGACTAAGAACTTTCACCGCTGACTCATCGGCGGTGATGACCCGAGGCTATATTTGTACAGTCCTATCCACTCTCACTTTCTTCGCTATGCTTTGCAGGAAGAGAGGTTTCAAACTGGTGGTGAGGATAAAGCAGGTGAAGGCAGCACACGTGGGCCTGTACCAGTGCATGGCTGTGAACATGCTCGGCAGCGACACGTCCAAAACTAGACTTACTGGTAAATATGCTCATACGGCCGACCCTCTTCAGTCTCCTGCTCACATCAACCAGCTGCTCGTGATATTGTTTGAGGAGGTATAGGTGACCCCTGCTAGTTTGTTTATTGAGCAGCACTCTGTTTGTGAACACCTCACTCATTAGTGTGAAGTAGCCACTCAACTTCTGATGGCCACACTTAGCCGCCTGATTTCAAGATGTCCCCAAATGCTGAGCCTATTGTCTGCGCCGCAGTTTGTATGTGCGTGATGCGTGGGCTGCTCCCCCCTCCCAGCTGCTGTATTCATTAGAAATCTGGGCATAAGCGAAGTTGTCAACGATGTATGTCTGCCCTGACAGCATCGACTGCAAACTGATGTGTCTTAGATGAGCAATGATGAGAGGCATATAATATCCAACCGGCCCTGTAAATACAGGAGCTGTGAGTTTTATTGTACGTTAGCCTTTAATTACCAAACGCACGCAATAGGAGCATCGCTATTAGCGTTCATTATCCCTTTTGGCTGGCGAGACTCCATTACCGGGCCCAATCTGCTCCCTCCTGGTTTTATCGGCTCGCAGTACCGTACCAGACTGTGTAAATAAAAAGAAAAGGCTTTGTATTAGGCGAGAGCGTTACTATTTGATGACGGGTAGAGGGGGCGATGTGTTTGCCATCACACGCTCTCACCCACTCGGCAGACCAGGGTAATCCTGTCTGAAGTACATATGCTGAGCGGCAGATTGTGGCAACTGGCTAGCAGGACGATGATAACACAGCATTATCATGTGGTGCAATCGAAGCCACATTGCCGCTAGTGTCTTCAGGGTGTGGGAGGCCAGCGCCCCCTCGGAATGGATCGCAGCGCAGGAAGTCTTGCTCCTGCGCTGGATAGTGAGCTTACATTTGTCTGTAAGTTAGGACCATTGAGAAAACGCTGGTTATGTAGTGCAAAGAATCATTGACCAACGCCTTGGATAAAGGGATGCCCGATACTAATTTGATAGACTGTGATTTCACAGCTGCCTTTGGTGCCGTTGCCATGTTGATTCATCACTGCTTACACTACTCTACTTCCTACTCTACGCTGTATCAAAATTTTACGGATTTACCTCTAGTCTCTATAAGTCAGCTGTAAGAGCCGTGTGGCCTTGCGTAGTGGAGAGAGAGAGAGTGAGAGAGAGAGCGCGGGCAAGGAATTAACAACGACTTTGGGACGTACCTATCGTAAGGTCATCATCGCCGCTTGCCAACTGACTGATCATTTCCTGTTGGTCAACAATGACCTTCAACTCGTGCAGCTATAGCTGCGTAGTGAAGTAAATCTATGTAATCACTCTCCTTATAACTTGCCGTGCTGCGTGCCGTGATAAAACAGCCATTGCTGAATGCCAATACGCGAAATTATGGCAACGCAGGCTCTACATAGAAGCCAATCCTTTTTTTATCACTGCACCGTACTAACTCGCTTTACCCTGCCTCTCTACGTCAACACAAAACACTTTCCTTCCTCCCCTATTTCTGGTCTCCAGCAAGGGTTAGCAGGTCATCTAGAATGCTCCTCTCTTTACCCCTGCCTCTACCTCTGCCATCATCTGCCTGGCCTCTCGTGTTGTTTTCCACTGTTTGGTAATGTGCCAGATCTGCCAGTAGTACTTTCTCCCGGCTGCTCATATGTTTTATTTACCTGTGCCAAGTCTGTGATAGACATCAAAGCTCTTTGTGTTTTCGTTTCCTTTGTGAGCACTGCGCTGCCACCTTGTGTGAGTCAATCGGTCATTACGTGAGGCCTTGTAAACGTTGTTTGCGTTGTCACCCTATTTTCCCTACTACTGCCGCAGATGGCTTTGCTTTTTTAATGAAACACAGATTGGTGAATCAGTGAGGAACAAGCAGTGAACAAATTGCTTAGCAAATGATGGTGTGTTTTGTAAACCAAGTCTAGTCTACCTGGCTATTGCTGCCACGTGATTACATTATTGGCCCGGTGCAGTATCCATATGCTGCCTCTTGCACAGCATGCTGACGCTGACACATCTAATCAGTGGTGAGCGCTGCCCCTACCTGAGCAACACCTACCTGCCTCTTATCTGACCAGCCTTTGTCCATGGTGTCTCGTGATGATATGGACATGTTGTTTCACACGGCAGATGGCCTACCTGTCTGTGATATAATCTGATACAATACCCCCTTCTGAGAGAGATGTCAAAGCTGTTGCCCAGTTTGTCGCTGTGTGTTCTGGTCGCTGTGTTTCTGCCGCTGCATGCGTCCCCAGCAATAATCCTATATAAGTGAATTAACGGATTATGACGATGCCGATGCCGGTCTGTTGTAGTCAAGTTGAAGGCGACGCCCCCACCGCCTCGTGCCAGCGACGACTGGTCGTCCCTGGTGGACGAGGAAGAGGAAGAGGAGGACGATGGTAGATCTGTCTCTCACTATATTCCGTGTACAGGACGAGACAGAGACTACTGTTTACACGGCGGAGAGTGCCGCGTCTTCCCCGACGGCCGATACAAGCATTGCCGGTATGTCTGTCGTACTTTCTCCCGTTCGTCTGGCCGTTCGTCCTTACACAGCTCATCTTGGTTCATTCTACCTTTAATTTGGATTAGTACAGTTCATATGTTAGCTCACTGCACCTGCTTGTTTGAATCTCCCATATGTAACGCTATTAATCGGGGTGGTGAGAAAATTTCAAAAACCCAATTATAGTGATTGAAGGTATCAGAACGATAACATTTTCAATCATAGCCTTTGGATCCTAGATGCTTGGCAAGGGATTGGTTGGGGGCCCGCTCTAAAAATAAAAATTGCTATCGGCTTCTCAGTTAGGTTTTCTGTCTTCAGATGATACAAGTGGTGGTGCTTACTAAATAACTATTATCTTAAAACAGGTGTCCAGCAGGTTTTACCGGAGAGAGGTGTATGGATCGTAGCGTGATCAACAATAGTAGAAGTATGTCTTCTGTCACCACGTGTGGCTATGCATCGTGCAAATCAAAGTGCCCTACACAGTCGAGCATGTGTAGTGTCATGTCCTGCGTTTTGCGTGCTCTCTACTCCACAGCATGTCTCCATTGTAGCCTCGCATGCGCGTCACTGTTGTCACTATACGTATTGTTCGTGTACGTGGTGATATGAACATCATATCTGTTTGCCAGTGTTTTAATTGAACCCCACTCCACCATCCTATTGTGTCCTGTTTTATGTGCATTAAGTTATTTTAGTTGTAGCTTATGTACATGTGCATCACAAGCTATCTGCCGTGTTCACGAACACTTTAATACGCATGGCCCGCCCCCTTCCTATAACAGCATGTTATAAGACACGCCTACCCACATGGTCAGCCGCTCACTGACCGTTTATACTTTACCTCACCTGTGAGCCAGCATTGTTCAGTTCCATGGCATATGCCACCATTCACGCTCCCATTTAACCTTTTTCTCGCGCGACCTTATGCCGACATTGTCTCTCTCTCTAGGTGTGTGGCAGGATTTGCGGGAGCTCGTTGTGAGGAAGCAGTTGTTGTACAAACAATCCAGGCCCCAATATGGCCGACAGCTGGCACCGTCACATCTGGTAGGAGCTTCTAACAACATCTGCCCACGTTTTTTGAGCCATATGGGTGAAAATAGCTTCTACTCACAAGATTTGGCCGATTGCTGCAGCTGCTCGTATCGAGCACGCGGTGTACCCTGGACGAGCAAAACTGTTTGAGTGTGAAATAAAATCAAGGGATTTAACTTAATTTAGGGTGAAACACGATTTTTAGCCGGCGTCACTAAAAATAGTGGCCGTGAGCCGTGACACGTGGACAATAGCGTGCCAGGCCCGTTATTAAACGCATGAACTCGCCTGTGTCAGCGGGCGATTGGGCTGCTCTGCACCTCACGAAACTCATGAAATTGGCGATTCCCGATAATTGGATGAAGAAAACAGGTCTGAGCTTTATTGATTTGTGAAGCTTTATCTGATCAGCGGTGGATATTGAGCATCTGGTCTTGTATCTCAGTTTAGCTGGGTTCCCTCAAGACCAGATTAGCTTGGTGGGCTTTGCCTGCCACGCATCGTAAAACAGATTGGAAATGCGAGAACCACGGCTTTCTGACCCCCCAAATGCTGTTATTGTTTCGTAAAAGTTTATACTTACCCAGGGTCGCTGCGCGCCGCTACTACAATATCCTTATTTAAAATTAGATCTGCTGCCAGTGAGTGCGCTGTGAACTCAACCATTGTGTCAGCCAGGGGGGGGGCTAAATCGGTGGAGTTGGATTGTGCCTGTGATGAGAAACCAGTCTATGACTACGTATTTAGGTATATATTCCTGGGTCTGGACTGTATGGCAATAAAAGTTCTGGGCCACAACTTCAGTCGACATTCTAGTTTTTATGAAGTGTTGTTACCTAGCAAGTTCTTTCCAAGCTGAATTGACGTGTGATTTTGTTGCTTACAGAGTCGTCATTGGAGTTAGTGTATGTGACCATTGCTCTGGCTACAATTCTGGCTGTTCTTATTATCTTACTGCTCATACTTGCGTGCGTCTGCACCACTTGGAGGTACAGCAGGTAATTCCTCCGCTATTGTCATCGCTTCACACTCAGACTACAGGCCAGCATATGTGATACTGTCCCTAATTACTTTTTGCTAAGTGTATAGCAATTTATCTTTAACTACACTAATTGCTAATGAAAACTTCATCTGTTTGGTTTCTTAGCGAGCCTCGCTCCCTACATCCCTACATCCCCACACTACATCTCTACATTACAGCTACAAGTGTTTTCCTGTTATCTCTGCATCCCCTTCACCTCCATTAGTGCTAGGGTGACCTCAGCTGCGCACAACAAACCAAGTTGAAATTTTTATACTAATTGAGAAAAATCATGTCGATTACTGCAGGCTTATTACGCACGTCTGAAACGACCGACGGTTATATGACAGTGTCATTTACATGTACTTACCATTGTCAACGCATGAACTCCATGGATGTTTCGGCTGTTGTAGGATGCGTGGCAAAAAGCTCATGAGGGACATACAGTTGTCGAACAAAAAGAATGAGCTGGCCTGCCTTCTGGATGAAGTCGACCTGAAAGGGAAAATGAGACTCGGCGAGCCGCAGTCTGCGCCACCTGTTGATAAGCAGACTATAACCATGGTACGTAATCTCATCCCAAACCGATCTAGTTTGTCATACCAGGAAGGAGACATCCGTTTTAAGCACCAACCCATGTCGCGCCTTCATGAAAAAAAGCATCCGGGGATTGTGTTGACCGTTGCCCAAATGCGGTAGACTAACGTAGCAGCGGAACTCATTCTGATACATTATCTGAATGCACCAAACATTATCTTTATAGCATGACGGGTGGTGTAAAAATCACTGGCTGCTCATCCGTTAGCTGATATTAAAGCCGGTTATTATCTCATGCTTAACGAGCAGCCAATGCTTCCTGCTGTGTAACGGCATCATAACAGCGTCGTAACTAAGATGACTCTGAGGGTCTGAAGGGGAGGGAGTTCCGCTGTCAGTCAGCATGGATATGGCCTTCAGTAGTGTGGGTAGTGTGTGAATACGTCTTTGGCCGGGGTCACATTCAGGGACAGCAAGCAGTGTTTAACCAATGTGGTCTTGTTTATTTAGAATCAACTGCACTAAGTCCCCATCTTTTTATTACAAGGGGATTAATTGTAATTGCTGGACAAGCCCTACCTCACTACGCTGTTGTATACAAGATAGGCGTGCACGATCTGGAACCTGTTAGCCGTCTGCTGCAGTTAGTCACTGGTATAGCTATCAAAACTCGCTCATTAGCTCGGCAGCGTTCATCTACCTCTTGGTGTGCTCGTCTTCCATTGGAGATTTCCTTTCGTTTCCAAGATTTTCTCATGACGTCCGACCAATGGAAGTAAAGCAGTCTGCTGGACTGTGTTAGAAATGCACTCAAAATTTGAACATAAGTTGAATATCTAAACAAAGGTGATACGCTGGGCTCGCCGTGTGACATGTTTACCATCAAACAAATTAGCGTGGAATGTTCCCTAGATTTACAGCCTCTTCTCCAAAATCTTTGGTTCCTCTTCCAAACGAAAATGGCGATTCTGGTACCAGAAGGTAGCAGCGGATGGTTTCGGCCAGCAGACGTTGGCACGGGAAAGATTCTACATGACTTTGCTTGCATAATGGTAGATCTAAAATTCATGTAGTATTTGAACTACGAGTGAACTGGGCAAAACAATGATGGCGCTGTATAACGATTTGAATTAACATCGGCAACAACGATGGTTATTGTCTGTACAAGTATATGCTTATATGCTGCTGTCTATGAGGATATGGCCCAGACACTTGCTCCCACCTGCTTGTAATTATTTTACGAGACATCCTGTATGTCCCTACTCCCACCCGGCTTGGGAAAACGCAACGAGGGGAACAATTGGCACCATTGTAGCCAAAGTGTGGAATTATAGATGGTGTAGAATAATCCCTGGCCTTGGCTTGTTATCCATAATCCAATCATCTTGTGCAGCAGAACTGACTCATCGGTTTGGTGCCGATTTATTTGCCGTTAATTTATCTTAAGTACACTAATAGGCGATGAGGACAGATGTGCCATGGCAGCGGCAGCGTTGAATTAACAATGTTCTCACCTTTTATTGATTTAGGCCACGCAAACTGAACCAGAGGAGACCAGCTTGCAACAACTGCGAAGGTCACTAAATCTGGAGAATCATTTCCCTCACTCCACGTCAGATGTAGTTCTGAGGAGGAAGTCGTCCAACAGTTCGAGGCGTCGGCCATCCAGTAACCCTCTCGAGCGGCGGCCTACACGGTCGCGTCTCAGCGCCACATCGACGCTGACGGAGGCAAAACGCCCTGCTGACTCCGAGTTTGAAACCGTCCAAGAACGCACAACGCCGACTGAGCAAGAGCACAATCCACAGCAGCCAGAATTGACTAGTCAGAGTACCAATGGTCACAGCACCCATCACCAAGCCTACTGTGATAGTTATGGAACCGAAGCCGACAATAGCCTTCATATCTCTGAATCCAGTCTTACGAGCGCCGATCCTGACGCTCAGAATACCCCCACACTTTACTCCAAGTCATGTGACATCGGTCCACCCGATGTCAAGCTTCAGTCACCATATCATCTATATAATGGAAATAGTTGAAGGTACGCACTCACTAAAATGGCGCGCATATCCACAGGCCAGATGGAATGCACCCGAGACATTCAGGCCAGTGTCAACACTAGACAGACAGACAGACACGCTACGGAGCCAAAAATCTCACATAAATGCATTTTATGATAATTTATGATCGGCGTACACTGATATGGTACAGCGTATATCAATGAATTGCCTACACTCACCGACATAGCCAAGGCCAACATAAATAATTGTATCACGCGCTTTCAAACTGCTGGATTTGGTAAAATTAATGTTAGCATAGTGTTGTTAGTCACATTTTAGGATCAAAAAAATTCTTTTACCCCTAGCTATCATTTTGCTCCAAGGGTAGGCTGAGCCGCACCCATACAAGTTTGAGTTTGACAGTCAGCGGCATTGTGCTGGTGTTGTTTACCGTTACCGGGGTGATATTAGCCTGATTACATCAGACAGCAGGTTCTGTTATATTTAAAATGTGTATAACTACGCAGTTCACGTACCCCCAGGCGTGGAACACCATTGGCAATGCCGCTTGAACTATAGACATTAAGTTCATTCCAAAAGTTGTGCATGATCAAACTTCTAACGGCTGATGTACACTGGTCTGGTACTCATCAGTTGGAATAGCGTATGACTACTAGTTGGTGGAGGCATATCTTGAATGGCAATCTCTCCATTTTGTACAAAGCTCAGCATTTTAATCTGTTATTTATTGGTCGGCCTTGTTTACCAAACCATGTACATAGTGAATTTATTGTCCCATCTGACTTCAGATGGATGAAATTGTATTAATCTTGCCCAGCTGACTTTTCTCAAAACATTTCAATTTTTTATTTTATTATGAATCCAATTTGATTGTGACCTGTGGCTCCCAACACACACGCGCGCACACACATACACACGCGTTACAATAACCGCTCTGTTCATGGGGTAAGATTATACTTTATTTTTTTGAGTGATAATTTTTATACAATGAATATGACAAATAAAGAGCATATATATGAACATATACTGTGCAACATTTCTCATTCTTAGTTCATATAGTCACAGTCACATGACAACGAGCCAACATTTTAACATTTTAGAATAGACATTACAACAGTATGAAAAATTACAAGAAAACTAGATGCAAACTTTTACTAAACAGAACATAGCCTAGAATTCTCAATACTTCTCACTGTTAACTCAGATTTTAGGAATTGTGTAGTTGAAAGCTCAGATCGATTTCCTAAATTGTACTAAGTACAGCCTACAGCTTCAACTTCAGCTTCAAGCTCATACTTCATCAACACACAGCAGGGTGTGCTGTGAAGCTTTATTCTGTAGATGAATTGCTCAATGCAAAGTTTCGACGATGAACGCAATGTTTAGTCCGACATATGCTTCATAGCCAATGCGAACCAATGTACAACCAGATTTCCTTGAGAACGGTAGAGGCTGATTTCTTACACCCATTGGTTGAGAACCCTGATTCGTGGGATTGGGAGACTATTAGAAACACTGAGCAAATCAGTACAAAGTTTTGTCGGCAATTTTGCTGCCGTTAAAGTATCATGTGTACATATGTGCGGACCAAAATGGGATGTCGTAGAGCCAGTCGGCAGTTTCCCGGTAGCCACCTTTACCTTGTTCTGCTAACCGAAAGCGCCCGAAGGTATAGTACGGTTAGCGAGATATCTTACGAGAACGCTTCAGGTTTTCAAGGATTCGATTGACCATATAAATCATATTTACATATATCGATACTTAAGTACGGCTTTACGATTCGGCGCTGATAGTTTTCCTTGACATCAGATTGGCGGGAAAGTGAATGGTCGCTGTACTACGAAGAAACTCGTCCGATTATTACTCTACGGGTCTAACTCTGAGAGCAGTGTATGTGTAATGAACATATTAAGTAAACTGCTACTAATGTAAGAAAATGCTGTCTTTCCTGAAACTCTATGATTTTCCTGGAATTGCCATTGGCGTTAGAATCAAGTCTACGAAGTCGTGCGCGTCGCGTATCTCTCGATTCAACGAAAAAAACGAGTCTTGTATTGGTGAGAACGGTACCATTGTGTTTTTCATTCTGTAGTGAGCTACCTTAGAATTCTACTTCCTCCGATGTTGTGAGCTGGTGGCTTGCTGATCGTTAAAAGTGCCCGAATTTGTCACCCAATAACTTCTTCCTGCAAGCTTTCCCAAAAATGGACGAAGAATTCTTTGAGAAGGAATACGAGGATGAGCTAGATGCCTTGAGGGAACTAGAAATGGAAGGTAGGTGCTGTCCAGTAGTATGTTCTTGACGGATTATTGTGCTTGCTCGGTCATTTTTAGTCCTCTTTGTCATAAAAACTAACTTATTTCCAGAAAACATAAGCTCATCATTGACAAAACGTTCCCTCTTTGATAAATCGACTCCAAAACTGGAAGCTAAACCTGAACAGCTGAACGATAGTTTTCCAACTGCCTTGAATGAGACCCTCAATGATGCCGATGTTGAGAATCGGACACCAAAGAGGAAGCCAAGTGATGACCTCCCTGAGTGTGTTGATGTTGATACAACTCCAGGTCAGTATATCAGACCCATTTGTGAAAATTACAAGGATGCAGGTCCACCCTCCACTCCTCCTCCTCCTCCCATCATTCCTCTCCTTTCTCTATATTTATCCCTCTCCTCCCTATTCCTCAACCTTCTCCCCCATCGTCTATCTCCCTCCCCTCCCCATCCTTATCCTGCCCTTCTCTTCCTCGTCTCTTCCCAATCTTCCTCCTTTCTCCTTCTCTCTTCCTCTCTCCCTCTCTCTCCCCCTCTCTCCCTCCCTCTCTCACACACCCACACACTCTCACTCACTCTCACTCACTCACCCACTCACC
>ERZ1740065.1317-NODE-1317-length-14752-cov-12.747295_pt1 | contig 14752 bp, 15 predicted proteins | sample MGYA00581738_ERZ1740065 | MGnify/ENA primary metagenome ERZ1740065 (study PRJEB43018, sample SAMN04849749) | marine metagenome | isolation source: floating plastic debris | place: Pacific Ocean | collected 2008-09-01 | study: EMG produced TPA metagenomics...
GGAGGAGGGGGAGGGGAGGAGGGGGAGGAGAGGGTTGGTAATAACTCAGTAACATCCAGTTCGGAATAGAAGACGATGTAAAGTACGATAAACGCCATCATCCTCTGCAGGATGAGAAAACCACGGAGCAGTCTGAATTCACACACGACTGGCCTGAATCAGTACCACTCACAGGCTACTCACCCGCTGCAGACGTGAGATGGCGGACATAAATCTACTTACAATGGAGCTATGAATCTCTATGTACATCAATTACCATCATTGATGTCTGTCGGTCAGATGTTACTAAAATGTTGAAAATGTCTACATTTGTGGGTAAAATACTGGTACAACTGTGGGAGGTTTCTGTATTTATGAGCGAAACGTTTCCCGTTTGTGAGAGATATGTACAACTTTGCTCCACTTGTGTGCCGAGTTGATGGGTCTCTGCATGTTCATTGTGTTTCTGCATCAGATGCCTACTGAACTAAGTCACTCATTTACATTACACCAGTTCAGATAAAGGACAGACAAGCTATTGGGTGTGTTTAGCTTCAAGCAAACTCTCATGCTCAACCTGTTGTCTATGATATACTAGGATGCTTGTGGGGGAATGTTTGGAGCATACGCCCAATAGCACGCCCACTGGTTGGTAATATAACGTCATTGTGCTGTGCACAAGGCTAATTCCAATGCTAGCTGTGTGTTAATTATCGCCATTTGGCTGAACTGTAGATCAGCAACTGGAATCATGGCTCAAAAACAGTGCTGGTATTGACCAGCAACCCGCCAGTATTTAACAACGCTGCTGAAACACTGCCGGAATTTTTATGCTGCACATTTCATACATTTCACATCATTGCCAAAACCCGCCAAACCCACCCAAACTAGTATGTCGTATGTACGAGTATGTCGTACCTTAAGCCGACAGTGCTTGCGCTGGCTTGTCTGCGATGCTTGCGATTAGTGCAAACCAGCTTATGATAGAGGCGGCGACAAGCGCAAGACTGAGCAAGAGTTAACCAGCATCCAACTTTTGCGATCCGCCTCTATCATAAGCTGGTTCGCACTAATCGCAAGCATTGCCGACAAGCCAGCGCAAGCACTGTCGCCAACAGTTACGATTAGTGTGAACCAGGCTTCAGGCTTGTGAATTCCCAACCTAGAGCCAGCGTCCAGAGCTGATTACCCAGCTTCGCATCAACTCAGCATCGGATCGTAGCTTCAGTCTCTCGGGTCATTGAGTACATAACATGTCTAAGGTTGGTGGTCATCAGAAAACATCTGTAACATAGATTTAGTTTGGTATTGTATTGCCAAGTTAGTGCTTCGTATTCTGCTACTGGACAATGAAAATCACATCTTATTTACTCCCACAAAGCCTTTCCTTTTTCATTGATAGATGATCACGAATGTGGTACACCTACCCACTGACCTCTAACTGACCGCTCACCCCGCATTAGTGTTACATCAATGAGCTGTTTGGAACTGATCTAATCATGATGACTCATAAGCCTCACAGTCACACCAGAATCACTTGTTATTGTAGCATTGCTACTGATGGACTGCCCTGTAAGTATCAGAGTAGGTTCCGCCCCTCCACTTCCTGATACGAGCCTAGTTCAGGCAGGATGTAATACTGTAGAACCAGATTTGTCAGCGACGGTCTAAAGGCCCGGCTATACTATTGCTAATTCCAGCTAAATAGCTAATAGCAGCTATGAGCGATTTTCATTTCTGCGATTTCAGTGGAGGCTACACACACGCTAGATTCTGCTATTCGTAAAAAGCGATTGACTGGTGACCGGTGTGGTCACCAATGTGCATAGTTTGCCGCCACTAATTTACCAATCACGGCAATATACCAAACTAAATCGCCGGTCAAAGTTCAACATGTTATGCGGGTAGCGATGAGCTAAAATCGCTGGAACTAGCTATTTGACAAGAGACCAAATAGCTGCTACGAGCTATTTCGCTGGAATTAGCTATAGTGTAGCCGGGCCTTAACGGCCGCGAAAATAGCAACGAAAAATGATCACATTGATGGAATTCGCTATAGAAATTATACTCATTATAACTTTCATAGGAGTTGTCTTCCCATTTATTTTTATTTCTTGATGATTATCTAATCTCAGAGACAATATCACAAAGCGCATCAGCACCAAAGCTCTACGAATGGTGGACTCCAACCGCCATCCAGTACTGTCTTTTAGTTAACTCCCCTCCGGTCGCTACCGTAACCTGAGGTCGAGAATTAATAGTAGAGCAAACTGTTTTAGATCCGTTGCCATCCCGTTGGCTGGGAAGTGCCCGCTAATCCTGTGTTAATTTTTCTATTTTTTCTACTTATGAGCAGCACTAGTCAAAGACAATTTTTTTTATCATGAAATTGATACGATAAAGATACATTCATTACATTACGTTTTAAAGGAAAGGCTAACATTTCTATCGCCATCAAATCCAGTTCTACAGTACAAAGATAAAATTTCTGAGATATCGGCGACATCATATTTACCACACATGTGTATCATCATCATTATCATCATGATCACATCTGTATTTTAGAATCAGTCTTGACCATGAGCAGCTGGTTACATTGACTGTATTTCACAAGTGCGGTGAATTCAAGCCTGATCTGTGTGGGAAATACTGTCACACGTCACACTTCTGTTGGATGGATAATGAGATGAAAGTTGTATCTTGTCAGGGTATTCATATTAGTATTATGGATAAGGAATACAGAATGTGCCATTCGTGAATTGGCGAGTTTTTGAGAGTCGTCGTCTCATGAGAGGTTATCGGTTACTGGCTCAGAGTAAAGTATCATCTCTACTACATACAAAGGAAGGTCTTTGCTGCATCCATGATCATCTGTGTACTTTAGCTGAGATCAAGGAACCTATATACTTAGTATGCAAGTTCCTTGGCTGGGATGTTAAAATATCATTGAATTAAAAACAACCGGAATCTTACCGATAGCTCGACTTTTACTACTCCCACTCAGCTGCTGAATATTTTATCGGAGTTGCCCTCTCCCACTTTCACTTCAACGATGCCGAGGTACAATCCTGCAGGCTCCCAGACGGCTGAGGATATTTTGTCAGCAGTGTGCCTTCAGCTCCAGGAATTAGACTACCCTGTGTAATAACAACTGCTATAGGACTATTATAGTCTCCAGTTTTACCAGGCAGACACACGGATAAATACTAACAATTCTCTAAGCACTAACCATTCTCTATTGGTGCGTACAGAGGGAATAACAAAGCTACCCATGGTCAAATAGTCCATTATCAAGGCAAACGACAATGTCCATGTATCCTCCAAAACAACCAGCCTAAGCTCAACATCAACATTACATGGAACACCCCCCCCCATATCCTTCTAGAAATATAACCGCATTAATCAGGATTTAACAGGAACAAGTTGAGTTTTATTTCCCGATGAGGAATTTCTACAGCCTTGTAGAGGAAGTGTTCGAGAAACAAACAGATTGACTGACCATTCCGGTCAGGAAAATGAACCACATTTTTAGTTTTTCGATTTTTTTTTTTTTTTCTGATCTCCACTTTGACAACTGATTCGTAAGACCCATCCTTAGGCAGTAGTTTTGGCAGCGGCAGCCTCCTTTGCCTGGTGGGCTTGCAACACAACAACAGCTTCATCGACCTGTAACAGAATGGAGTCAGAGTCAACTATGGACTACACAAGCAGCTGAACCAGACAGCGCAGAGCATAGATGCACAGATGGTAGGCATACCTTGGCTTTGAGTGACTCCTGTGACTCAAGCATGTGCAGCAACTCAGTGTTGTCGATCTCGAGAAGCATGCCGGTGATCTTCCCTGCCAGGTCGCTATGCATGGAGGCGATGAGAGGGAATAGTCGCTCTCCCAGCATCTGTTTCTGCTCCGACGGTGGAGCAGCGGCCAACATGGCAGCAGTGAGCGGCTCCTGGCCCGGTACAACGACGGCCTGCTGAGGCATCTGCTGAGGAGCCTGGGCTGGCTGAGACATGTTCCTGGCTGCGGCGAACTTGTAGGTAGGTCGCTGCATGTTCTGGCCGGCCTGCTGCATCGGAGGTCGGCCAGCCGGGGTGGCAGTCGCCATTCTAGGTCCGTTTTGGGCAGCCTGGCCCGTGATTGGTCGGGCGCTGACCTGCTGGCGAGCCTGCTGATTGGCTGGCGTGACGTTGTTGAAGCGGGTCTGGACTGGCGCGTTCCAGCGAGGTCTGACCTGAGGCATCTGGCTGTAGAACCCGCGCGTCTGCTGCTGCATAGCTGGTATCTGGTAGTAGTTTCCAGCGCCTGAAACCAAATCAGACTGCTGTCATACTGCACCCCTTTAATATACAGTCAATGGGAGTGGAAAGCCATAAAGAAAGCTGTACAAAGCTACAAGCCACCAGCAATAGCTAAAAGCTGAGCATAGCTGATAACAGCTACTGACCTGCTGGGAAGACTGTGTTCATCTGAGGCTGCAGCCTCAGGCCAGTCATCTTCTGCATGTACTGGGCGGCGAGGTGCGCCTTGCGGTCTTCCTTCCTCTGAGCGAGGGCCACGTACAGTGGCTTGGACACGATGATACGTCCGTTCATCTCAGTCACAGCCTTCGTCGCCTCCTCGGGAGCACTGAAGCACACAAAGCCGAAGCCCTTGCTAGCTCCAGTCTCATCACACATAACCTGTTCAAGATGGAAGATAGAAGTAAGACAAGTGAGAACAGTAAGCTCAGTCAAATCCATTTAGTAGACAACAACACCACCAGCTGGTTAGTGTGACAGCTGTGCCATATGTGTCACATGACAGCATGCTCTATTTATGGATGCCACTGTACCTTGGCGCTGGTGATATTTCCATATTGTGAAAACTCCTTGCGCAATCGCTCGTCATTGATTCCATCATCGAGATTTTTGACGTACAGGTTGACTCCCTGGTATCTGTTGATTCGCTCCATCTTCAGACGCTCAAACCTATCCCTGAGCTCAGCCTGACGCTCTGCTTTCTTCTGCGCACGCCCGACATAGAGCTTCCTGGTCTGAATAACAGACAACCAATCATCGCATAGACTTGACACCAACAGCACATCCGGTCAGCCACAAGGACAGGTAATAGCCAGCTACACTTACCATCACCTCTGTACCGTTGAGCTCATCGACGGCTTTCTCCGCTGCATCTGGTGATTCGTAGCTGACGAAACCAAACCCTTTATGTTTGCCATCATCATTCGTCATGACCTTGGCAGAAGTCACTGGGCCGTATTTGGTGAACATCTCTGTCAGCTGATCATCGTTCATGTCATCCGGCAGATTCTTCACATATACATTGGTAAACTTCTTGATCTTATCACCCATCTGTTCACGTCTCTCCTTCCGTGACATGAATTTACCGACAAACCTGCAGTAACAGACAGCCCCTGCACCTCCAGAATCACAGAACTCAGACGTTAGGAGAGAGAGAGCAAGAGAGAGCAAGAGAGAGCAAGAAACAAATGGCCTTACACTTTCTTTCCGGCGAGTAACATGCCGTTCACCTTCTCAATGGCCAACCTAGCCGCTTCCTCAGTCTCAAAATGGACAAAGCCATACCCTTTTGAGCCTTCATCATCTGCGACAATCTACCAAACAAGGAACCCTATTATATCCACTACAAATGAGTCCAGGAGTGTAATTATGTTCAATGAATGGTATACTTTGCAGGAAAGGATGTTTCCAAATGCTGAAAACGTGTCATAGAGAGCTTTGTTGTCAATTGCTTTCTCCAGGTTCTTAATGAACACGTTTCCAACCCCGGATTTTCTTAGTGACGGGTCTCGTTGGCTCCACATAATACGGCATGGTCTGCCTTTGATAGGATCAAAGTTCATTGTGTCCAGAGCTCGTTCAGCTGTAACAATACAATTCATGCTAAACTACACCTCCAAGGCTAGCCATGACAGCTGCATTAGCTGTAAGATTTACTGCGTTAGCCATGACAACAGCAGGAATATTCAATGCGCCCTACTCCCCAACTATATACACTCACCATCTTGAGGTTGTTGGAAATTGACATAGGCATAGCCGAGTGATCTTCGTGTGATCATGTCACGACACACACGTATAGATAGGACTGGTCCTGCGCTGGAGAACTTCTCAAAGAGCATGGCTTCGGTAACCTCGTGATGGAGGTCACCAACGTAGAGTGAGGCCATGGGGTATGGCTGCTGAGTTGATGAGCCAGCAGCGGCAGGAGCAGCAGGTCCCGCGGGTGGGTTTTGCGCAGTAGCATTCATGTTTCAGTGTTCTAAAATCAACAAAATCCACATGTTTAGTAGTTGGACCCTCCCCATAGAGACGTGACAATCGACGAATATAGCCAACATATTATATCAAATACACAGCTTTGGACGTGAGAAAGCTGATGTAGCAGCAATATCAACAGTAGACTACCGTACATCGATTTTCACGAGTCAGAACTATATACGTTCAAAGACCCTAACCGACGTGATATGGTACGACGTAGAATTCATTTGAAATTCACCTCTTTACTTAGCCAAAATAACTTACCAATAGGTTCAGGTGGTTGATCAAAGTATTAGAAAAGTGGCTCCTGTGTCAGCTTTCTTTTTTATAGTTTTCAGAGTTGGTTTTTCAAATTTTTTTTTGGTTTTTGGAGTAGTAGAGAGGAATCCTGAGGCCTTTCCTGTCCGAGCACGCTGACACGAAAAGAAAGTGCGGGGTGACGGTATGATCTACGCGTAGTAATCGCTGATTGCATGTATTCAAATCTTCCTCCTTCAAATCATCGGATTAAGTTTGAAAATACTCTATAATCCAAAGGAATATCATTTTCTAATAGTAAGTTTAAGAAATGTGATTTATTTTTTCCATTTCTTTAAAATGTATCCTCTTTGTAATTGCGGAGTATCATGTGATCGTAGTTTTCTGACCAATCAGATATACGTCGAAACGTAGTCTTAAAACGGTCAACAACTCAAATTTATATGATCAACAGTTTCCGGAGGAAAATTAGCAAATAATTTATCAGTTTAGTTATCTGTTACTTAATTTATGTTTTAATTCCATTTGATATTTTTTGAAATATCAATATATATGAGGCTACTGTTTGTGCCAGTTACAGTAACACTTCTATTTTTGATGTGGTGGACGCTGAAGAGGCTAATTGTAGTTGGCCCTATTTCTTTGGTTTATCCCTCGTGGCTTTAGTCTTTAGGAAGCCTATGACCTTGAGGCACAGTCCAATATATCTGCTATTGAGAGCAGTCAGCTCTTGACTGAATCTTAGTAGACTTTTGATATTTATCTCTTGGTGGCCCCTTCCACTAAGCTATTCCAGCTCGTCTCGACTTGGCTCTTTCTTGGACTTGCCTGAAGATGGAGCAGCTTCATTTACAACAAGGTACCAAATACGCACCCTAACATCCTTGCCCCTTTATATGTAATCTGACTCATCCATTTTCCTAACATGCATCTTTTGTTCCAGATGTGGATAGAGCGATTGAGTTGTTAGAAATTCTTCAAAAAAGTGAGTGCTAGAGATAAATATTCTTTTAGCTTTATCTGACAGTTTTCCGTCTAAATTTACCGTATATTTAGCTGTTTGAGCATTGAAAGACTAGGTCTAAGATTCTCCCATATTTGAGTGCAGCTCAGCAACATCTAAATGATAAACCAAAGGTAAATATTGGAGAGCCAATTTCAGCCCTAAATGTTAACAGCTAGAATACTGGTATCTCCCTGGAAAAACAGGATACCTATCATCTATGGTTCTATCATGGATTGAATTAATTAATTAACCAAATTCAGTGAATGCAGCTGCAGGTGCGTTCCTTATCAGGAATGGTTGACCCTTTTCTAATCACTCAAGAAGCCAGTGATTCTGTGGAATACAAATCAAAATTATTTTACTGCTATAAATCCGGAGGTTGTATGAAATTATAGTGGACGTGCTAACTTCAGGATCGCCACTTAGTTCTATATCCAACGTTCTTTGAGTTTCTTCTGCACTACATTTTTCATTGCTATGAAATACATACCTGTCAATTCTCCTGTATTTCCAGGGGGGAGACTCCTGTGTTTAGCTACCAAAATTTAGAGCCAAATCTGTTATTGTTGGTTGTCTTATGTTCTCCTGTGGCTCACCAGTTAAATATCGCTGAGCTGAGCTCTAATATGACAGAATCCTAGCTGTAGGGGGTAGGGGTTGTGAAATATGACCTCTCAAAGTTCAGAAAAATGGAATCTCCTGTATTTTCAGCCTGACAGGTTGACAGGTATGATGAAATAATACATGCTGAGCAATCTAGCAATCTCATTACCTTCACTCAGGTGGATTTACTCTCATTAGGTTGGTTATAGTATTGATTTTTCACCTTTGCAGGGAACGAGCCAACCGCCCCCAATCAGCATCTGAATGAGTTGCGTCGGGTATTACAGAGTGATTTCTTCAAGTCAGTGCGTGAGGTGTACGAGAGTATCTACCAGACTGTAGATATGGACGCTAGCTTAGATGTGCGAGCTCACGCCACGGCTAAAGTATGTCTCATTTCTTCCAAAAACTAGCGTCAATCACTTCATCTCCAGTTACAATATCATTGCTTTGACCAGGCGACGGTGGCTGCGTTTGCTGCCAGCGAAGGACACGCCCACCCCAGGGTTGTTGTGTTGCCAAAGACAGAGGAGGGTCTCGGATTCAACGTGATGGGAGGCAAGGAACAGAATTCTCCCATCTACATATCTAGAATCATACCCGGCGGCGTGGCTGACAAACACGGCGGCCTGAAGAGAGGAGATCAGCTGCTATCAGTCAATGGAGTGGTAAGGCTGTGTCCATCTCCTCGCTTGCATCTAATAACCCTTCACTCAGAAAGTATTGGAAACCAACCAATCAAAGATTAGCTGTATATTCTACTACCGATCAGATGTCAGCTTGATATTCACATGAATTCTCATATCAGCACTCCAAACTCACATGAGTCCACGGAAAATCATGTGTGAATTTGTTTTTGTATGATTGCCTGTGTGCAGCTGGACTATCACTATGGTAACATAGATGCTCAACAAGGATCTCTGATGGTAATTCGATGGTTGACTGGCTCCATGAATGCATTCATTCTCTCCTCTTATCTCCCAGCTGCCTTGACACTACTGTTTCCTTTCCTAACATAGCTTGTAGGCCATGACACCGTGTAAAGCAGCAGTGATCTTCACAGATACTTTCTTACCGAGTTTTTGTCCATGTTTTAGTCTGTGGAGGGCGAGAGTCATGAACGCGCTGTAGACCTCCTCAAAGCTGCCCAAAGTAAGTCTGCTTTCTACTTTCTTACCTCCCACATTGCCGTAACGACAAGTGAGAAAACACTTATTTAGTCCTTGACCTCTAGATATCAATCACAATGTCACTGCAATAACTGTCGTTTGTGGTGGCGAATGGGAATCAGAATAGATCACTCGCTCTAATACACTGGCCTACAAGATCTTCAACAGTAATTTTATGCTTTAAACTCACAGTTTGAATAATACCTTGAATGAAAGCAGCTTGCTTAGCTCTCATTGTCTCAGAATTCTATTATCTTGTCTGGGCTGCTACGGCTTAGGAGTTGCAATCCCTCTGTAGACTATATCCCTGCTCTTTTTCAGGACAAGTGAAGCTCATTGTCAGGTACACGCCTAAAGTCCTGGAGGAAATGGAGGCTAGATTTGACAAGCAGCGGGGACGACGACCCGGCCCCTAAAGTACAATAATTACTCTGTCAGGTTCTCCGCCAGCCTCTAGTCGCCATGCCGATTACAAACACGGTACTGACAGAGTTGTGCGTATTACGGTACTCGCTTTACAGAATACTCAGTCACCGCTAGTCAACGAGCTGTCACACCTGCTCATCCTTACACCTTATCTCGACATCAGTAATTTATTGTCTCTTTATGATGGATCGTATCGTGCTTGTAGGAATACTGTAGGACATCTTTGTATCAATATCGCTGATTCATTGAATACTGTCATCCATTTTTATTGTGATAATAATAGCTTTACCAAGCAAGTTAAATTAGTGTGCTCTTGCCTCCAAATAAATCCTTTCATTTCTCAGAGTCCGTGACATTGGGCAGTATTGGAACGGTTAGATGTACAGTTAATATATAGCATTCTCTACATGGATTACGACAATATCAATGGCAAGTGGCTGTAGAATTAGTATACAATCTGTAGTTCAAAGCCATCGGTAGACATTAAATCAACATAATCGTTCCATATATAGTTGTTAGATGAAACGACACTGTAGTGTGTGTGAGTTTGTGTGAAAGACCTATACATGGACGGAATATAAAAACGTAAATGTGGTTGGAAGACATTCAACCAAACAGAGAGAATATTGTAGCGTTGTGTCAATGCTGTGTAGACTGTGGACCTGGGTCTGGTAGTTGGTTATAACTCGGTATGTAACTTGGTGGCCAACAGCAGTTAGTATATCATGGTATTGCATGCGTATACTCAGCCCTGCAAATAGCATAACACAATCAGACTCACTTCTCCAGCACTATCACTCTAAACTGAAGACCAAACTAAGAATTAGTGAGTGGCTATATATGAAAGATGCGTGCAAGATGAAGTAGTGTGAAATAACGGCCCCATGAGCAGACAGAGACAAACAGACTGAACTGACAACAGAGAGCAGTTGCTCCAGTCTCTACCACAATAACCGATACTAAATCAGCACAGCTGTAACACCATCTAAAACTCTAAACTAGTCAAGGAATTCTAGGTTGTGAGAGTCAAAGTCGTTCTCTCATCTTCCAGCTCAACTTTCTCCACATTTAACGCGCTCTTTTCCAGCAGCTTTGCAACAGCTCCTTTAACATCGTCGACGTGGGCGGGACAGTCTACATCACCAGACTCGCACTCAGCCGTGTTAGGTCGAGATGGAACGTCACGATAATTGTCACAAGGAGTGCATGATGCCAACTCAAATTCATCGTCTGAAGTCTCGGACTGTCCGTACTTGTCATAGAAGTCACCAACCGGGTCTCCAGCCGAACTTTCATCGGAGCCAGCACAAACAAGCTCTTCATCCAATAATCCTGAGCTCATAGACTGATCTGAACTATCCTTCGTACCTCGTAACCGCTCAGATTCTCGTGTCGTCAAGCCACCACTACCATCTCCAGTGTCTGAATGAGTATTCAAGTGTTCCTCAACCATTTCATTGTCACAGCTAATGCATGCTCTCAGTCCGTTTTCATGGACATCGTCCCGTGGACTGATATCACTTTCGGCATCATGGTTGGCAGTTACGTTCTCCTCCCCAGCGGAATTCTCAGCAAGAGACTTCATGATAGTTATTGAATCAATTGGAGACTGTGTCTGATCAGGGCTAGAAACTGCTATAGTGGAATTGTCTAGTTGGACACTCGCTATTAGGTCGCTTTGACCCGATTCTCCTTGGCACTGAGTCAACTCGGCAGCCACTAAAGAATCACCAAACTCCCTCTCGCCACCAGTTTTCTTTAAAGAATAAATTCAACTCACAACTCAAGAGGCAAATACGTCAGCCACAACAACTGATCATACCAATCACACACAGTAACTGACTAGAGATAACATGATAGAGTCTACAGACAGAGCATGCAACTATTGGTGATGTAGTGCAGATCAGAGCGGAATGATGAATGGTGAGGAAGACCGTGGCGACTCTAACAAAAGTCGAACAGACAGACAGACAAGCTTAAACTATATAGACTCTGACAAGCTGAGCAATACCTCGGACGACTGGTATTTTTTTCGTGTCTGATACCCACGATAGTTGGCTTGTATCCTGACAGCAGCATGCTCACGTTCATCGCTACAGGCCTGACCAAAAGATTCACAGTTACTCACCCAGACGCAGCCAATCACACGATAACAAGATGTAGTGAACAATGATGCTAGAAGCGTCTACGCCGTTCACATCATGTCACATGAATAGGAAGTAAAGAATTTCTGGCCTATCCTAAAGTTTGGAGTGAGTGAAGGCAACCGAAATGACGTGAGCAAGAATCGAAATCTAGCTAATCACTAGTTCATTCCTGCACTAAGAACTACAGTAGATGAGAGCATGTATCGCCCGTTAGTCGCTAACTCACATTGAGCTGAGCCCCTGCCTCCTCTTCCTCCTTCTTCTCTTTCATGGCCTTGACCTCTTGGCGAGCTTTGTGGCCTCTAATTCCAGCTTGTATTTTAATAGCCGCAGCCTCTTCCTCGTCAGTATATTTCTTCTCTTCATCCTTGCTGTCTTCTTGAGGTTGCTCTGACTTCTTAGCCTTCAGTTCCTTCCTTGTTTGGTAGCCTCTGTACCCAGCCTGGATCTTGATTGCAGCCTGTTCTCTATCATCACTCTCGTCTGCTGGTGCCTCCTTCTCTTCATCATCCTTCATGTCCTCAACAGCGTTGTCGTTCACTGGCTCATCTTCCTTCTTGTCCTTCATGTCTTTGCGTACTTTGTAGCCCCTGTAGTTGGCCTGTATTCTGACTGCTGCGTCCTCTCGGCTCAGGCCTTCGTTATCATCTGGAGTCGCCTTCCTATCAACTGGTGACTCGCTTCGCGGCGTCTGCTTCTTTTCTTCTGGTTTTTCTTTTTCTTTTGGTTTGTCCTGAGGTTTATTTTTCTCTTTCTTGGGTTCTGTCTTAGTCTCTTTGGCAGCTGCTGGAGGCGGTCGTTTCCTGTTTGGAGGAGGCAAGGGCTCTTTCTTTTTCTTCTCTTCATTTACCAATGTTTCATCATCCTGTATGATAACAAATAGTCGCACTCACCCCTCAAATCATATCAAGAGTAATTATATGGAGATAGGAATAAAAGCATGTGACAAAATCATGTCATAATCAAATCACAAATGATAGAATTACATGTGCAAGTAGTAGAAGCAGCACATATTGAGATAAAAGCTGGATTTACGTATAACACTGTAGTACCGGATTTGATAGCGATGAATATTTCTTTCAAATTCATCAAGAAATACAAATTATGGCAATCGAACAATAACGATAGTAAAAATGGGAAGACAACTCTTATAAAAGGTATAATTATCATAATTTCTATAGCGTAATCTAATGATAGCGATGATTAATTGGTCGCTATTTTCATGACGGTTAGACTATCGCTATCACATCCGGTTCTACAGTATATACTGCCCAGCCACTTAATCCTACGAACCTCGACTGTCTTAGCTTTCCTCTTGTCTATCGGTACTTCCTCTTTGACGTTGCGATCTTCGCTAACTTGATCCGCCTTCAGGTTCTTCTTTTTAGATTTGAAAACTCCACCATCATCTTTAACAGAATGTCACAACTCTCAACAGAATGTCACGATTATCAACATAATGTCACGATTCTCAACAGAGTTTCATGATTATCAATAGAACGTGACGATTATCAACAGAACGTCACGATTATCCACAGATAAAATGTATTGCTGTTTCACATGGTGCCAAGGGAGTCAGATATCCGAGATACACATCAAAAGCTTCAGTAAAACACCAGACGTTTTCAATACATAAAAGTCTCACAAAAATCATTCTCATTTTACTATAATGTACTGTAGCACGAAATCATATAGGAACAATCATAAACTGGTACGTCTGCCGCAATAATCAGAGTGTCATATCAACTCATGTCTGAGAAATCAGATGACAGTGCAGAGAAATATCAATGACTCTTTGCAATCCAACTAATTATTTACCTTTCCTTGGGGAACCTGGAAATCATTTCAAAACTGTGCGATTAAACTTCATTTCACGTCTCATGGTTAGCAGACGGACACGCATGGTAGCGACGATAGAGATGCATGCCTCTGCCGTTACCTTTGTCAAGGTCTACTGTACTCTTGGTGTTCGTCTTCTTGGCTGTCTCAGCAGGATGTGGTCGGCGAGCAGGAGGAGGCTTGCGCTTGGGTGAGTCTTCATTAGTCATCTGCTCCTCCACCTCCCTGGTCTTGTCGGAGCCGGCACGCTTGTGTTTTATCGGTTTTATAGGTATGCCTTCCTCGTTATTGGCATTTTGGGCCTGTTGCTTTCTTCTCACTCTACAGCCAGTCGACAAGAGGCAGTAAGTAACAGTAAGTAGCAGTAGGTAACAGTATGTAACAGTAAGTAGCAGTAGGTAACAGTAAGTAACAGTAAGTAACAGTGTCAATGCTGCAATCACATACTAGGTCAATGCATGAAAGAGATTCAATCGTGCCGCTAGGGAGAAATAACATCTGACGTCATGATTTCTATGAGCCTCGAACACACAAGAGTCACCTGAGTATATTTCACTTATTGTATCTGCCAGGTGAGATTGGTGGCAGGGAAAGTAAAATATAGAAATTAATGTTTCACACCACTAGCAACTCTCTCAACAATCAACAACTAAGGCTATGCTATTTATGTAGGCATATATCATGGCATGATTAGTAGCATGTGGAGAGAGGCAAGGGGGTGAAATAGAGCATCGAGGACTTTCAGAGTATAGATGGCTAGAGATGGATGGAGCTAAAAATGGAGCCATAGCAAAATGTAGAGAAATACCAGGGAGAGACATAATAGAGCAGTACACACTAGGAAGTACTAGGGAAGGGCAATGGGGGAGGTACGTACAAGGAAGAGGCATACAAGGGTGGGAGATCCAAGAGAGGGATGTACAAGGGAGAGACGTATGAGGGGAAAGTAGAAGGAAAGATGAGGATGGATAAAATTATAGGTGGTATTTTTTCAGAGAGAGAGCTAGAGGGAGGGAGAGTGAGAGAGAGAAAGGGATGGAGATAAAAAGT
>ERZ1740065.1318-NODE-1318-length-14748-cov-11.494793_pt1 | contig 14748 bp, 21 predicted proteins | sample MGYA00581738_ERZ1740065 | MGnify/ENA primary metagenome ERZ1740065 (study PRJEB43018, sample SAMN04849749) | marine metagenome | isolation source: floating plastic debris | place: Pacific Ocean | collected 2008-09-01 | study: EMG produced TPA metagenomics...
GTATTTATTGTAGTTATTATATCTATCGTATTATATTCACTGATCAATCCTCTGAGACTGAGTACCTAATGCTTGATGTAATTTTATCGAAGGGTGTCCATGTGTACATCACCGTCTGGGATAAGGATACTGAGGGACTGTTTGTTGATTATGACACCATTGATGAGTTTGACTTTGACTATGTGATGGCGCCCGGCGTCGTTGACTACCAGTGCTTCGATGGATTCAGATATGACCCTAAATCGAGGTAAGAGTTTCTGTGTAGCTTGTGAGTTTTGCCATTGCATGATTTACCACACTGTGTTTGTTACACAGACTGTGTCTGGGACTGGAGGCTGGCTGTCCAATACCAATAACACAGAGTACTGCCGCTACATCTACACCCAGTACAACAAGCACTCCAACAACCTCCACGCCTTCAACCACATCATCTACCACTGCCAGCACTAGTACCACAACTACCTCTACTAGCACATCAACTACAACGCCCTCCACAACAACTACACCCACTACAACCACATCAACTTCTACAACTACAACGACGCCTACAACAACCACAACCACCCCAACGACAACACCAACTACCACCACGCCCACCACAACAACTACGATGACCACAGAGCCTACCACCACCCCGTACTGTACACTCTCCTGCAGCGAGGTGACAACAACTCCCTCTGGCCCTGACTGCTCTAAGCCAGACAACAGTTTCTGCTTGCCAGTACACTGCTTTGACCAACGCAAAGCCATCTACTGCCCTAAAATGTGCGGATACTGCACTACACCAACGAGCACAACAACCACCACCCCCACCACCACAACCACAACCACCACACAGTCAACCACATCGACATCACCTGGTAATGTTACTTACTGCATCCGTTTATCAATGACTACCAGCTTCTTACCAGCTGATGTTTTATAAACTTGCGTCTAAGCAAGTTTGTGTATTGGATTGATATCATAGCATTGAGACTTCATGTCCGCAGGCACCACTACGATGCCAGTGCCATGCCTGGTCAAGAAGGGATACAGCAGGCTGTACATTGACTTCATCCGCTACAGCAACCCGACCGACCAGAAATCCACCAATGTACGCTGCGACGAGGATGGCAGCATGTGCGACCTTGCCATGGAGATATGTGTCAGCAAGATCAACCGCAGGTATACTTTCTTCATAAGGGCAGTTACTAGGACTATTTCTGATATTCACTTATATGTATGCTTGTAACTAGGGATTGCCAGTATGTGAAGCGTCAGACAAATGTGTTGGGAGAGACAGACCTCATACAGTTTGGTGGTTTGATAGACGGACAACCAAACCCAGTAGAGATTGACCTTGGCCTTGATGCGTTCCAGGTAGGTGGTCTAGCTAACCTGTCACCTGTCACTGGTGACCACCTGGGTGGTCTAACGCTGTGTCAATGACTGCAGGGTGTAAGCATACTGATTACTATGTGGGACAAGGACGATGCCATGTCAATTATCCCATTCGATGTAGTCGATGAGTTCATATACGATTATAATGAGAGGCCGGGACAGAACCCCCGCCTTGTTACCATCTACGGTGTGAGAGATGAGCCTACGTCAAGGTCAGAAATCTACTACTTGCTATTAGCCTAAATGAGGACACTATGGCGTAATGTGAATCTTTATTTGACCTTGACATTTTTAGCTTGACATTCTCCATCCGTGTCAGTTGTCCCATACCAATGACTAGTACTTTTACCACCATGAAGACCACGGAAACCACAACAACGACAACAACTACAACAACCATGAAGACTACAGCTGCCAGTGTTGCTCCATTGAAAATCTGTCCCTCTTTCCCTCAGCGCACATTCTGGTGAGTTACCGCGCTGTCCGTCTGCAACCCACGGCTCTCGGACTCATTAATATCTACTAGTCTATGTCTGCAGGAATCTGAAGGTGGATCTGAAGCAGTTTGTCAACCCAACCGACACTCTCGAGTCCGGAGTGGCATGCAACGCAGCTGGCAATCCATGCAACCTTGTACTGGACGTCTGCATCAGCCCCATCGGCAAGAAGTAGGTCAACATGCAGCCCAGGCTCTGCCATAAACTTACATCGCGGTTATTGACTATGGGTGTGGAATAGGTGTGATTTAAATTTTGTTTTGACCTCAAAGAAAAGGGATAATTCTTACAGAACAATTGGTATTGATGTGGAAAGCCATGTGCGTGTGGGGTTTGGCCATGTGTGTATCTTTGGAAAAATTAAATTGTAACATCTTCCCTATTCTCTGACAGCGTGAAGTGGTGCTATAGCATAGACATAGACATAGGCAAGACATAGACATAGGCATAGACATAGACATAGGTATAGACATAGGCATAGACATAGACTGTGTTTTTAGACTTTGACAGTAAAGACAGACACGTTTAGTAACAGTGAGCATTTGCTACTCCTCAGGGACTGTTCATACGAGCAGATCACCACCAGTAGACTTGTCCAAGGCTCTGTGATTAACTTTGGCTCCGAGTTTGATGGCACAGCCAACCCCATGGTTGTACAAACACAAGCCGGTATTTGGAAGGTATGTTCTGTGTTCTTTCATCTTCTGTGACAACATCAGCTCATTTTTTGTGGCAGGAGGAAGAAGGAACTAATGATTTATTCTTTAGGGAGCGAACGTACACATAGAGGTGTGGCACCAGGACATGTCCAACATCCTTACTCCCTATCAGAGGGTCGATACCCTCGATTACAACTTCACTAGCCCTGTAAACGGCGTCTCAAGGTCGCTCGTAGTCCGAGGTCAGAGGACACGGTCGCCCAGAACACGGTAAACTCTGATTTCCTGGTAATTACTTTACCCCCCTCCCCAGACTACTATTAAGGAAAGCTTATCATCATCTTAGGCTGGAGCTGGATGTGACTGCTTCCTGCAATGCCCTGACTATTGAATCTACAACAACACCAGCTTTACCTGCCTGCGCCTCCAACTCAGGCTACACTAGATTCATGCTGAACTTCCGCAAGTATGAAAACGTGGCTGACGTGACTGCTGACTGCTCGAGATGCGACTCCGCCAGCGCACCTGGACAGGATTACTGTGACCTAGTTTTTGATATATGTGTCAGCCGCCTAGGTCAAAGGTAACATCCCTTATTGAATGTTTACACCGTTATCATTGCTGCTACTCATGAAGTTTGTTGGTCACCATTTAACTTTCTATCACAGTGACTGCTCGCTTTACAAGCGCATCACAGATGTCCTAGCGCGTGATGTCGCTGTTACTTTTGACGCCCTGCTTGATGGAATTAAGAACCCAATAGTTGTTGAGACAGGAATGACTCCCTTCACTGTAAGCAACTCGACTGTCGACCTTACTACTGACGTATGAATGATCTGCTATCATTGGATTCTAATATTACAGGGGGCAAACATCAAGGTGGTAGTGTACGACCGGGATGAGAACTTCTTTGCTCCATACACACTCATCGACTCGTTCGAGTATGACCTCACAGTGCCAGCCGGCAGCCCTACACAGTCCATCACTCTCGTCGGCAGTAGAACTTGTATGAAATCCATGTCAGTTACTCTAACTCTCCCCTTCGTATCCTTATGAACGGAGACATGTTTTACGTTCTGTCTAAATCTTCACTCCAGGTTGCTGGTTGACCTGACAGTGGACTGTCCATACACCACCAAGCCGGCGCCTCCAGTCACATGTCCTCCAGTGACAGAGCCTTCCACGACAGAGTCCACTACCGAAGCAGCCACCACTCAGGGCCCTGTCAAGTGTGCCTTAGATTACGGCTACACTGTCTTTGCCATCCACTTCCTCAATTACTCGAACCCCTCTGACTTCAAGTCTACCGGCATCGCGTGCGACTCGGAAACACACCCTGATGGGCGACCCAATTACTGTGACCTTGTTTTTGAAATATGTGTCAGCTCCATCGGCAAGAAGTAGGTGGCTTTGTTTTTAGAAGTTCACTTTCTCGGTCCAGTCATTCATTGGAGTGCTGTTTCTAATTCACAGAGACTGCTACTATTTCAATCGGCTGACCGGTGCTTTGGCAGAGACGACTCTCCTCACTTTTGGTCTGACATTTGACGGAGTGGCGAACCCTCTGCTTGTCGATCTGGGAACAGACCCATTTGAGGTGAGGCAAACTGACAGCAGAACTTGAATCCTACTTGATCACTACTGTTGTATGATATATTTTTGCTGCTGCATGCGTCTGCTGCAGTACACATCCGCTACTGTATGATACACGTCTTATTTCAGGGTCTGCACGTCTACATCACTGTCTGGGACAAGGATGAGGGCGGTGAGTTTGTCAAACTAGACATGATCGATGAGTTTGATTTCAACTTCACAAAACCAGCAGGATCAGACCCCGTCGTCGAGACGTTCCTTGGTGTAAGAGAGCCACCAAAGTCAAGGTTAGTCTGGTGTTACTGAAGGTCACCTGAAGGTTACTTAGATATTTTAGATGAGTTCCCTGACTGTAATTTATTCTGCAGCCTGTCTCTGGCCATCCAAGCTGGCTGTCCATCACCAATTACTTTGAGCACTCGGGCTAGGCGAACTACTACTACATCTACCTCAACAACAACAACGCCAACAACCACCACCACAACAACAACGACTCCCACCACCACCACAACTACTACACCTACAACAACTACAACTACTACACCAACCACAACGACAACAACAACTCCTACCACCACCACAACTACCACTCCCACAACAACAACCACTCCCACAACTACACTGCCACTGTGTACCACCACAGCTCCAGGCATACCGGAAGTGTGTACCACCATGTGCTATTCCACTCAGCGGCTGCCATTCCAGGCTGAGAGGCTCCCCACATGTGAAGATGAAGATGAGGTAACTGCGAGCTCTGCAAACCTTTGATGCTGACAATGAGAACGCTGTAGTGTGATATCACTATGATTTGTGCCATGCATTTAGATACTTTGTGAGGTTTCGCACTGCTTCTCATCATACAAGCGCCGTGTCTGTCCACACTTGTGCGGTCTGTGTCCAAGAACATCTACAACTACACCGCCACCACCAGCCCCGTGCAGACAAGTACCACCTTGTATACGACCGGATGATGTCCTCTGTACACAGGCGTATTGCGGCTCTCAGCTCGATGCCATCTACTGCCCCAGGCTCTGTGGCTACTGCTATGGTATGTACAGCCCCCCTAGCGAGGCCTCGCAGTCACACCCATCATTGTTTGTTCATTGTTTTATTACTGATGTTGTATTATAATCTCTACTTTCAGGTGATGTAACTACGACGACTACACCTACTACTACAACAACGACAACCACCCCAACAACCACCACAACACCTACCACAACACCAACAACTGCTCCCCCGCAGTGTCCAGATATCAGAGGCTTCACCACACTGACTCTATGGTTGCTCCGCTATTCAAACCCAGCAGATATCAAGGCAACAGGCAAGAACTGTGACGCCCAGAGCAAATGTGACGTGGTTGTCGAAATTTGCATTAGCGAGCTAAACAAGAGGTTAGCTGCCGGCCCTGACAACTCAACCTGTCGTCTGCGACCAATGTGTTCAAGTATCTCAACTGTTTCTTGCAGTGACTGCAGCCTGTTTAAAGCACAGACGCCAGTATTCGCCGACACAGAGGAAGTAGTGTTCAGCCAAAACTCGCCTGGTTTCACCAACCCCATGGTCATCGACCTCGGATATGAGAAGTTCAAGGTATGATAGGAGCTGCCAGGCTTTCACTTAGTCTGAGATCCTGTAGTTGTGACATTAGCACAGCAGCCCTCTACTACATACACATGTTTTCACTTGCCATCCAGTTTTCAGCTTTACGGAGTCGTTGGTTTATTGTAGGGAGTCAGCATTCTGATCACTACGTGGGACGCAGACGTAGACAACCTGTTTGTGCCATATGATATGATTGATGAGTTTATCATCGATTACAATGACTATCCTGGTAAAGGACTTAACGCCTTCACCGCAGACGGTATCCGCCCCACCAACTCATCTCAGTAAGTAACTTTCTCACTCCCATCTCTCACAAATTATAACTCTAGTCTCTTCTTCTGCTACCTCTAACTGTCATAGACAAGAAACAACTCATTGACTTGTAGGCTGTATTACGGACTCGCTGTCAGCTGCCCAACCTTACCGCCTGCGTGTCCGGTGACCTCAGGTTATGTGGATCTGAAGCTTACGTTTGATTCGTACACCAACCCGTCTGGCCTTGACACTGCTGGTAGAAGCTGTGACGGAGACGGTTCGCTGTGCGATCTGACCTTTGCTCTCTGCATCAGCAAAGTTGGCAGCAAGTATGGCACTCGGTTCTAACAAACAGACGTTGTTCTGGTAGAGCAGACGGCTGATCAAATGTTATCTGATTTCAGTCTATGCGAGTATTTCCAAGGTCTCTCTCCAACCGCTGTCAACACTAATGACTTCAAGTTCACCGCTGGCAATGATACCGGCTTCATACCCAACCCTCTGCAGATATATGTGGGAGAGGCCCCTTTCCAGGTAAGTCTTTATTTCCACCTGTTACACCTCCCCTCCACCTATTAAGCATCTTCCCTGCCTCCACAGCCGCTCTTCTTCACCTCTGATATTCCTTCTCCACTATCTCTCACACTGCTTCTCCATTTCTTCTCCCTCCTTGCATCCTCACCCAACATTCGACATTGTTTGTATCTCCGTTAGATGGTGAGGGTTTATCTCAGTTGTTCTTTGTCAGGGCGTTGACATCAATGCACAAGTTCTTGACCGGGATATAACGAAGGATAACAGCACGTCCTATGAGCTCGTAGACTCCTTCAACTACAGGTTCACCTCCGCCGAGCGATATCCCGAGGAGAGGCTAGACCTCGTCAGTGCTAAACCAAACGGGGAACCCGATTCAACGTGAGCCTATCCCTGTCCAGCCTGTCACTCTATCACTGCATGGCGTACTCACAACTACTGAATCTGGTCTTGTGTTAAGGCTCCTCCTCAACATGGATGCTTTGTGCCCAAGTGAGTACACCACCACAACAACCCCGAGCACTACCACACCAAGATGTCGGCCAGACATGCCTACGAAACTGTCTATCAACTTTGTCAACTATTCCAATCCCACGGACACCAAGTCCACGAGTCGAATGTGCGATAGAGAGGTGCCTGGAGCAGCTGACGACGATTACTGTGATCTCCTCTTCACTATATGTATCAGTGATATAGACAGTCGGTGAGTGCCTGTACTCTGGGTATGAACTCTCCACTAATCTCTAAATGTCACATGAATTCCTATGCGTTTGCAGTGACTGCGAGTACTATGAGCTGAGAACAGGTGTATTGGCGGAAGCGAAGGAGTTTTCGTTTGGCAGCACCATCGATAGTGAGCCGAACCCGATTGTAGTTATAGCAGATATAGCGCAATGGAAGGTAAATACATTCCTAAGTAACCAACCAATCAATCGATCAATCGATCAATAGATCAATCGATAGTGGTATGTTTAGGGTGTCAGTATCTACGTCAATGTGTTTGACGTCGACCAGTCTACTAGTGCCAACCTACCCATCGACCAAGTGGATGAATTTGAGTTCCGGTTCTCGGCATCGAGAGACGGTACTGCGACGCTGTACACCCAGCCAGGGACGCGACAAATTGACCCTTCTGTGTGAGTGCATTCCTCATGCTGACTGTAACGATGAATATAATATCGCTTCGCAAAGTTACTACCAATGGTGTGCTGATGGCCCTGTCTTAGTTGTTATAATGATATGGTGATACAGAATTACCTGTATTTACACTTGTTGATACAAACTACTAACTAGTCAGTCTTTCACAGGCTGGTGCTGTCCGTGTCAGGCGACTGCATAGAAAAACCAACACCAACGTCTAGTGTACCAACAACGTCATCGACAACGACAACAACAATACCAACTACTACAACCACTACAACGCCAACAACAACAACAATACCTCCCTGCACAGATCTGCGCCCGACAGTACTTGAGATTGAATTCCTCAACTACAGCAATCCGACCAATCAGATGGCCCTCGGCAACGAGTGTGACAAGCAGGACAGAGTGTCGGCGAATACTTCACCCTGCGACTTGGCCTTTGATATCTGTATCAGCAAGAGAACCACTAGGTAATAATCACTACCACACCGTCTCCAGAAACATTACCGACACTCGTAACTCATTACCTCCGACTCAATGATAAGGCAGGAGTAAAACTGTAAAAATGGAAACGTTTAGCAAAATATTTAGCGTTTGCCAAAAATAAGCCTCAGGGCAGGAATGAATATTAGCGAGGGTGGATTGAGGCTAACGCAACTGACGCCTGAGCATCAGTAAAAAAATCTGCCTCAACTATTTTCTGTCAGCTAGTAGTAAATAGATAAAGAAACCACGACTGCACTCATCGCAGCAACATAAACCTCAGTGACCATCACTAAAGAGTGAGTTATGCAGTCAACAGATGCAAGTTGCCCTTCAGATAGCTACTAGTTGATGACTTGAGCGTCAGTCGAAGCAATCCCTGGATCCACCCCTGATTAGCGTTTGTGGCTGGACTAGCAGTCCATCTCCACCTACACAATCGGGTCTTTAAAGCCCTCTATAATGTGACATGACCATTACTATAGCCTTTAATCTCATGATGAGACGACAACTCCAAAACAGTTTTCATGATGTGACAACTCCAATGGAAGATTTAGCTGTGTTTATCATTAGCGGTCTCGCTAAGTATCTGTCCCCACTGATGTTTGCACTTTCACAGTGTGCTCCACAGGGATAGCTGCATTGCCAAAATTTCTTTGAATTGTTGTGCTCATTTTTCTAGAGGCTGTGAGTACAAGCGAATGCTGACGCCGATGCTTGGGGAGGCTGTGTTTATTGACTTTGAAAGAACGAAGCCAAACGACACCTGGAGCAACCCAGCAATCATAACTATAAATGAACCTTGGCAGGTAATGGAAGCACTCAACAGGTCAAGGAACTTGAGCTAGAGAATAAGTTTGCCATTGTCACTGATGGCCCCGTTAGGCCAATGGCAGCACTGATCCTATTGGCTCAGCAGACTGTATCTACTGGCATATATAAACTAAATGATCATATATCTCCTTCTTACAAACAGTCTTATTTTTTAGGGTGTTCACATTAGCATCAAGGTCATAGATTTGGATAGCGGTGAAGAGAGAGTCAACTGGGACCAGGTGGACGAGTTCAACTTTGATTACTACTTGGGGAAGAGCAGCCAGATTAACTACTTCCCCGAGATTGGAGAGCGAGCCCTCAACCCCACAACGTAAGCGCTACCCACTCCCTCCTACTCCTTGTCTACTCCCCTCCTACTTCCCCCCTCACACAGCTTATCAATGAGACCGCGCTGTTTCAGCATCTGGCTTGGTGTCAAGGCCGATTGTCCGGAGGGATCGACGACTCTACCTCCCTGTCAGAGAGCAGACGACATCCTCTGTGACATCAAACTCTGTTTAACTGACATTGGCCGACAGAACTGCCCTGCCAGGTGTGGCCTGTGCCAGCCGGATGGCAGCATAGAGCTGACAACTCCAACTACTGCTGCGTCTACGACTACGGCCCAACCCACAACTACGCCTCTGCCATTCTGCGATACACCTGACAACTCGCTGTGTGTACCTTCAGTGTGCTCCAACCCACAAGCAGTGCCATTCTGTCGCCAGATGTGTGGACTGTGTCGGCCGCGTTCTCTGAGGAGGAGACGTTCACTGGAGGAAGTTGATATTCCCTCCAACTCCATATCTGTAAGCAGTCGATCAATCAATGAATGAATTAATCAGTCAATATTCAGTCATGCACTAATACTATGATGCCTTCCTCCTCTCATTGGCAGATTCACACTAGTTCTGCCGTAGCTACTGCAGTATTGGCCGTCTGCGCCATCGTTGCCTTGGTGTCCATGCTGGCTATAATGATTGTCAGGCGGTATAGGTAAGTGATGTATATTTTACATGGATTCTGATTGAAGCCCTGCTGTGCGCTCTTACATTACCTCACTCTCTATTTACAGAACTGTTGACTCGGTAGGAGAGTCAGCATGAAGGAATTAGGATCCATTCTTGCGCACTAATACTCAATCAGGCGTCAGATACCACATTGAATTCTCACCTCCTCACGTCTGCGGTGCAAGCCTTCTGATTTTCATGTAACTTTTAATCCAATCATATTGTAGTGCAAAAATAAATATAGTAAATCATCGACTAGAGACTTGTCTTCTATTCTCTGCTAAGCTTTTGTTTATGTTAAGAATTGTAATCATAACTAGTAGTACTATTGGCCAATCATAGGTGTGAACTTGACCCTTCAGTCGCTGAAGCTATTGTTAGCCATCCTTCCTTATTCAAGTGTTTTTATAGGTCAAGACTTGACCTATAAAAATGCTTGAATAGTATGACAGTTCGAACAATCCTATGAGCAGAGTTGTAGGAGGCTTTGAGATAAAGCTTACACAAGCTGGATGAAGACCTTTCTCAGCTGCATACATAAAGCCTTCAAGCTTTCTGGAGGTTGTTTATTCATTGCCTAGCAACATTACAGGAAGTTGATAATGCATGCAGTTGAATGGGATGTATGGCACGGCACTACATGTCACAAGCTGACTTGTGAAGGTAATTGGGTTGTAAGGATAAGAGTGACCAGAGATTGGGTATAGGCATCTACTCGCTTCAACCTGGGTGGACTCATGATGCACTTCAATCAATGACATTACCAACACAGTCCGACAACAAAACCATTGACAGCATACACAGCCAGATCCCGGATATCGGAGATGATCCAGATGTGCTCTGCTCACACTAGCATGACTAAAAATGACATTTCAAGCTTCTCCATCTTTTAATTAGTCAGAAAACAGTATTCAAACTTCTCAAGTGAGTAAAATACGAAGGGAAGAAGACTGGATAAAACATCAGACGACTTTCCCTTCCCCAATGTCAGCACGCGGAGGGCGATCCCTACGATATTGATAGCCAATCAAAGTAGGTTTATACGTGACGTCATTAACGTCACGGAATCTCTGACTGATCGATATAAAGCAATAATTGCTAGCGTCAATTAATTTTAATAATAAAATACATTATAATATTTTTTATTATCATGAATGTCCTTCATTAGATAAATAATGGAAAATTAGTCAAATATTCTATCACTAAAATCGGCAAATTTGTTCTCAAGCTTATATACTCCCCGCACCGGCGAGTTGCTGCTGGTGTCGTACGTCTCTCATATACGCGATCATGGCTGCAAGAAGAGTATCTAAAACCTCTGTAGATTGGGCTACATTTTATTCCAAAGTACCTGCTCGAGAGCATGAAATGTATAAAGCCCTCAAGAATAGGAGTGAATACTTCGTAAACAAGTAGGTGGAACCGTACTCTCAAATTTCGGGGCTAATTCGTCAAGCAGTTATTCTCTTGCGTGTTTGCTTGCCTGCTAGTTATGAAAGATGTGTCTTCTCTTCAGAGTTCACAGTAATCCAGAGGCCATGGGTAAGATTGATTTCGCTCATTATAAAGCAGCCCTACCCGGACTGAAGATGGTTGACGAGTTTGAAAAAGCGGTAAACACTAGACGTTTGATATGGCATATTAATGAGAAATGCGAGTACCCCTGGTTTGACAGTTGTCCAAATTCTTTAAATAGTTCGCTAAAGTAGATGTACCTTTCCCCAACGACAACCAGAAAGTTGGAGACGCTATTAAGCAAGAGGAAGCGAAAGGAGTGAGTACAAGGCAATAGTATATAATCGTTGATTCTCAAAGTCGGCAATTCTTCACAAGGTTTTGATTTTCAGTTGGCGGAAAGTTCGTCAAGAGTGACGCAGCTGGAGAGTGAGAAGGTTTTGAGTGCCCAGTTTGTAAGTAAAATATGAATCTTGACTGTAGTTTCAAGCACAAATGGAAATGTTGTATTGCTAATTCTGCATCTGCAGCTGGCTAAGATGAATGAGCTCCCTGCTAAAGAACAGTTCACCATAGAGATGCTTAATGATTATTTCCCCTGGACCCAAGTCAAGGGAGAGAACCCCAAACTCTACCCATTCAACAAGGCAGCACAGCCAGAGAATCTGCACCTCAACGAGTCTACTGGCATCAACAACCTGCTGGCGCGAGTTGGCCTGAAGGTGAAGGTATAGGAGATTAGGTAATGGTTGAGTATTTTGTCTATGGAGATGTGTGCAGTGTTATCAGAGATGCGTGAATGGCCACATTTCATACGTTAGATCTTTGTCAATAATACAGGATATGATGTGATTCATAAAACCGTATCATATATTGTTAGTACATGGAATGCATATGGATATTGGGTGTCTGATAAGTTAGCATCATTCCCTGATGGTAACACAGAGCGTCCATCTTGTATAATATATTACTTCGATAGCAGAACGTCTATCTGCAATAAACAACCAATACTGGTGTGTTACTGTGGAGCCAGTGATCTCATTAGATGGTCAGGAGTTTGACTTACCTGCTGTTTGTACATCTGTTTGACATCCACCAGATCCATTCTTAGTTCACTAACCTCCTCCTCTTTCTCACCGTACATTTGTAGTAGAGCCTGGTAGCGTGCGTTCAGCTCCTAAAGACGAGTAACACTGACTGATGAGCCGTCGGTTGACATTATCTGACATTCTTCAGTTACAGCACATCACCAAACCTTATACTGTGATTGCAGTTTAGCCAGGCTCTTTATCTTACTGTCCTTATTAGAGTTCTCCTCCGTTAGTTTAATCATCTCCTTGGTCAGAGACTCTCGCGTCCTGTCGTGTTCCGCTATGTCAGCCTAGGTAAGTATTGAGTCAGTAATTGAGTGGGTATGATGGATAGCGGTGGTTGCTGTAGGATAGAAGGCCGAGGCCATGTGTCAGCTCTAGTGGCACTGAGAGTCCTACCTGCAGTTGAGCGATCTCACCCTCCTTCTGTCTGACTAGTGACTGCAGGTTCTCAAACAGAGACGTGGATGTGTTATTTCTCATGCTGTCGTAGGCGTTAGGACTCTTGAATGAAGAACTTGACAGCGCTCTCTCCAGCAACTCCACCTACATTCGATCGCAGATGTTACCATGTCTGTTTGATGGAGTCGCCTACACTTGGTAGTGATTTACCTGTCTTATGGCTGCTCTAGATGGCTGGCTAGCCTGGGCATCATCGCAGCTCACACTGGGAGATGGAGTGCTCCTTCTAGGTGTCAACGTAGCTTCCTTTAGCTGCTGCTCCTAATTAGAAATATAATTCAACCCTCGTGTACCAATGATCATGTGATACGGGCTGATAGAGATCTCATGACATCGCACGCCTCAGAATGACCAGTGACAAGAAGACATCTTGCGTGGGTACTTTAGTACCATAGATGGTACGAGTACTATTGGTACCATTGGTAGTAAATGATACCGGCTGGAAGGCATTAGCTGAGATGGTCGGATGACGAAGATCGCTTGGAATAGATAAGGTCTAACCTTCTCATTGATGAGCTCTAAAAGATCTGCAACTCTCTTCTTTTCTGCCTCCGTCTTTGTTCTCTCCAATTCCACTTTACTCTCCAGCAACGTCTGCAGCACAAATTTTGTCTAAGCGTTATCGACAGGAGTTGCTCTCTCATGTCACAGTGTAAGAGAAGATGAGAGGGAACCTGGCTCTTCTTGATCTCTGCTTTTTCTAGTTCCATGCTAGTCCTGTAGCTCTCCAATTGAGTGAGTGCACTGAAGCAAATGTTCCATCGATTAAGTCTGTCTAATCTGTCATCTGAGTTACTCCCAGATTTGTTCATCTCGTGGACAGGAAAGCCTACCTGCTTCTTTCATCTTGTGATGCATTCAGTTTCATTTTATAGACTTCTAAATCTGCTGAAAATTTGCTTCTCTCTTGTTTCAAGGAGGAAAGTTGTGTCTCCATGATACTAACACGAGAAGACAACTCCATTGCTTGCTCGGATGCAATTCTCTCTTTTTCATTGGCCACGGCTAGTTGATTCTGAGCGTCAGCTAGTAGGTAGGAAATCACGGCTTAACTAACATTACTGTAGGCAGTGAATAAAACCTGCAAAATATGTTCTTACCAAGTCGATCGGTGAGGTTTTTCTCTAACTTTTCCCAGCTTTCTGATTGGGCGCTGTACGATGACTGAAGGTTTTCTATTTGCCGCAGTAGTGGTTTGGTGGCGGCTGACACTGTGTTTGTGAGGTCATCGTTACGTTTATCGGAGAGCTCGAGGCGCTGTAAGAGGTCAGTGATCTCCTGACGCAAGCACTCTTCGCGTCTGCTGTGTTCCTTCTCCATCCGGCTGATGGTTATCTGCAGATCCTCAATCTGCAGCACAAAGACAAATACAGTAACATACAGGCATAGGTACAGGTACAACCGTACAGGTACAACCGTACAGGTACAACCATACAGGTACAGGTATAGGTACAGGTACAGGCATAGGGACAGGTACAGGCAATACTAATAGAGAGTTTGCGCAATCATACGTGTACAGCTGAATTTATGCGTAACTGGTCACGTGATAGTTTTCCCGGCTAGCTACACACGTCCAAAGACCTTCCTTTTCTAAGACGCCAAGGCGACCTGGTTCGGAGTTGTCTTCTTCCCCATCTGGCCCGGCCACTTTACGAGTACAGTGAGTTTTTTCAAGAACGGTATATTATTTCGCTAATGCACAGGCAGGAAAACCCGAAGATTGGGCAGGGGAAAACTACCGTAGCTCTTCTTATTTGCGTCTGAA
>ERZ1740065.1319-NODE-1319-length-14735-cov-9.759196_pt1 | contig 14735 bp, 16 predicted proteins | sample MGYA00581738_ERZ1740065 | MGnify/ENA primary metagenome ERZ1740065 (study PRJEB43018, sample SAMN04849749) | marine metagenome | isolation source: floating plastic debris | place: Pacific Ocean | collected 2008-09-01 | study: EMG produced TPA metagenomics...
GGGATTTCATGCCGACAAAGCGGCCTTCGACCAGATCCAGCCGCCCGATGCCGTGTTTTCCGCCCAGTTCGTTGAGCTTGGTCAGCAATTCCGCAGGGCTCAGTGTTTCGTCATTCACGCTGACCGCGTCACCCCTCTCAAATCCAACTTCGATAAATTCGGGCGTGTTTGGTGCGTCTTCGGGATGGGTTGTCCGCTGATAGACATAGTCCGGGGCCATGTCCGCGGGATCTTCGAGGACCTTCCCTTCGGAAGAGGTGTGCAGCAGGTTTGCATCCACTGAAAACGGCGCCTCGCCACGTTTGTCCTTGGCTATCGGGATCTGGTGCTCTTCGGCAAAGCCGATGAGCTTTGTCCGGCTGCTCAGATCCCAAAGCCGCCAGGGTGCGATCACCTTGATGTCTGGATTCAAAGCGTAGGCGGCGAGTTCAAACCGGACCTGATCATTGCCTTTGCCCGTTGCGCCGTGGGCCACGGCATCAGCGCCCGTTTCGGCGGCAATCTCAACCAAGCGTTTCGAGATCAGAGGGCGGGCAATGGAGGTGCCCAGAAGGTAGAGGCCTTCATAGACCGCATTGGCGCGGAACATCGGGAAGACAAAGTCGCGCACAAACTCTTCGCGGATGTCTTCGATGTAGATGTTCTCTGGGGCGATGCCCAAGAGCTCAGCCTTCTTGCGGGCAGGCTCAAGCTCTTCTCCCTGACCAAGATCAGCCGTAAATGTCACCACCTCACACCCGTATTCGGTTTGCAACCATTTCAGAATGATCGAGGTATCAAGACCTCCGGAATAGGCCAGAACGACTTTTTTCGGCGTGAACATCGGTGCTTCCTTGACGCGACTCATGGGTTATCGGGCGATTATCGGCTTTTGCAACAGGGGGCAACCTGTGGCACCACGGGCACTTGCACGCGCACAAACATTCGGACAAGCATGCGCGCATGACTGATTTTCGCAACTCCGCCCAGGCCGCAGAGGCCCTCATGCGCGACGTGTTTGACCCCACGCCGCTGCAACGAAATGACCATTTGTCGGAGAGATATGGTGCGGAGATTTACCTAAAGCGGGAAGATCTGTCTCCGGTGCGGTCTTACAAGCTGCGCGGCGCCTTCAACGCCATTCGCAAGCGTCTGGCAGCCGGCGATCCGCCGACCAGTTTTGTGGCCGCGAGTGCGGGCAATCACGCGCAGGGCGTGGCCTATATGTGCAAGCATTTCGGGCTGAATGGCGTGATCTTCATGCCTGTGACGACGCCCGAGCAGAAAATCATGAAGACCAAGACATTTGGCGGAGATCTCATCGAGGTGCGCATGATCGGCGACTACTTTGACGACACGCTCGCTGCAGCGCAGTCTTATTGTGCAAGCGTGTCGGGGCATTTCCTGTCGCCTTTCGACGACGAAGATGTGATTGAAGGGCAAGCGTCGGTCGGTGTTGAAATTGAGGCGCAGCTTGGTGTGCCCGATGTGATCGTGATGCCCGTCGGCGGGGGCGGACTGGCGTCGGGTGTCAGCAGTTTCTTTGGCGATAAATGCGCCTACGTTCTGGTCGAACCTGAAGGCGGCAAAAGCCTGGCCGAGGCCTATCGCGCGGGTCACCCATCGCGTCTGAACCATATTGATACATTTGCAGATGGTGCCGCGGTGGCTCAGATCGGGACCAAGACGTTTGAACGGTTAAAGCATCTGGGGCCGGATGTGGCCCACGCGGTCAGCGAAAACCGGTTGTGCACCACGATGATCGAGATGCTGAATGTGGAAGGGTTCGTTCTGGAACCTGCAGGGGCATTGGCCATCGATGTGCTCAAGGACATCGAGCACGAGATCAAGGGCAAGACGGTTGTCTGTGTGTCATCGGGCGGCAATTTTGATTTTGAACGCTTGCCTGAGGTAAAAGAACGATCGCTGCGATCCTCTGGCAATAAGAAGTACTACATTCTTCGGATGCCCCAGCGCCCCGGCGCTTTGAAAGACTTCCTCAATATGCTTGGGCCGGATGATGATATATCGCGGTTTGAGTATCTGAAGAAATCTGCGCGCAATTTCGGGTCTATCCTCCTCGGGATTGAGTCCGGGACGCCGGAAAACTTCGCAAAAATTGAGTCAAAAATGGTGGCCTCAGGCTATGATTTCCGGGACATCACCGATGATGACATCCTTTCAGGGTTCCTGATTTAAGCGGCCGCGTTGCTGGGCAGCGCGTTTTCAAACGCCTCAATGGATGCGTGGTAGCACGTGACGATTGCCGGGCGATCAATGCCGTGCACGTCTCCTTGGCGGGCCATGTCTTCGCCAACGCGACACATTTCCGCAAACGTTTTGAGGCCCAAGTTTAGAGCCGATCCCTTCAGGAAATGTAACTTGGCCTCAAGCTCTTGCGCGGTCATCTCATCTGTGATCGTGTCAATCTCTTCATTGACCTCATCAAGAAACATTTCCACGACTTCCAGAAAATCTTCTGCCCCTACTTCGTCTCTCAATTCTGATACCCGATCCCAATCAATCATGGCTCTGCTCCTGTCGCTGTTGAACAGAGCTTAGAGGATGAGCCTTAACCCCAGGTTGAATGGTTGCAGAGAATTTTAGCTTTTTTCTATGTTTAACAGGTCTTTAGGTATCCGGCACTAGGCATGTACGACCCTGCGAAAGCACAACCCATTGGCTTTAGACGAGACCGATACATTGGACGGTACGAGCGCGACAGCGACATTTTCAAAAACTGTGCTGGTTGTTGATGACAGCCGAGCGCAGCGAAAGATGGTTTGCAAGCTCATGGAGCGTCAAGGCTACGCCGTTCTGGAGGCGGAGTCGGGGCTTGCAGCGCTAGAGTTGTGCCGTGATCAAATTCCCGATCTGGTTTTGAGTGACTGGATGATGCCGGGCATGGATGGTTTGGAATTCTGCGAAGCGTTTCGCCAACTGCCCCGAGATCGCTATGGCTATTTCATCCTGCTAACATCTCGCGGTGACAAAGAGGATGTGACCCGCGCCTTTGATGCAGGTGCCGACGACTTTCTGACAAAGCCGGTGAATGTTCATGAGCTTGGCGTGCGTATCCGCGCCGGAGAGCGTATCTTCACCATGGAGCAAGAGCTCAACGACAAAAATCGCATCATTCACGCCACTTTGGATGAGCTGCAATCCGTTCATGACGGGATCAACCGTGATCTTATAGAAGCGCGGAAATTGCAGAGCTCGTTGGTCCGGGATCGCTACCGGGATATGGGGCGGGCCAAAATCTCGTTGATGTTGCGATCAAGCGGGCATGTGGGCGGTGATCTTGTGGGCATGTTTCCCATCGACGATGACCGGGTTGGCATCTACGGCATCGACGTGTCCGGTCACGGGATCAGCTCTGCCCTGATGACGGCGCGGTTGGCCGGGTTTTTGACGGCCGGAGTGCCGGATCAAAACATCGCGCTGACGAAGAACAAGAAAGGGCACTATTGCCCGCGCGATCCAAAAGAGACAATGGCGCTTCTCAATGAACGGATCATCAATGAGATCGACACAGAGCTCTACTTCACCATGCTTCTGGCGATTTTCAATCAGACCACGGGAGAGCTTGTCTTCACCCAGGCTGGGCATCCGAGCCCCTTTGTACAAAGAGCGTCAGGATGCGTTGAGATTGTCGGATCTGGTGGGCTGCCCGTCGGCTTGATTGAGACTGCGGAATTCGACCAATGCGCGACAATGCTTCGCCCCGGTGACAGGTTTCTGATTCATTCAGACGGCATCACGGAATGCAGCAAACCAACGGGTGAGCTTTACGGTGATGACGGCCTGAGCCTATCCCTGGCGCGGCACAAGGATGTGCATGGGCAGGCATGTTTGGATGCGTTGCTGGACGACATGGTGAAGTTTAGCGGTTGCGCCGAATTTGACGATGATGTTTCAACAGTGCTTTTGGAGTTTACAGCGTCCTGATGTATTCTCGGACAAAGTGGCGATCCCCCGGATTGCCTAGGGCTTCTGCCGCAACTTGCGGGGATATCCAAAGATCCGTGTGGCCTGCTTCCGTCGGTGGTCCGATCCGGCGGACTGGATGCGCCGCGTAGATGATGCAGAGCTTTTCGGCCATGCGATCATATTCGGGCATGTAGACATAACGACGGAATGCGCCGATCCTGCGCGGGGCTGCAATCGTCCACCCGGTTTCTTCCAGCACTTCGCGATAAAGCGCGCGCAAATTCGGCTCACCCGGATCGACGCCGCCACCGGGCAGTTGTAGTTCGTTGTCGGGCTCGCCTTGAAACGTCACCAATAGATCGCCGTCCCTCGGCAAGATCGCATAAACGCCCAAGCGCCTTCGATAGCGCACGTCTCTTTGCGGAGGATCTCCTAGTCGTATGATCATGGGTGGTCTCTTGGATCGATGGCGTCTTGGCTTATATACTCGCGATACGCCAAATTGACGGCTAAGGAAACTCCATGACCTTTGGACAGAAAATCGCGTGGGATGATACGATCCTGCCCTTCCAACTTGATGCCTCTGACACGCGCGGCCGGATTGCGCGGCTTGATGGTGTTTTGGGTGGTATACTCAAGCAGCATGACTATCCGCCAGCCGTGGAGGCTTTGGTGGCCGAGGTCGCCCTGCTGACCGCGCTGATCGGGCAAACGATCGGGCTGCGGTGGAAGCTGTCGCTGCAGGTGCAGACCAAGGGCGCTGTGCGTATGATCGCGTCTGATTACTTTGCGCCGCAGAATGAAAACGATGTCGCAAAGATACGCGCCTATGCGAGCTTTGATCCCGAGCGGGTCACCGATGGCGCGCCGTTTGATCAGCTGGGTGAAGGGTACTTTGCCGTTCTGATTGATCAAGGCCCAGGAACCGACCCTTATCAGGGGATCACACCCATTGCGGGCGACAGCATCAGCGCCTGCGCGGAAGCCTATTTTGCCCAGTCAGAGCAGCTGCCCACCCGCTTTGCTTTGAGCTTTGGTAGATCCACCGAGGCAGGGGGATCCGAGCACTGGCGCGCGGGTGGGTTCATGTTGCAACACATGCCCAAAGCCTCGCCCGAAATGCAGGGCGGTGGGTCTGGTGAGGGCGGGCTGCTCGTTGCGTCTGATATCTTGCATGAGGACGATGCCGAGAACTGGAACCGGGTGAATATCCTGCTCGATACGGTTGAGGATCTGGAGCTTGTCGGGCCCGCGGTGCCGCCGACGGACTTGTTGGTCCGGCTCTTCCACGAGGAAAGCCCGCGTGTGTTCGATGCGCAGCCCGTGCGGTTTGGATGTACCTGCTCAGAAGAGCGCGTGCGCCAAAGCCTGAGTATTTACTCGGCCAAGGACATTCGCACGATGATCACGGCCGACGGTGTCGTGACTGCGGATTGTCAATTCTGCGGCGCGCATTACAGCCTTGATCCAAAAACGTTAGGGTTCGACGCGGTCGCGCCTGAGGCCGATGACAGCTGATATTGAGCACAGACTGAAGGGGGCACTCGGGCGCTTGTCAGGTGCCTCTTCTGACTATGATCTCAATCCCGATGTGTTTCTGCCGGAAGGGCGAAAGCTGCGCCCGGCTGGCGTGTTGGTGCCGGTACGCATGATGGGCGGGGAGGCGCGGCTTTACCTGACGAAGCGATCGTCGGCGCTAAAGCACCATCCAGGGCAGATCTCCTTTCCTGGGGGCAAGCAAGATGAGGGTGACGCCACGATCATTGACACGGCGCTGCGCGAGGCCAAAGAAGAAACCGGCCTTGCGTCCGAGCGGGTCCGCGTGATTGGAACGGTGCCGTCGCATGAGACTGTCACGTCGTTTCAGGTCACGCCCGTTGTGGGTTTGATTGAAGGCCCGTTTTCCCCAGTTGCAGAGCCGGGTGAAGTGGAAGAAGTGTTTCATGTCCCGCTCTTGCATGTGCTCGCATCCGAAAATTTCAGCGTGCAGTATCGGCGGTTTCGCGGGATGCGCAGACACTATTACACTGTCCCCTACGGCCCCTATTACATCTGGGGCGCAACGGCGCGTATTCTCAGGGCGCTGACCGATGGGTGGAGTGCGTCGTGAAAATCACAGGGGACTGGCTGACGTCTGCATCGTCGCAAGCTGTGATGCAGATGCTGCAGGACGCGGAGCATGCGGCCTATTTTGTCGGGGGCTGTGTGCGCAATGCCCTTTTGCAGCATCCAGTTTCAGACATCGACATCTCAACCGATGCGGTGCCGGAAGAGGTGGTGCAGATCGCTGAGGGTGCGGGCCATCGCGCGATACCGACCGGCATTGATCACGGGACCATCACCGTCGTGGTGAACGAGATCGCCCATGAGATCACGACCTTTCGCAAGGATGTCGCCACAGACGGCCGCCGCGCCACGGTGGCGTTTTCAAAAGACATAACCGATGACGCATTGCGGCGGGATTTCACAATGAACGCGCTTTATGCGGATGCGGAAGGCACTGTAATCGACCCGCTTGGCGGCCTCGAAGATTTGCACGCCCGTCGCGTGAGGTTCATTGAAGATCCAGCCATCCGGATTCGCGAAGACTATCTTCGAATTTTGCGCTTCTTCCGCTTTCACGCCTGGTTTGGCGATCCGGCAGATGGCCTGGATGCGGACGGATTGGCGGCGTGCGCTGAGTTAACCGATGGCATGAGCCGCCTTTCAAAGGAACGCATTGGAGCTGAAATGACCAAGCTTTTGGCAGCCCCCGACCCCGCGCCATCCGTCGCCGCTATGCGAACTGCGGGCGTGTTGGCTCGTGTTTTGCCAGGCGCTGATGATAGGTTTCTTGCGCCGCTCGTACACTTTGAGGCGCACTCAGAGGGCGACGTGCCACCAGCATACCAAAGACGTCTGGCGGTGCTCGGCGGAAAGGACGTTGCGGACAACCTGCGATTATCAAAGACAGATGCGCGCCACCTAGATCTGCTGCGCGAAGAAATGGGGAAAATGACACCTGCCAAAGAACTGGGCTATCGCCACGGCGCGGCCCTTGGTCTGGACGTTTTTCTCCTGCGCGCGACGATGTCGAACATGCCCCCATCCGATAAGGATCTCCAAGATCTTGCTGCCGGCGCAAATGCCGTCTTTCCAGTAAAAGCGGCCGATCTTATGCCCGACTACGAGGGGCCTGCCCTGGGGCAAAAGCTCACTGATTTAGAGACCACCTGGATTGCATCTGGTTTTGCTCTCACCGCACGCGAGTTGCTCGGCTAACCCAGTCGTAATTGCTTCATTTGACTTTTGCCGTCGGGTGATCCATGTACACGGCATCCACCAAGGGGGAATACACGATGTATCGCGGGATCTGGCTTACTTAAGCGCTTTGGCCGTCTGAGCCTTGATGACCCGCGCGCCGAAAGTCGCGTGACTTTTTGCATATTCGCATCAGGATTTCCCCAATGTTCAAATTCTTTGAAAACCTTGTCGACCCCTATGTCGCCTATGAAGATACGGATACGCCTCCGACGCGGCTCTGGCCGTTCATGCGCGAATACTTGGTCCCGTTCAAAAAGGTTCTCATCGCCACGGCGATCATGTCTATCCTGGTTGCGTCGGTGGAGGTTTGGCTAATCTACTACATGGGTCTGGTGGTGGACCGGCTGAGCGGTGATCCAGAGACTGTTATTCAGGAATATGGTCTGGAATTTCTGCTGGTCGCGATTTTCATCCTGATATTGCGGCCCCTGTTTCAGGCTGTTGATGTGGCGCTTTTGAACAACGCGGTGCTTCCCAACCTTGGCACATTGATCCGCTGGCGCGCGCACAAGCATGTTTTGCGCCAATCGGTGGGCTGGTTTGAAAACGATTTTGCCGGGCGAATCGCCAACCGCATCATGCAAACGCCTCCTGCAGCCGGCGACGCCGTGTTTCAGGTGTTCGATGCGATTGCATTTTCCTTGGCCTATGTCGTGGGCGCTGTGATCTTGCTGTCCGATGCGGATCCGCGCCTTGCCCTGCCTTTGGTGATCTGGCTCGTGCTTTACGGGTGCCTCGTGCGCTGGACGCTGACACGCGTGGGCCCAGCATCCAAAGCGTCATCTGATGCGCGTTCCTTGGTGACGGGTCGGGTGGTCGATGCCTACACCAACATCCATTCGGTGAAGCTCTTTGCGCATCATGACAGTGAGATTGCCTACGCAAAGGAGGCGATTGAGCACACACGCAAGACCTTCCAAAAAGAGATGCGCATTTTTACCGTAATGGATTTGTCGCTTGTGACGCTCAACGGTCTTTTGATCGTGGGTGTCGTAGGCTGGGCGTTTCTGCTGTGGATGCAAGGCACCGCCTCCGTCGGTGCTGTTGCCGCCGCCACGGCGCTGACACTGCGGCTCAATGCAATGACCGGCTGGATCATGTGGGCGCTCTCGACGTTTTTCCGCGAACTGGGTGTTGTCGCTGAAGGCATGGAAACCATCGCGCAGCCCATCGACCTGGTTGATGACAAAGACGCCAAACCGCTGAAGATGGGAAAGGGAGAGATTAGGATTGATCATGTTTCACACCATTACGGGCGTGAGGCGGGAGGTCTTGATCAGATTGCGCTCACCATCAAACCGGGCGAAAAGATTGGCCTGGTGGGCCGGTCAGGTGCTGGGAAATCCACACTCGTGAAACTGCTCTTGCGGTTCTACGATGTGGAGAAAGGCCAGATCCTGATCGACGATCAGAACATATCCCGCGTCACGCAGGAAAGTTTGCGCCAGCAGATCGGCATGGTTCAGCAAGACAGCTCTCTGCTGCACCGCTCTGTGCGCGAGAACATCCTTTACGGCGCGCCCCATGCCACGGAGGACGAGATGATCGCCGCAGCCATCAAGGCTGAGGCGCATGATTTTATCCTCGATCTCGAAGATCCCCAAGGGCGCACAGGCTATGATGCCCATGTGGGTGAACGGGGTGTGAAGTTGTCTGGCGGTCAACGGCAAAGGATCACGCTGGCCCGTGCCGTGCTGAAAGACGCACCGATTCTGCTTTTGGATGAGGCCACAAGTGCGCTGGATAGCGAGGTTGAGGCCGCCATTCAGCAGACACTCTACGGCATGATGCAGGGCAAAACGGTGATTGCGATCGCGCACCGGCTGTCGACCATCGCGCAGATGGACCGGATTATCGTCATGGATGCCGGACGCATCGTCGAGGATGGTACGCACGCGGAATTGCTCAATTTTGGCGGGCTTTACGCATCGTTTTGGGAGCGGCAATCGGGTGGGTTTCTACACGCTGATCAAGCGGCGGAGTGAGGGGTCGCAGGCTTTCCTCACGGTTGCTTGATCGATCTCATTTTTATGGAAAATCAACCGCAGCTTCGGTAAACACATAAAAAACATAGGGCAGGTGTTGATGCGGGCATTTAGAGTTTTGGCGATACTGCTTGTGGCGATCACAATCGCCGGCTGCAGCAAATCTAAGTTTCGAACATACAGTGGGCCAGAGGTCACCCGCGTGATCGTGGCCAAGGAAGACCGCCGGCTTTGGCTCATGCACAATGATGAAGTGTTGAAATCCTATCCGATGGAGCTTGGGTTTGCGCCCTCGGGGCACAAACAGTTTGAAGGGGATGGGAAAACGCCGGAAGGCACGTATTACATCGATCGGCGCAACCCCAACAGTTCATTCCACCTGTCGCTTGGGATCTCTTATCCGAATGCGCAAGATCGTGCATTTGCCAAAAAAGCCGGGAAATCACCGGGCGGAGACATCTTCATTCATGGACGGCCCAATGGACAGCCCAAGAAAGACGATCCGGATTGGACGTGGGGATGCATTTCGGTGAAGAACCGTCACATGGAATGGATTTATGCGATGGTGGATACCGGAACGCTGATTACGATCACGCCCTAAGACAACGGGTTCGTGGCAAAGGACCTGTTGGATCCAGTGACAAGCGTCCACCAGATCTTCCCGTTGGCCTCTTGAAACCATGAAAAGCCGAGGTCTGTTGCGTCGGGTGACAGTATCACCCGACGGGTGTTTTCATCGTCCATCCACGCGGCGAGGGTTTCCAGCTCTGTCTCATAAGTCTCAGAGATGTTCTCTCCGACCAACTGCCCGGCATATCCGACACGGCGAATGCGATCGATCGGAGAAGACCCGTCAGAGCCAAAATGCCAAGGGCGATTCTGCAGCGACATGTCTTGCGCATGCGTGGCCGCGGCGGCATTGAGTTGAGAGTTGAGCTCTAGAGGCGGCGCGCCCGCCGCTTCGCGCAGATTGTTGACCGAATCAAGCATGCGGAATTGCAGCGTCGCTGATTGACCAGGACGAATATTGTAAATCTTCGGCAATGGTTTGCCATCGGGGCCAAGCTGCGGAATGGATGGTCCGCCACAGGCAGACAGCGCCATAAGCGCAAGTACAGCAAAACCGAAATGTCGTCGCATCGTGAGACTCTTCTGCAAAACCAGCAGATTCCCGTGTAACTTGGGTTTGAAAAATGATCAAACCCGCAAAATGACTTTTGTTTGAATTGCGATGGCAAGAGAACACACGTATGTTTGATCGCAAATTGGGACATCTATTTTTCGCGGAGAGGACACGCCATGAAAAAATTTCAGACTGCCCTTAGCAGACGTTCGTTTCTCGCAGGCTCGGCTGCCGCGCTTGGCACGCCAGCTATCGCGCAAGACCTCAATAGCGCCACGCATATCGAGATGGAGAAGGATATCTCTGAATCTGTGCGCCGAAATATCTCCAGTTTTCGCGCTTTGGACTGGGAGCCTTACTTCTCTAACCTGAATAACGGCGCGATCCTTGTGGATACCCACTCAAGGGCATTGCACTATTGGGACGAGAACGGAGCGAATTACCGACTGTACCCAACCAGTGTGCCAATGACAGAGGAAATGACACGCCGCGGACGGACAAGCGTTGTGCGCAAAGTGGTCGGGCCATCCTGGCGCCCGACACCATCCATGCTTGAGCGCAATCCAGATTGGCCGCCCTATGTTGGGCCCGGGCCTGACAATCCGCTCGGTACGCACGCGCTTTATCTCAGCTGGACGTACTACCGCATCCACGGGACTCACGACACGCGCAAGATTGGGCGCCGTTCGTCTAATGGCTGCATCGGTCTTTACAACGAGCACATTGAAGACCTCTTCAGCCGGACAAATGTCGGCACTCAGGTGCTTCTGATCTAGCTTTGATGAGAGCTTAATCCTTCAAACGGGCGGCCCAAACGGTCGCCCGTTTTGGTATCGGCTTACTTTATCCACCCGTGCAGGTTGGTTTCGATGATACCCGTGAGCGCATCAATATGCGCATCATCATCATTGAGACAGGGGATATAGTGAAATTCTTCTCCGCCTGCTTCCTCAAAGCTTTCTTTTATCTCTTCGTTGATCTCTTCGAGCGTCTCAATGCAGTCGGCCGAGAAGGCCGGCGCAATCACCGCAATGTTCTTTTTGCCGTCTTCCTTTGCCAGGCGCGCAACTTCTTCCACAGTGTAAGGACGCAGCCATTCTTCAGGCCCAAAAACCGACTGGAACGTGGTCGTGATCTGCGTGTCGTCCCAGCCCAGCCTTTTTTGCAGGTATTTGGATGTTTCCATGCATTGGCAGTAGTAAGGATCGCCCTGCGTTGAATAGCGCTGTGGCATACCGTGATACGATACGACAAGCACGTCGGGCTTGTTTTCAATCTTAGCATACGCGCGCTCTACCGATTGCGCGAGCGCGTTGATGTATTCAGGGTTTTGGTAGTAAGGCTCAACGACCCGGGCGATGGGCTGCCACGTTTCTTCCATCAAGGCGCGGAAAAACTGATCGTTTGCCGTGGCAGATGTCGCGCCAGCATATTGCGGATAAAGCGGGAAAAACAGGATGCGGCTGCACCCTTGCTTGTAAAGTTCGCGCACCTTGGATTTCGTCGAGGGATTGCCGTATCGCATGCAGAAATCCACCACAATGCGACTTCCATATCGCCTTTGCAAAGAGTCTCGTAGCTTGTCGGTCTGATCCCGTGTGATTGTCATCAGAGGGCTTTCGCCCTTGTCTTCGTTCCAAATAGATTTGTAAGCCTCGCCACTGGTAAAGGGCCGCTTAGACAAAATGACCAGCTGAAGCAGCGGCTGCCACAGCCAAGGGCTGTAATCAATCACGCGCCGATCTGACAAAAACTCATTGAGATACCGCCGCATGGACCAGTAATCGTAATTGTCGGGCGTGCCCAGATTGGCCAGAAGAACGCCTACCTTCTCTTCAAGCTGGCCCGGAAAGCAGGCTTCTTCGATCAGGCCTTGGGTTTCTGGCGTGCTGGCATCGGGCATTTATGGGTGGCTTTCTCGCTATTGGTTCCTTCACAGAGATATTAGCCTTTTGGATAAGGTCAATCTCGTCGCGTTCTCTCTCAGTCACGCGCATTACCCTGGCGCGCTTCATGTGCTTACTGCAGAGGCCTAATGGATACCCATGGAGAAAGTGTCAATTAAAGACGCGGGCCTCGGTGATCACGCCATACGTGACAACCAATTGTTAACCAAGTTTTTGCAAACCTTAACGCGTTATGACGTCCGTTCTCCGATCCGCGTTGCGCCTTGTCTATCCGCCACGCTGCCTGACCTGTGATGCTCAGGTCGATGACGAATTTGGGCTCTGTGGCCCGTGCTGGCGTGATACCCCGTTTATCACTGGCCTTGTGTGTGATCATTGCGGTGTTCCCTTGCCCGGAGAGGATCACGGCGAGGCGGAGCTTTGCGATGAGTGTCTAAAAATCACCCGGCCTTGGTCGCACGGGCGAGCCGCTTTGATTTACAAAGATCTGGGTCGCAAGCTCGTCTTATCATTGAAGCATGGGGATCGCGCGGATCTGGCAAAACCAGCGGCCAAGTGGCTTGCCCGCGTTGCAACACCGCTTCTGCGCCAAGATACGCTTGTCGTGCCGGTGCCGTTGCATTGGTCGCGCATGCTCAAGCGGCGCTACAATCAATCTGCTGTTCTGGCGGATGCGTTTGCCAAGCACCTGCACCTTGAGTATTGCCCCGACCTGTTGCTTCGTTCTCGACGCACGCAATCTCTGGATGGTTTAAACTTTCAAGAGCGGTTTGCCATGACGAACGGGGCGATGCGACCCAATCCAAGGCACGCTCATCTGATCAAAGACCGGTCAATTCTCCTGATTGACGATGTAATGACAGCAGGCGCGACATTTTCGGCATCAACTCAAGCTGCCTATGCGGCGGGCGCGAGAGAGGTTTGCGTTCTGGCACTGGCGCGCGTGGCAAAGGACACCTAAATAAGCCGGGTAGCAAGAATAGTTTGAGGCACGCCATGCAACCCGTCGAAATGTATACCTCCCCGCTATGCGGATTTTGCCACGCCGCAAAACGGCTCCTGAACAAAAAAGGCGTGAGCTTTTCCGAGATCAACGTGCTGGCGAACCCAAATCGCAAGCAAGAGATGATCCAAAGAGCGAATGGAGGCCGAACCGTGCCTCAGATCTTTATTGGCGGCACACATGTTGGCGGATGCGACGATCTCTATGCACTTGAGCAATCGGGAAAACTGGATCCGCTTCTCTCCGCATGAAGGTTGCGCTGATCCAGCTTAACGGCAGCGACAGCCCCCAGGAAAACAGTCAAAGTGTGTGCACCTTTTTTGATGAGGCCGTCCGACACGGCGCGGACTTCATCCTGACACCGGAAGTGACCAATTGCGTTTCGACCAGTAGGTCGCATCAAGAGAGCGTTCTTCGGGATGAATGCAAGGACATCGTGCTGGCCGCACTGCGCGCCAAAACGCGGGACGCCGGTGTTTGGTGCCTAATTGGTTCCTTGGCACTCAAGACCCGTGATCCTGACGGTCGCTTTGCCAACCGGTCCTTCCTTATCAATCCGCAAGGTGGAATTTCGGCTTGGTACGACAAGATCAACATGTTTGATGTCAGCGTGTCCGAGACAGAAAGCTACCACGAATCGAGCGGCTATCGTCCGGGAACGCGCGCCGTTCTGGCCGATATGGGGGCCGCAAAAATCGGTCTGACGATTTGCTACGATCTTCGATTTCCATCGCTTTATCGAACACTGGCGCAAGAGGGCGCGCAGATCCTGACCGTGCCTTCCGCGTTTTCCCCGGTGACCGGTGCTGCCCATTGGGAGACGCTCCTACGGGCGAGGGCGATTGAGACTGGCGCGTTCATTCTGGCCCCGGCGCAAACAGGGACCCATGCCGCGACCACCGGAAAACCGCGCGAAACCTATGGGCACAGCATGGTTGTCGGCCCGTGGGGCGAGGTCTTGGCCGATGCGGGAACGCAACCTGGTGTTACAAGCGTGGACATTGACGTCTCGGATGTGGAAAATGCCCGCCGTCGCATCCCCTCTTTGCGACAGGAAATCCAGTTTGAAGGCCCTCGATGAGCGACACGCAAAGCAGTATCCTGGCGGTTTCGCTGTTCAGCGAGATCCTGACCAATGAACAATTGGTGCGGAACCGTTTGGGCCGAGTTCTGCCCAAAGGCATGGAGATTTCGCATTTTTCGGTGCTGAATCACCTTGCGCGGATCGGCGAGGAACGGACGCCTGCGCAACTGGCCAAGACATTTTGCGTGACGCGCGGGGCCATGACCAACACGTTAGGCAAGCTTGAATGGGCGGGCTACATCCACATCCGACCCGATTGGGATGACGCGCGCAGAAAGATGGTAACGATCAGCCCGGCAGGGCGCCAAGCGCGGGAGGCCGCCATTTCAGCAATAACGCCCTTGATCAGCGAAGTTGTCGAAGAGCTGGGCGAAGACAAGGTGCGCGGTGCCTTGCCAGTTCTGCGCGAATTGCGCAGCAA
>ERZ1740065.1320-NODE-1320-length-14730-cov-11.610494_pt1 | contig 14730 bp, 21 predicted proteins | sample MGYA00581738_ERZ1740065 | MGnify/ENA primary metagenome ERZ1740065 (study PRJEB43018, sample SAMN04849749) | marine metagenome | isolation source: floating plastic debris | place: Pacific Ocean | collected 2008-09-01 | study: EMG produced TPA metagenomics...
TCAGTACCAACGCAGTACTATCGCAGTACTGTCTCAGTACCAACGCAGTACTATCTCAGTACCAACGCAGTACCGTCTCAGTACCGACAATATTACTCCTTCCCCACAGCGTGAGTTGGCGAGGCAGATTTATGATGTGCTCACATACCACTGCCATTGTCTGGAGAAGGATGGTCACCCAAAGCTGCGTACGGCGCTGTGTATTGGTGGAGTGAATGTACGAGATCAGATGGACACGATCAGAAGGTATACGCATGCGTGGTGTATAACACTGGGGCAGCGTCGCTCTACATGATGCGTGTCTATTATTAAAATGGCAGCAGGGACATCACTGTGTACACACGAGCTATGAGTTGTTGTAGATGAGGCAACACTGGATTCATATCCCGCTATTGCACCATGAAAGGCTATCAAATCTTTAGGAACGAGACCTCGCATCATTCTTGTTTTCAATTACTGTACACCTGAATATTTTAACGGACAAAATATTATAGCGATTTGCTCAAATCAGCAGTATTTTTAATAATAACACCTATAATTTTTAGCGATTTCCTTCGAGCTTATGTGTAGCATAAAGAGCTATCAGAAATATAGCGTTCAATTTAAATAGCGGTTTCTTCGAGTCCCTATTATAGCTATTATTGTGAGGTTAGAGGTCGCTATTATAGCTATTATTGTGAGGTCACTAAAATATTTGAGTTAACAGTATATTTTTCAACTTAACTATTTGCAGCATCTATGTCCATTACATTTTTTCAATGATGGAACTGCTGGTATCACGGTGTCACTTCCTCCATTCATTGTTATATGTCCCTCCCAGCCCACCCGTGACCTTGACATACGTATGGTGGTAGGATAATAGCCGGCGTTTGTTGTGTGATTTAGAGGAGTACACGTAGTCGTCTGCACCCCGGGACGTATCATGGATATGTTGAATAAAAAGATGATCAGCCTTGACGTCTGTCGTTACATTGTGTTCGATGAAGCTGATCGGATGATAGATATGGGTTTCGAGGACGACGTGAGGACAATATTCTCCTATTTTAAGGTACTGACCCCTTCAGCTGTGTGAAACACAGATAATCATGAATGTTAATTAATGACTGTCGTGTCTCCAGGGCCAAAGGCAGACACTACTATTTTCTGCCACTATGCCTAAAAAGATACAGAACTTTGCCAGAAGTGCTCTCGTCAAGCCGATAACAGTCAATGTGGGCAGGGCCGGCGCCGCGAATAGAAACGTCCGTCAAATCGTGGAGTTTGTGAAGCCAGAAGCAAGGATCGTCCACATATTGGAATGTCTGCAGAGGACGGCCCCTCCTGTGAGCATCAAACCATTATGGTTCTCGGTCTATGACTCAATCGGTTTTAAACAAACTAAGTTTTACGGACGTAGGTGCTGATATTTGCTGAGAAGAAAAAGGATGTTGATGCAATCCACGAGTATCTACTTCTGAAAGGTGTCGAGGCCGTCGCCACCCATGGAGACAAAGATCAGGAGGAGCGTAGCTGGGCTGTAGATCAGTTCAAGGTTTGTGCTACACTTCATTCTATGCCCTTCAGGTCAAGTTGAAAAGAAGTTCTCATTTTTTCTATCAAAATTATAATCTGTTGCAGTTAATATCTATCTTACAATTGTGTTGGGAAAAAAAGTATCAGTACACGAGTACCAGTACACGAGTAATACTCGTGTAGATCAGTCTAGTGTTGTTGAGTGTGTACAGTGTTTTAGTGAGGGCATTTGTCCGTGACCTATAGTGATGTGTTCACCTTTTACTGATGACTGATAGGTCATATATATATAGGACATATATATCACTTTGTTTTAGTCTGGTAAAAAAGACGTGCTTGTGGCTACAGACGTGGCGTCAAAAGGTTTGGACTTCCCGGGTATCCAGCACGTCATCAACTTTGATATGCCTGAGGACATAGAGAATTATGGTTAGTTGCCTGAGACTTCACTACTACACTGCACATCACTAACGTCTCTCTCTCATTTAATTTTAGTTCACAGAATTGGAAGGACAGGTCGAAGTGGAGCCAAGGGAATGTCCACCACCTTTGTCAACCAGTCTTGTGGTGAGCTGCCAATCTTAGGCAGCGCTAATTGGTCTCATGTTGTTGCCAGCCAAGTGTCAACAAGTGTGTCTTGCAGATGAGACAATCCTACTGGATCTCAAGCACCTGTTGATGGAGGCAAAGCAGACAGTGCCAGACTTCCTGAGGATACTGGAGTCAGACAACCAGAGATATGAGGAGCATGGACGTGAGAAATCTACTAACTTCACCGGTCAGTCGGCTAGCTGTACCATCATTGACTGCAACATCTCTCTAATTGGACAGACGAGGCTGGCTGCTCATACTGTGGTGGACTGGGTCATCGTATCACCGACTGCCCGAAACTGGAGGCTGCCTCCAGCAAAGAGGCAAGAAATATCGGTAGGAAGGACTATCTGGCGTCAGGAGGAGCTGACTGGTAGACACAGTCCAGATATTATCCTGTTTTATAGTTGTCCAATAATCCACCATGTGAATAACTTTATTATTATTCCACATTTTGATGATATAAATGGAAAATAAGATTGCACATTACAAATGGTTTGTCTATCTCACTAGTGGACATCATCAAAATAAACTGTTGACTGTAAGATTGCGCGCTCGAGTTGACCTGCCATTGGCACCAGAGTACTAGGAATGACCTAATCAGCACTTTCACCATAAGCACAAGGGAGAGAGAGAGAGAGAGAGAGAGAGAGGGGCGGAGAATGTACAATAAGTTAGAAGGCAGAAATGACCTAAGTTATGGGCCTTGGGCGGCTACTCTGTACATGGGTTATTTACATGCACGCAGTATCGCCTCTCACGCTGTGCTGAAGACCTGCCTTGCTATTCAGTAAAACTTGTTACTTGAAAGACTATGGGTCTTTACTCTGGAATAGGTAAAGGTTATTTGTGGCAGCGATGGCGAGCACATTCTGCTGTGGATGCCACGCCGTGTGGAGTATCTTGCGTTGGAAGTCTAGGCTGTCCACGCTAATCTCATCTTTCTTCTTCCTGCCACCAGCACATACTTTCTTGGACTTAAGTACAGTTTTTGGTTTGATGTTTTCACGAGAAGCCTCCAGAGTTGCATCTCTCTTCGCCTCTCGATCAAAGATACGGAAGAAGTTGTTATAGGACCCGGTTATGACGTGTCTGGATAAAGAGGAAAAACAATGTCTTATCTAACAATAGATAAGTGTCACAAGAATGTGGATGATGGTCAGCAGGAGGTCACTGACCGGTCATTGCCACTCCATGCACACTCAAACTTGTCGAATATGCAGTCATTCTCATAGAGTGAGCAGAGCTTGCTGCGTAGGTATTCATGCACCTGGTAGGTTTCCACTGGCTTAGATTCCATCTGTAAGTCCCAAACCTACAAACACATCTGATGTTAGAGCATCACACAATAACTATAGGTTGAGGGGGCTTGAGGTGGCGCTGGAGCGCTGACCTTGATGTTGAGGTAATCCCTCGTGACCAAGTAGCGGCCGTTATGACTAAACTTGACGTCAGACACACTGGAGATGATCTCACTGAAGAAGTTCCTGCTGCTCGGGTCCTCTGGTTCCTCGAACACTGTATAACCGAGAGCAGTACAGATACAGTGTCAACCACAGTCAGACACGCACACTGCCACAAGCGGCTGACTTACGCTTGGAGTGAGCGTCACAGAGAGCTCGCTGCCTCATATCACACAGCCTGATAGAGCCTTTACTGCTGCTGTACACAAACGTGTTGCAGTCTTTGGGATGGAACTCAGCAGCTGTAATCACTTCCGTCAACTCCTCCATGTTGGCCGGTTTTATATCCACTATGTCTGTGAGTGTAGGGTCAAGGACAACGACGACACAAGGGCTGACAAACAATGAGATTAACTGAACTAATGGACAATGATGGCACAGAGCGAGAAAGTGAAGGATACTGAAGCTTTGGTCAGTGATCTCAAGGTGCCAGAGGTTAATGCGCAGGTCGTCAGCCGACATGAAGAGCTGCTGGTCACTGTTCACCGACACAGAGTTTATGTGGTATGTGTGAGCGTTGGCGTAGATGCGCCTAGGACTAGCTTCGACCATCAAATCCATGGGCTTGTAAACTGGCACCTGGGAAACAAATGAATTAACATCTTGTTTGATACTCACACACCAACCATATATCTCTTATCTTGAATGAAGACCAGCAAGCATTATCGACCTCTTATTCATGCATCCAGTAGCCATCTAGTGGTCAAGTGAGGTGACAAAGCACGGCAAAATGTACGAAATCTATATCCAAGCAGCGAACAATATGTGTCTCATGAGAGATACGCAATACAAACATACGCACTAAACCTGGTAGAAACTGGGTTGCACACACTGCTACTATAAGGCGGCTGTCTAGTTGTCTAGTTCACTTCGATCAATGGAGGCAGTATGGATTGGTACTCACCACCAGAGAGTGTATACTGGATGGGTCGCGAAGAATGCCCGAATCATCTTTAAGATTAAATCCCTCAGGTTTCTTGTCTCGTTCAGAAACTTTCCACAACTTGATAGTTTTGTCTGCCAGAAGTGCAAAGATAACAGTACTATGAACCATGGCATGACTACTTGCCCACACATGGCATATATCTTACCGTTTGTGGAGAGAAGGAAGTGAGCTGGGTTGGCTCGTTCAAGCCATCTAATCTTATTTATCTTCTCCTCTATTTCCAAACTCTTGAGGTAATCAAACTCTGGTTCATGGCTTTGGAAGGTGCTGTATACATTGTATTCTCCAAAGTAGGGATTCTGTCAAATGAGATTGCTTACAGGAAACATAACCAAGGCGATGGAACATATATCAGCTATTCCATTAACATACTCCTTGTTCTTGTTGAAAAATAACTATTCTCCCTCCTTTGTCACCAGTGGCAAGCAGTTCTCCAGTGCTGTTGAACTCCACACAAGATATTATATCCGCTAGAAGGATATGGTTCAACACATAACTCATGTAATCAATTCGGATACGTTAACTTATTACTACATCCATTGCGCAACGGAATAAGCTGTATTTACGCCTACATACCATCAGTGATCTCCTCTTCGATAGTACCTTTGACCTGTGAGAAGCACCACTGAATCTCGCCGTTTGACGCTAAAAAGACGAGAGCAGCATGTACCACACATTATACTGCTACATTAATTTCAGATGAGCCCATTTATCACGATCCAATGGCACTGCGAGAGAGAGAGAGAGAGAGAGAGAGAGAGAGAGAGAGAGAGATGACAAGCCTGTATATAAGACTCGACATACAGAGTCTAGTATATGGCTAGAGTTTTGAAACAGAACTTGAAGGTTCCAAACACGCATATGGTATATGTTCAAGAATACGACAGATCAGTCCGTGAGACTTCCTATAAATTACATCCTCAACGGTGAATTCACAGGAGAGCATCTTTATAAAGGAGTAAAATAGGAGCTACATACCACTCATAGTGTCAAAATTAATAAAATGACTTTGATGTTGTTCCCCCAAACATCTAGCACAGTAATCTTGAGCAAGTCAAGGCAAATAGAGGTGATGGGGTAGGATTATTTCCCGATCTCTCTAAATCTCCTTTAGACGAAAACTCAATATGGCCGTGAACTTTTAACGTCACGGGGAATAACTTTTGTGAAGGACATTCCCGGAATTCTGCCCATATGATTGGTTGAAGTAGAAAGCGAACCAAAGCGGCAAGCTGCATTCGTCCCGGACTTGATATGGCGGCGTAAACAAAATCGCACGATTTGAAAATTGCAGTGATTCTTAATCCAGCTTTCTAGAAGGATTCATTGACTGTTCTGGTAGGTCGACACAGAGTTGTTTGAAGACCACTTTTTTATTTGAGGAGAATGATTTTAATTCGGTTTTATCTGATTATAGGTGCTATTACATTGACTCAACTTCCATTTTCAGAAACATGTCAAGCATTGGTGAAACAACTGTTGGAAGTGAGAGCCCATCATGCTCTCGAAGTGGTTCATCTGATGATGAGGTTCGCTGTTGATCTTCAACCCTATATTTATGATTGAAGACACAAACATTCTTTGCTTTTGTTTTGATGTCATGTATTGCTACTGCAAAATTTAGGACATTACTTTGGATGCTCGAGGCTTGAAGTTGAAGGGCCTGTTATTAGATGATAGCCTGAATCGACACTATGAAGTCAAGAATCTTAAAGCAGCTATAGCTCAGCTACAGACTGAACTAACATCTGAGAGAGGTTAGCTGCTGCTGTAGTCATATGATACTTGCCCTGTGTGGTTGCTGGTTGCTTTGGTTCAATGCTTTTCACGAACCATCAGCAAAATAGGCCTCTACACTGGCCTACCCATCTGATGGTAATGGGTAGTCTACTGCTGCAGTACAAATTCTCCTTCTTCTTCTTCAGAGAGCACGCTGAATTTTCGTCGCAAGGTTACCCAAGCAAACAAGGAAAGGTTCCAACAAGCTGCCAAATTCAATGAAGATGTTTGTTAACCGTAAACATGGCAGAATAAGTCCAGGTAAACTTCAGCAGACTCATCAATCATGTTTTTTCAGACACTGAATTTTCAATCGAAGAACGCATCACTGCAAGCCCAATTAGAAAAGCAAATTGACTACACTGAGCAACTGGAGTTTGAGTTGACTAAAGTGAGAAAACAGATAGAGAAGGACGCAGCCACAGCTAGTCAGAAAATCCAGGACAATGTTTCCACCATAGAACAGTTGGAAGGTAACTACACCCAGCCACAGTTCCTATTCATTCAGTTACATGCTGTTGTCTATACGGATGTCTTATCTGCAGAAACGCTTCAGAATCTGCAAGCAAAGCTGTCTGCCGCACAAAATCAAAGCAGTGACACCGAGAGGAGCATGAGAGCCAAGATCGAGCAGTTGAAAGAGACAATCAACAACAGGGACCGAATACTTGGAGAGACGGTCCAGCAGCACCAAAGCACTCTGGCAGAGCATGAAACCCTCAGTCAACTCGTCCAGCAACAGGAAATGTAATGTACCATGGTCAATTGTCTCAGTGTTTATGATTGGCTGGTTTAGTTTTTCACAGGTATCTTGATTGGTTGGCAGCATCACTGTACTGTGAAAAATGTTTTAGGACAATCGAAGCCCATGTGGAACAATTTGGTGAGCTGCAGCGTGAGTTTGAGAAGACTAGAGAGCACTTGCGGGAAGCCAACAGCAAGGTTGACTCGCTCACTCTCAGTGAACAACAGTACAAGCTTGAGATTGAGGTGAGCAGCAGCCCTACAAGCTTCAGATTGATTAAAAATATCCTTGTCCTGTCTGAGACTGGACAACACGTGTTTGGTTCACAGGACCTAAAGAAGAATGCCAGAGAGCTGTCTGAGGCCATTGAAGCAGAGAGAACAGCCCATCTGGAGTCGAAGTTCAACAGCGAACTGGTGCAGGTAATCAAGACAAGGCTATGAGCTGACATGGAGCGGTTGTGGTGATGTTGAGTCGGACTGTGATGTACATATATATCTCGCTCTGACAGCTGAAGATTGGTGATCTCGATAACGCCTGCACGACTCAGCGTAACGTAAATGAAGAGCTGCAGGAGACAGTGGACAGCCTGACAGCCAAACTAAGGGATATAGAGCAAGCGTATAACGACCAGATAGCCAATCACAAAACGACTTCTGCTAAACTGGAGAGGTATATATGCCTATCATTAATTTGTATCAAGAGGACTGAATTACTAATGCTGCTCCATCGACTGTTGTTAGGTGTGAGAAGGAGTATGCAATGAGTCAGCGTCAGCTGCAGGCAGAGCTGACAGACAAACGCTCCTTAGTGTCTAGCCTCAAACAGCAGCTGGATGTGCATCAGACAAACGTTGATGACTTAAAGACCGAACTTAGCCGAGCCAAGAAGAGACAGGTTCGTACTGTTATCCAGCCCTCCACCCCGCTTCCCTAGTACACTCGCGTACTATAACTCTATGTCCATTTCTATCATACAGAAATACTTTGAGGAGACGTACGGCAGCAGTATGAGAGAACTGGAGCTGATTGTGTCCAACTTTGATCATGGCAACCAGCAGATGAGTGCCAGTAAATCGGAGAACCCATCGTCTCCTCACGTTATCCTCGACACTATAAAACACACGCTACAGATCTATAAGGAGAATCTCGACCAAACAGCAGCCGAGGTAAAGTACATTGATCATATGGGTCATCTTATTAGATCAAGGCTGTCTGAGTGTGTTTTTTAGCTCAAGAAAGTGACGGAGACATACGTCAAGGCATCACAAGAGAGCAATGCTACAAGAGACAAACTGTGGGCCAAAGAGAAAGCACTCGAAGTCTGAACCCCTTGCAATAGTTGCCCCGGAATTCATTCTTATTGCATGCATCACAAGTGTTGAGAATCTGTATTGCAGGAAACCCAGAGAGCTCTCACTCACGCTACAAAGGAAGTAGATGTTTTGAGACATTCTACTTCAGACCAGCAGGATCGTCTCTCTAGTCTGAGTGACAATCTCCAGCAGGTAAAGAAAGAGTATGAAGGCCTGCAGCAAAAGTACACGGAGCTGAACAATGATGTGAGTGATACCGGCGAGGTGTGCATTAACCAGGCAGTGTATTCAGTCTCTGATACGTCTCTCCATGCCTCCACTCACAGCTCACCAATACCCGGATGAGTCATCTCGAACAGGACGAACAGAAAATGCGTTTCATGCATGGCCTATATCAGAGGCTTGTACTATCATCACCAGGGGGCGCCACTGACAGTGGTCAGCTGAGAGTACAGTCGTTCGAGAAGTTTAAATGGGGAGATTTGAGCGAGATGGTGCTGGAGCAGACTGTCAGTCTTGTGACACGAGTCATGCAACTCAGCAAGCAGGTATGTTCCTATCGTGTGTGAGATACGCCAGGTATGACTCATGCACTTACAACCACCTGCCTCTTACAAGGTTGACCACCTGGAGCACCAGGGCGATGTCAAATCTGAGTCGATGGAAAAGACTAAGGCTGAGTATGAGAGGCAGATTGCCGAGATGTCTGGGAAAATGGACAGTAATGCAAAGGAATGGAGTGAGGAGAAAGCCTCCATGGAGAAAGAGTACAAGGAGAAGATATCTGATGGACAGCGTCAGCTGCATGTAAATAGTCTTTGTAACAGCGTTATGGTACAAGTAATGCCAGACACATACACTCAGCCTATTCTAATCTTTCAGCTCCTGCAGAAGACGTATGATGACGCTTGGGAGCAGATTCGACAAGCCAGCGGCACGATAGACAAGCTTGAGAAAGAGAATGGTGGTCTAAAGACACGAGTATCTGCTTTACAGAAGCACAACAGCTCTCTGCTGTGTGCATTTGCTCTGATCTGTGGCGCTTACTTCCCATTGCTGATGCGCAGCAGATGGCTCTCCCAGCAGAGGAACATTCTAGAAGAACAGCTAACTCGGTCAGCTCTCTCAGCCCATCAGAATACCTCTATATTCACTACTAGTATTTATAACTACTAGGAATCATTGTAGGTACGGAGGCTTCAAGCAGCAGATAGGCGTTCTGCTGCAGACGTTGAGTTCAGACGGCTTGTCGGAGTCACCTCGCCCTTCATCCCTCTCTAGAATATCACTACTCGAATTCAGGAGAGCTGTACTGGCTGTCATTGCGGCGAACAGGCTGCGTCGAGGCATAACCACCACACGCCGAGCCTTCACCTTTACAGACACTCATAACTCTCTCGCCGTTATAAATGTTGGCTCGCTGCGATATACCAAGCAGAGCAGAGGTAAATGATGACGTCACATGCACTCACCTGAATCGTAATACCTCACTCATAGTGTCTCTCTTCTCTCCTGTACAGTACCCTGTGACGTCAGTGAGAGGTATCCTGTCACAGACAACGACGTTGTTGATTGGCTGTCGAATAAAGAGGTCATCGCATACGTCATGTCGGCAACTGAGGATGTCATGGATGCCTTGAAGCGTATTAGTCACAAAGGTACAGCTACAGCCCACGTCATCACTGCAGCTCCCAGTCTTGTTTCTACAGCATTTATTTCATCATTAAAGATAAAGGGTCACGGCCAGGATTTCTTGTCTCGGCTGCTCGCACATCATTCAAGAAGTTGATTGGTCAGATGGCAGTGCTTTATCCAATGAGGGAGCAGTCTGATGCTGGGTCTCTTCACAAAGAGAGGTACAGCTTTGTTAAGGCTCTGAATAGAGGACTCAATTCTGCTCTGTCCACTTGTGCTGTGGAGGATAAAGTCTCGCTACTACCCAGTCCTGTGAGTACACCTGTACCCTCTGCACCTCTCTCTGTCACCACGCTCATCCTGACGTCTGCTTCTCACTAGCACGTGCTCACGAGTCTACAGGAAAGAGTTCTGAAGTTCATCAAGATGCTGCATGACAGCGAGATGGAACGCAAGGGGTTGAGACAGAAAGCCGCTTCTCTCCTTGAGTCAGAGTCCGAGTTGAAGAAGTCTCAGATTATCATCAGTAACTTGGAGGCTGAACTGACCACAGTCAGGAACAAGGTACAGATGTAGATACACACAGCACATACATACACTTACATACAACTACATACACTTACAAACACTTACAATGTATCGTCAACTTTGTAAAACTTAATTTTTTAGCAAGAAAAATTAAGTATAAGATTATGTCAGGAAAATTTGTTCTTCCAACTGCTGCTGCTTCATAGAGCAACAATGGACTGACGTACAACTCAATTTTTCCGAAATGCTGTCAGGAGCAGTAAATCAGGTGAACGCAAAAGTGTTTTTGTATCGTAATGGAGATACTGCTACCAGTGATGGATTGACCCCAACCCCCGACCCCCGACCCCATGTTTTTTACTAAGCAATATTGGATAGTCCATGTCATAGTTTGATAGTACAGGTACTATTACTACGCACTTCCACTACTTCTACACAAATATATGGAGATCTGTTTTCAGTAGATATGAGGTTTACTAGTTAGATAGCAGCTCTGATACTGAGTTGGTCTTTAAAATGTTGACTCTTATCTTCTGCCACATGGCAGTCATCTTGTCGTAATACCAGTAGGTGTAATACATGGCAGTCATCTTGTTTCTAGTTCATCGGTGGCAACTTATAGGACTAGAGATACTCGATATTCAGGTTTTCTGAACTTTGAGAAGTCATAGCTCAGAACCCCTAGCCTCTGCGGCTACCCCCTAGCCTCTACCCCCTAGCCTCTACCCCCTAGCCTCTACGGCTACCCCCTAGCCTCTACAGCTAAGATTCTACCATACTTCAGCTCATCTCAGCAGGATCTAACAGCTAAGCCAGTGCAGAATATTAGGGAGCAAAAGATACCAATTATGGCTCCTAATTTTGGCTGAAAAAATACAGAAGGCTCGCAGTAAATACGAGAGATCTGCCATCTATGGTATAGTAGTGGTGTTAGTTGTCTGAGAAGTGTGCGTCTGTCTCTGCAGCAGGATGAGATGGTGGCCGTTGACAAGTTTGAGGGTGTAGCCGTTGAGCTGGAATCCACTCTCGCTCGAGAGCGTAAAGTTCAGGAACTGCTTCACGAGCAGGGCATGAAACTTCGGGAGGTGGAGAGACAGCTGAATGATGAGGAGGTCAAAAGGTCGCAGCAGGAGGCTTGTATGCGGGATTCTCTCATGGTATGACAACTCCTCATTATCAGTTCTGTCACTCTATACTGATAGGATCTGAGGCTAATGTACAATCTTCTTACCTTCAGTCAGTCGAGAGGAGTAAAGATGTCGTCGCAGAGAAGTCTACCACAATCCAGCAATTGAAGACCAAAGTATCTCAGCTAGAACTCGAGAGAGCACAACTCCAAGATAACATTTATGAAGCCGAACAAGCTTTACGGCTGACTGTCAAAGATCGTGAGCATATGAGCGTCTATGTGAAAACTTTGTCTTCTGCTTTTGAACAGGTATGAATTCTACATGTTCTCTTGGTACAACAGATCTCGGTGTCAGTCGCTCGTTTTTATCATTCATTTACTATTTTGCCGCATTCAGTGTAGAGTTGAGGCTGTCAGGAAGGATGTGTCAAAGATGTTGGCATCAAAGAATGCCATGCCTGAATGTCAGGCCACATCCGAGATGTTTGCTCTACAGTCATTGGTCAATGGCTATATTGATACTCTGCGGTCAGTGCACAAACGCATGGGTGGCCTGAGTGACGAAATCGCGTCTCACAAGAAGCATATCGCTCGCCTGAAAGAGGAACTCTCGGCAGCCTGCAGCAGACAGCTCAGTGCCCCCGCACAGGTACGTTAGTGTGCTGACTCACTAGCTGCCACATACGTACAGTCGTCTCCACTGACTGCTCTAACTCAGGCAGTCGGAGAGCAGAGACCAGGTGACAGCATGGGATACAGTCGCATGGAGAGTACAAGGCTCGGTCACTACGCAGACATACACTGCCCCCCAAAATTTGACAAATCTTTAGACCTCCACAGGTTTGTAAGTCTGGCTTAATTATGGGAGTGGCTTGTGAATGGGAGTACCTTGTTTTATAACTGTAAGTAGGCGTGGCTTGTGAATGGGCGCGGCTAGTGTGTGCCCATGCTAAGAGCGTAGTATGCTGATGTTTTTGCTGCTGTTTGAAGTGATGGGGATTTCATGTCAGTCAACAATGAGCCGGAACTCTCCGCAGAAGATACCAGCAGTGTTGACAAGCCAGCAAAGAAACAACCACCCAACTCAGTGTCCAACAGACAGAACATCAAGTCGAAGCACAGGTATAGCCTGTCCCACACTCTCTCTTTATTAGCATAAGTAGACACTTAAGCATGACACGTACATGTACCTTTCTCAGCGACTCAGCCTTCCAGCCAGCACACAAGAGAAACTCTGGCAATATTAGGAGGGACAGACGATAGACCCTCCATCATACAGAGGTGGCCAGTGAACATCAAGTCATCTACACAAGTCTTCCATTCAGGAAATACTTCTTTGGCGCATTCATTGTGTATATGAATGTGTGTGCTACTCGTTCTTCTTTGTGGTGCCAAATGGAAATGTGTGTGATCATTTATGTGGCTATGATTGTTTTCCTTTTGATATATTAATAAACTTGTACTACGGGTTTCATGCAAGACTGATGCATAACCTTTCACACAATCTCACCTAGTATCACAAAAACCTGTACAACATACGACATACGACACGGCAAAGCTAATAAATAAATCATGGACGGCTGACGGTCAGAAATGATACTCCACGAGTGATGTCAGAGTGATGTCAGAGTGACATAATGCCACACAGCATGATTAAGTCACACTCAGTCTTCTTGTGATGTCATCGCAGCGCGGTGATTTCGTCTAACTTTTCCACAAATAGGTGTGTTACTCTCTTCACAAAGTTCTAGAACAAAGAGTTCAGCTTTCAGTTATGGCATAGGCGCAGTGAAATAGAAAGTAAATCGGATCAGCCTATCGTACCTCACAACTCAGTGCCTTCTCCCACTTTCTGACCCACTGGCTGATCTCCTTCCTGTGATGATTCATGTCCAGCTGCAGGAGACATTCAGTATCAGCAGAGTGCTGATAACGCGATTCGAGAACTTTCACCATATGGCGTGTCATTGCGGCTAATTTGGTGTGTGGTAGATCATCAATAGATCGAGCGACTTAGGAGAAATACTTATGCGATGATTTCCTTTCACATTCACTAGTTAGTAACAAGATGTAAACCTGTAACTGGCGACTGTAAAACTGGATTGATAGCGACAGAAATGTTTGCGTTTCCTTCAAAATCATCAAGAAATCGGAACTATAGCAATCTAACAATAGTGATCCCATAAATGGGAAGACAACTCCCATATAAGGTATCATGGACATAATTTCTATAGCGAATTCCAATGATAGCATAGATAATTTTTTGCCGCTATTTCCACAGCTGTTAGACCCTCGATATCAAATCTGGTTCTACAGTACTATTGAGGAAACTGGTATGCATTCTACAGTACCTCATCATCATCGAATTCGTCGTCTGAATCGAGGAGCTTGTCTATGTCAGACGCAGTAAGTTCCAGGATTTCTTGCGCTCTCTTCTTGGCAGCAGACATGCTGCCTGACTCGGGATGCTTGCTCTGCCTCTCCTGTCTGCGCTGCTGTCTCTCCTGCTGCTGGCGCTCCACCCAGTACGTCTGCTGGCGTGTCACCAACTCATCAGAAAGGTTCTGTGAGATAATGTTCTATTGATGGCACTGAGATAGTGTGAGGAGAGAGTCAAACCATCATACGAACCTTCACCAATGCGTGAAACTGATTGATCTGTTGATGTGCGTTGACAAGCTGAGCCTTGGCGACGCTGACCGCCTTCTCTCCCTCCGACGCCAAGTCTACTAACCGCTGCCGCGCTGAATCCTGTACAGACTCCATCTCGGACTGGAGCTTAGCCATCTCGCCTAATCACGCAGACATACAGACAGACATTCAGTAACTCATCGCCACCGACAACTGACGTACTCATCCACACACGCAGCCACTCACCTCGTAACTGACCAATCAGCTTCTCCCGGGCCTTCACCTCATCCTGCGACACATGATTTCTCTTCTCGTACTCTCTCTTCTCTTTTGTCAGAGCCTTCACACTGGATTTCATGGATTCCATCTGAAAACGGGGAGACAACTCCAACTAAAGCTGCTGTAGATTAAGCTGTTTCTGAAGTGAGACTAAGATACATATATAAAATATATATA
>ERZ1740065.1321-NODE-1321-length-14729-cov-10.584435_pt1 | contig 14729 bp, 13 predicted proteins | sample MGYA00581738_ERZ1740065 | MGnify/ENA primary metagenome ERZ1740065 (study PRJEB43018, sample SAMN04849749) | marine metagenome | isolation source: floating plastic debris | place: Pacific Ocean | collected 2008-09-01 | study: EMG produced TPA metagenomics...
CTATCACACGCTAGAATTTTTCGGCCTATGCCCCGACTGCCAGGCCCAAGAAACCACTTCAGCCGTTGAGTAAGCTTTGACAAACTACTTCAGTGAATTCCAGGGAGGCTGTCGACAGTATGTCGCCATCGCTCAGTCACACCTCATACATTGCTGAATGATTATCAGCCCCCTAAAACTTAATGTATGGGTGTCGGAGTTAAACAATCTGTCGCTCATGTCAAAGATGCCAGAGAATTTTCTTACAAAAACCAGCAACAGTCCTACTTCGAACTCGGGTAGCGCATCACATCAGATTCAAGCAGCCAATAAAAAAGAGAGGTCATTGACCTCTCTTTTTTCATCCTGAGCCTTCTTCAAGCTTTGACGAAGACGCTGATTTCTTTTTCTCAATTGTCGTTGCCTAGCAGTACCGCCGCGACCTTTGTCATTGCGACCAGATTTGCGAGGCGATTCCCATCGTTTGAGAGTTGCCATAATACTGAACCTTGAACTAACCATGGGCGGAGAGAGACTCGAACTCTCACAACCGAAGTCGCCACATTTTGAGTGTGGTGCGTCTACCAATTCCGCCATCCGCCCTTAGATGACATTTTCTTATTGTACTGGGTTGCGTCTCGATTTAGCAATGACTGATACTCTGGGCTACTCGACCAGTAGTCAATTTCACGCGCCCTCAAAACCGGCAACGGATGCGTCAATTCCTGGGAACGGACTTGTTTGACGAGCTCACCCAGTTCAGAGTCTGCCGCTGCGTCATAGGCTCGCGCCTGATCAAGAAACGCCTCAACATTGAGCTGGGCTGACAGCGTAGGAGAACCACCAGACAATTTCATCAGCAGAGAAGCAATGGTTTTAGCCTCCTGTACCACTAGCAACGCCGCGCGATCGCACGTAAATTCGGCACATCGCACCCATTCCATGATTTGGGTCTGCAAGGTCGGCACCCAGAGTTCCGCCAAAGGCAGCTGACTGGCGGCCAGCGTCAGGAGATTTGCCAGAGTGAGATACACACTATGGTCACACTTCAAATGGCCGAGTTCATGGCCAATCACCGCTTGCACTTCAGCCAGCGTTAGCAGATCAATGAGCGACGTGTGCACCACAATAAAGGGCTGCTTGCCCCGCATGGCAAAGGTGTAGGCATTCGGCACGGGATGCTGCCGAATATAGAGCTGGGGAGGTTCAAGGTCCAGCACTTGGCAGGCTTCAAGCAATAAGTGATGCAGCTCGGGCAGCTGGCGCTCGCTCACCAACACGCTCGACGAGATGTTGTCGAGATAAAATGCTTGCTCTGCCACCGGGCCTAAAGCGGCTCGAATCAAGACGTCTAAACCTGGTAGCTGACGCAAGGCTGCCGTAGCTTCTAGATCAAGCGGATGACGAAAGTGATCGGCCTGAAGGCCCGATAAAATCTGCTTTTTGGTCGTGGATTCCATATGGTGAGAGGAAAGATGGCTAGCAAAAGAAGCATCTTGAATCTATCTCATTTCACTATGACCGCTCCGCCGCGATCGCGCCAACCAAGAATAGCGGTGGCGCATCCCTAACCGGATACCCTACCCACTGCAGCACTCCGACACCAACCTCATTGAGAAACTGCGTCGAGGCCGTTAAACAGAAATCGCTATCGTCATTAGATTGATCGCTGAGACACCGCTGCTGTTGCACCATCAATCTCAACCGCCGCTTGGGCGTCGGCACCTTCAAGACGGGTAATATGGGCACCCAGTTGAGTGAGCTTGTGCTCTAGTTGCTCATAACCCCGATCAAGGTGATGGATACCACTCATGATGGTTTTACCTTGAGCACCAAGTCCCGCCAGCACTAACGCAGCAGAAGCGCGCAGGTCAGTTGCCATAACGGGGGCACCCGACAGCATCGGTACGCCTTGAATCACAGCGCAGTTGCCCGTGACTCGAATGTTGGCCCCCATGCGACCAAACTCAGCCACATGGCGCAAACGATTCTCAAAGACCGTTTCAGTGACCATGCTATTGCCACTGCTCAGGGTCATCAAAGCCATAAACTGAGCCTGCATATCGGTCGGGAAACCGGGATAGGGCAGGGTTTGGATATTCGTCGGCAAAATTTCATCTCCGGGGATCAGCTTAATCCGGTTATGAGATTCAGATATTACATCCGACCCAGCCTCGCGCAACTTAGCAATCACCGCTCCTAAATGCTCAGGGACCACTGGAGAAAGTGAAATCTCAGAGTGGGTGATAGCCCCCGCGATCAAAAATGTCCCCGCTTCGATGCGATCGGGCACGATCGCATAGTCGGTGCTGTGGAGACTTGGCACCCCTGAAATCGTCAAGGTTTTAGTGCCCACGCCTCGAATACGCGCCCCCATAGCGCGACAGAAGTTAGCTAGATCGGCAACTTCTGGCTCTTGGGCGGCGTTATCAATTACGGTCTCGCCATCGGCCAGCGTCGCGGCCATCATCAACGTTTCAGTCGCGCCGACGCTCGGATAATCGAGATAAATCTTGGCACCCTTCAGGCGACCTCGCGTACCAGGAATGCAGGCATGGACAGTCCCATGTTCAATCTGGACATCCGCTCCCATCGCCCGTAAGCCACGTACATGCAGCTCCACCGGTCGCGCCCCAATTGCACAGCCACCGGGTAAAGGAATACGAGCAACGCCCATGCGAGCGAGCAGCGGACCAATCACAAAGAAACTAGCTCGCAGCTTGCTGACGATATCGTAAGGCGCTCGAGTATGGCTAATGTCGCTGGGATCAAGCTCTAAAAAATCCTTCTCCCGCTTGACTTTAACTCCCAGAGCCGTCAACACCGCGCCCATACGCTCAACATCAACCAGGTTAGGCACGTTGCGCAGGCGACAGGGCTGTGAACACAGCAACACACCGGCCATCACCACCAGGGCAGAGTTTTTGGCTCCACTGATGGTGACATGCCCCGAGAGGGGATGCTGTCCCCAGATTTCTAAAACTGAGTTATCGGCATCAGGGGAATTGGACATCTGTTGAATACCAGCGACTGTAACGATGGGCTTACCCTCCAAAACCTGAGCGCAAAAACTCAGATGTAAATTTTCGTCTAGATTCTACCCAATTCAACCATCTTCTCTACATTTTTTTCGGGCAGCCGCAAAAATACGCCCTTCTGTAGAGTCGGCGATCCAACTTTCTTGCATCCTAGAGTTGACGAATGCATTCTTTTTGAGGCACTGTAGAAGACTGCTGTGATAACTCTTCGGAAGTCACAGCGCGTTAGTCAGCGGAACTGGCGGAATTGGTAGACGCGCTAGATTCAGGTTCTAGTGTTCGCAAGAACTTCCGGGTTCAAGTCCCGGGTTCCGCATCTCATTCAGTCACTCGATGTTCTGGTCTCAATTGCGTTTTAGCCCTGAACCGATTTTGCGGTCACGACTCCCCCTGAGGGTTACTGATGTTTGATGATTCGGGCGTTCAGTCATCAGGTTTACAAAGGTCAGGGAGGTGCGTCTGCAACTGCACCAAGGCTGGGCGTTAAAAGCACTGGGTGATGCTAACAAGTCTTAAAAATCCTTGGGTCAAAGAACTGCGGAAGCTGCATCAGAGTAAGCACCGGCGATCGCAGCAGCAATTTTTAGTCGAAGGCACTCATTTAGTTCAGGAGGCGATCGCCACCGGCTATCCGCTTCAGGCCATTTGTGCCACAGAATCTTGGCAGGCCCATCATGCCAACCTGTGGGCACAGGTACAGGTCAGGAGTAAGCGTCACGAAATTGTCAGTCCAGAGGTGCTCGCCGCGATCGCTACCACACAAACCCCCGATGGCGTGGTAGCGATCGCGCCCCAGCAGCCCGCCGTCCCTTTGCCCCATCAACCCCAGCTCGGGCTGGCAGTCGAGGCAATTCAAGACCCTGGCAACGTCGGCACTCTGCTCAGAACCGCAGCAGCCGTCGGCTGCGACGGACTCTGCCTGAGCCACAACAGCGTCGACTTGACCCATCCCAAGGTGCTACGGGCCTCAGCAGGACAATGGTTTCGCGTGGCGAAACAAACCACCGCTGATCTGCCCCAGCAACTAGCCACCTGGCAAACTCAAGGATGTCAGATTTTAGCCACCGCAGCGGAGGGGGCCGTGCCCTATTGGCAGGTAGACTTGACGGTACCCACAGTGTTGGTGTTGGGCAACGAAGGGGCAGGCCTATCGCCAGCGGCGATCGCTATCGCAGATCAAGTGGTAGCGATTCCGATGATGAACGCCGTAGAATCGCTCAACGTGGGCATTGCCGCCGCCGTCATTTTGTTTGAAGCATTACGACAACGACAGTTACCTAGCCACCACAAGCTAGGTGACGGCAAATTCTAGAACCTGTCACACAAAGTGGCTATGGTTGGCAGTGCGGCGTTTCCAGGCCCTAGTTTATGGCGTGAACGTGAACGCGGAAATTCCCAGCTTCCCAAGCTTTGACCATGCATTGATGAAGCCCCCTAAGAACTGGGCGGGTCTTCCGATGACATGAATCGCTCAATATCTTGCACCGCATCGTCCAGGAGCTGGCCCAGGTCAGCTTCTTCATCTCCTTCTAGAGAGGGTGCGCTTGAGGCCTTGGGTGGGGCCGCTGCAGACGAGGGCTCAGAGGGTTCCGCTGAGGTTGACTGAAAAACTGTTTCTAAATCATCGAGAGCATTGACGAATTTGCGGGCAGCCTGACGGCGTTTGTCTTGCGGATTGTTGTCCATGGCGCTTAAAAAACTTCCGATGAAGTCAGCGATGAGCCCGGTAAGGCAACGAACGTTTTCACCAATTTAGCTCTAAACCTGACGGTCAAAAGTCTAAGAGCAGTACACCCCACATCGGCAGAAACCTGAACTGTCTAGCGACAACCGTTTAGAAGCCGTCGCTACCCACAGTAAACCCGATATAAGCCATCAATCATTCAGCAAGGGGCACTTTTCGAAACTGGCAAGCCAGCGGTGATAGTGACAACCCCCTGTGACTGGGCGGTTAGCCAGGAATTGTGGTCGTAATTGCCCACTGTTACAATTGCCCACTTTAGTCAAGAATGGAAGAGCTGCAGTAGCCATGGCGAAGGTAGCCAGTCGCTTCAGCAAACGATACTCTAGAATTCGCTGCGATTGCTTAGGAGAGAGCTGTGAGTCAAGCCTTTGACTACGATTTAGTCATTATCGGTGCCGGTGTCGGTGGCCATGGAGCGGCACTACACGCCGTGCGCCGAGGTCTCAAAACCGCGATTATTGAAGCAGCCGACATGGGTGGCACCTGTGTCAATCGAGGCTGTATTCCGTCTAAAGCTCTCTTGGCGGCTTCCGGGCGGGTGCGCGAATTTCAAAACAGCCATCACCTCAAATCCCTGGGCATTCAAGTGGGGGATGTTTCCTTTGAGCGGGAGGCGATCGCGGATCATGCCAAAAACTTAGTCAGCAAAATTAAAGGCGACATGTCGAACAGCCTGAAACGATTGGGCGTCGACATTATTGACGGCTGGGGCCGGATTGCCGGGGAGCAAAAAGTCGTGGTGACGACGGCAGCAGGTGATCAAACCATCACTGCCCAAGACGTGATGCTATCACCGGGCTCAATTCCCTTTGTGCCACCGGGCATCGAAATTGACAACAAAACAGTGTTCACTAGCGACGGCGCGTTAAAGCTAGAGTGGCTGCCCGAGTGGGTGGCGATCATTGGCAGCGGCTACATCGGGCTAGAGTTTTGCGACATTTACACTGCCTTAGGCTCAGAAGTCACTATCGTCGAAGCCCTCGACAAAATTATGCCGACTTTTGATCCAGATATTGCCAAAGTGGCTCAGCGAGTATTGATTAGCCCCAGGGATGTGGAAACACGGGCAGGTGTATTGGCGAAGAAAGTCACACCCGGTTCCCCAGTTGTCATCGAGCTGGTCAATCGAGAAACGCAGGAAGTCGTTGATGTACTGGAGGTGGATGCCTGCCTGGTAGCCACTGGGCGCATTCCCGCCACGAAAGATTTAGGTCTAGAGCGCGTCGGGATTGAAACCGATCGCCGAGGCTTTATCGCCGTGGATGACGAACTGCGCGTCCTGCGCGACGGCCAGCCGGTGCCCCATCTCTGGGCAATCGGCGATGCAACCGGCAAAATGATGCTGGCCCATGCTGCCTCTGCTCAAGGAGTTGTGGCGGTCGACAACATTTGTGGTGAAGCCCGCACCGTCAACTATCGCAGCATTCCCGCTGCCGCATTTACGCATCCTGAAGTAAGTTTTGTCGGCTTGACTGAGCCTCAAGCAAAGGAAATGGCTGAGGCCAACGGCTTTGAGATTGCCACGGTCAAAACCTACTTTAAGGGCAACTCTAAGGCCCTAGCGGAAGGCGAGTCAGATGGTCTGGCCAAGGTGATTTACCGCAAAGACACCGGTGAGATTTTAGGCGCTCACATCCTGGGGCTGCATGCCTCTGATTTAATTCAAGAAGCCGCCAATGCGATCGCCCAAGGGCAGACGGTCACGGCTTTGTCTTATTGTGTTCATACTCATCCCACACTCTCAGAAGTAATGGATGAAGCGTTTAAGCGCGCGGTTGTTAGCGCCTGAGGTTTCTTCACCATGCAGTTTCGCCGTAGATCGCCCTATCCCGAGGTATCTGTGCAAAGTCTGACGTACAAAATCAAAGCACCGGATGCTGAGCCGCAAAATATTTTAGAAAAAATCGTTTGGCAAAAAGAGAAAGAAGTCACTCGCCTGCGTCAACAAATGCCATTGGCTGATTTACAGCGAGAGGTCATCAGCGCCCCCCCGGCGCGCGATTTCCTAGCAGCTTTGCAGCAGAGCGATCGCGCCCCCGCCTTGATTGCAGAGGTCAAAAAAGCCTCGCCGAGTCGCGGCGTCATTCGCGAAGACTTTGAGCCGGTTGCCATCGCCCAAGCTTACCAAGCGGGTGGGGCCGCCTGCCTCTCAGTATTGACGGACGAAACGTTCTTTCAAGGCAGCTTTGAGTATTTGGCTGCGGTGCGGGCTGCTGTGGATACGCCTTTGCTCTGCAAAGAATTTATCCTGTATCCCTATCAGATGTATCTGGCACGGGTCAAAGGGGCCGATGCTGTGTTGCTAATTGCCGCCATCTTGAGCGATGTCGACCTCCGCTATTTCACCAAAATTGCTCAGGCCTTGGGTATGCGCGCCCTGGTAGAAGTGCACTCTCTAGCAGAACTCGACCGCGTTTTAGCGATCGACCCGATTCAGCTCATCGGCATTAACAACCGCAATTTAGAAACCTTTGAAACGTCCTTAGAAACTACTGAGCAATTAATGGCGGCGCGACAAACTCAACTGCAAGAGCGACAAATCTTTGTCGTGAGTGAATCGGGTATTCACACTCCTGAGGATGTGGCGCAGGTTCAATCCGCCGGGGCGCAGGGCATCCTCGTCGGAGAGTCGCTCATGCGACAAGAAAATTTAGGAGAGGCGATCGCTCAGCTTTATTTCTAAATCCTTTGTCAGCGATGCCACTACAGGGTCAAAGTTTCCATGAGCGAGCCGCTACCTCTCCCGTCTCACGTACATTACGAGTTGCTGCTCCAGCTGCTGGAGCAGCAAACTCTATTTGCTGCCTACCAAGAACCGTCGCTCAAATTGGAAGTTAGCGAACTCATCAGTACTCTGCGCAAGGCGCTTTCACAACAGCGGCAACTCGAAGAACACTGCGATCGCCTGCAGGTCAACGTGGATTATCGGTGGCCTCTCAATGATGTCACCCCAACCGACTAAAGAGGCGCACTAGTTCTAGATGCAGGCGATCTCGAACATAATAGAAAAGCTCAACTACTCGCCTTGAGTACCTTGCGAATTCTCCACTTTACGCTCCTAAATTCAAGCGAGCGAAAATATCTTTTCCCTTTCAAGCCCATAGCAACCTAATCCATAGTGCGGCAAAGCCACCGAGGATCAGCACAAAGGACTGTGAAAACAAGGAAATAGACATTTGAACAAACAGCTCTCTTTCATTAATTTTCATGCTACTAACACTCAAATCCATAGGCTCCAATAACAAAAAAGTAAAATACAAAAGGCATGCAATCGAAGCAGGGAAGAGGCATATATAAGCAACCCCAGAACCTGACAATTCCACTAAGACTGCTCTTGCAAATATGCAAAAAAACGCGAGCAAAAAATATGCAAAAAAGGGAATTGACAAAAAAGCGATGGCTGCAAAACTAAGCCCTTTCTGCTCCCTAAAGAACTGCGCTGCTTGGAAAATATCAAACACAGGGTAGAAAAGATACTTGGTAAGATAATGAAAGGATATAATCCCAAGCGCCAAAAACAATCCGAACAGTGTATTTATGGGAAAAGCTAGAGAACTCATAGCACCGTTGAGGAAAACATTTCTGTCCTTCGGCTCCTTGATTCAGGTTAGAAGCGTGATCGGTAGCAGAGAGAGATCGCACAAGAAACGGCACCGCTACAAATCTTCGACTACAAATCTTCGACTTGCTGACCTGCCGCGACAGGGGCCGTATTGCGCAGCTTCAGTTCGGGGTGATCGGCTTCAATTTGCCCCACGTTCCATTCATTACGGAACAAGAGAACGGGACGTCCCCAGCTGTCTTTGACTGTCGTGGTGTTGAATAGCCGACCGGCCTTTTCCAGGGCTTCCCAACCGCCCTCAACCCAACGAGCGACGCTGTAGGGCAATGGCTCTAGACGAGTTTCGACGTTGTATTCGTTTCTGAGACGGAACTGCACCACCTCAAACTGTAGCTGTCCGACTGCGGCCAGAATCGGATCGCGTTTTGCCTCGTCCGCTGAGAACATAATTTGCACTGCGCCCTCTTCCCGAAGCTCGGTCACGCCTTTGTGAAACTGCTTGAACTTAGAAGGATTGGGATTCCTTAAAAAGGCAAAAAGCTCCGGAGAAAAGCAGGGAATGCCCTCATACTCAAGCTTTTGTCCCTGATAGATGGTATCCCCGATCGCAAATACACCGGGATTATTGAGGCCGATCACATCACCCGGAAACGCCTCTTCCAACGACTCGCGGCCTTGGGCAAAGAGCTTCTGGGGGTGAGACAGACGCACGTTTTTGCCCGATCGCGCGTGATTGACCACCATGTCTTTTTCAAATTTGCCGGAGCACACGCGGATGAAGGCGACGCGATCGCGGTGTTTCGGATCCATATTGGCCTGGAGCTTAAACACAAAGCCGGTGAAATCTTCTGTCGTCGGCTCGATGTCACCTTGGGTGCTACTGCGGGCACCGGGCTTGAGCGCGTAGTCCAAAAAAGCATCTAAGAATAGCTGCACGCCAAAGTTCGTCATGGCGCTGCCAAAAAAGACCGGCGTCAGCTGACCAGCATGAATCGCCTCCAGGTCAAGCGCCGATCCGAGTTCCTCAATCATCTCCAGTTCTTCTTTGAACTGGTAGTAAAGTTCTTGATCCACCAGGTCTTCGATTCTGGGATCGCCCATATCGAGAACGACTTTTGCCGCTTCTTTACTGCCGTGGGCATTGCGCTCAAACAAATGAAACTGCCGCATGCGCCGGTCAAATACACCGCGAAACTGCTCGCCCATGCCGATGGGCCAATTCACTGCATAGGTTTGCAGACCCAGCTCGCGCTCAATTTCGTCCAGCAGCTCTAGCGGTTCTCGCGCTGGGCGATCCATCTTATTGAAGAAGGTAAAGATGGGGAGCGATCGCATCCGACAAACTTCAAACAGTTTGCGGGTTTGGGGCTCTAAACCTTTGGCAGCATCTTCTAGCATCACCGCGTTATCAGCAGCAGCCAAGGTGCGATACGTGTCTTCACTAAAGTCTTGGTGGCCGGGAGTATCAAGCAGGTTGATGCGGTAGTCGCGGTAATCAAACTGCAGCACAGTCGAGGTAATCGAGATGCCGCGCTGCTGCTCCATTTCCATCCAGTCAGAGGTGGCGTGGCGCTGCGCCCGGCGGGCTTTGACCGCCCCCGCTTCGTGAATCGCGCCTCCATAGAGCAGCAGTTTTTCAGTGAGGGTAGTTTTACCTGCGTCAGGGTGAGAGATGATCGCAAAATTGCGGCGCTTCTCAACTTCCTCGGTTAAAACTTCTGGAGAGACTAGCGATGTGGCCATAGACGCGTCAAAAATAAAGGAGGCGGATTACCTATCCTTTCATCTTAAGCGAAGCCTTTGGACTTTTCCCACGTCAAAGGTGGCCAGGCTTCGGGTATGACTTTTATCGGTTGCTAATCATTGAGCGGCAGCTAACAGACCGCAAAAAACTGGGTGCTGCCTGACGAAGTGATGCAGTCCTATTGTCAGCCTCCCTGACGGCAGTTCAGTAAGCTTACTTTTAGTCGCATTCCATCAAAAAAGAGGCAGCCAAGGCTGCCTCTGAAAAATCATGACTTATGCATCTACAAAACTGTCGAATTAAGCGTCGGCTTGAGGCACCTCGGCTTCAGTTTCAGCTGACTGACCCAGATTAATCTTCACAACTTTGTTGCGAACTTCTTCAACCTTAGGCAGAGTGAGCGTCAAGAAACCATGCTCAAAATCAGCTTCAACAGCATCATTTTGAATGGCTTCGGGCAGATTCACCACACGACGAAAGTGACCATAGTGGATGTCATCATGCAGCACGCGATCGCCTTCTGAAACTTCAGCCTGACGGCGCTCACCGCTGATGACGACATTTTCGCGAGTCGCTTCAATATCAATCGCATCAGGGTTAATGCCTGATAGCTGAACAGTCAAAACATAGTGATCGTCGTTCTCAGCTAAACGCACAGCAGGCGTCCAGGCAGATGGTGCAGTTTCAATGACATTGCTGACTTCATTGAACACGCTGTCGAGCTGACGACGCAGGGTTTCAACTTCTTGGAAGGGATGCCAGTAACGAACAATCATTTGATATCTCCTAGATGTCAGGTTGAGCGTTTTCTTAAGCGCTTCATGAGTCCTATGATGCAGTATTTAACTATCACGCAACAGTGGAAAGAACCCTACCAACATGGCGAATTTTTACACCGAACCGACCGTATCGGGTTTGCCGAAAACCGGCCAAAAAGTCTGACGGCACTATTTTGGTGACCATTTTTTTAATAGAGGGTTAGCATTGATGCCTCCCGAAAATCGGCTAGCGATTCAGATCAATCTTTAGAAGGCTGCCATCCTTAATTAATTGCGCTATGCCTGACGTTTTTGTTGCCAGCTCCTATCTATAAAGGTGTGAACGTGGCCGACGGGGGCATGGTGACCCCAAACTTTTATCTACTCTCTGATGACGTACCCAGCACGCGGCAAGAGTAGACACAGCAGCACAACACCCTAGGTTTGCTGATGTTGAACCGCTGCTCAAATCCTCTTTCGATCTGGAAAAATACACACTCAAGAACGATCCCACTACGTCTCAGAAAACCTCAAAACAGGCATCCCAGCGCCCCACTCCTCACCCTGAAGTAGTCGCCTAATCCCCGAACCTGTCTTGTGGTAGCTGCCTGTTCGGAGGGAAGTGTTTATTATGGAGGGGATTAACAAATCGCAACACTCTAGCGTGGTCTGCTCACGGGGCAAGCTGCTGGTTTCCATCCAAGGGTTTCATGACCGATTCTTCTCTTAATCAGGGCACGCTCAAACGCTTCGTTGAAAAGCGACTGCTGTTTGGTCAAACGCTGTCGCTAGAGCTGACAGCCATTCTCAGCGTGTACTTTGTCCAGGGCATTTTGGGCTTGGCTCGCCTAGCGATGAGCTTTTTCCTGAAAGACGACTTGGGCCTCACCCCGGCAGAAGTGGCAGCCCTCACTGGTATCGCCTCAGCGCCATGGACGATCAAGCCGCTATTTGGCTTCATCTCCGATGGCTTTCCTCTGTTTGGTTATCGGCGGCGACCTTATTTGGTGTTATCAGGCCTTTTGGGCAGCGCCTCTTGGCTGGCCATGGCCACGGTGGTCAATACGGGCTGGGCTGCGATCGTAGCGATTACCCTCAGTTCACTCTCGGTGGCCGTCGGGGACGTCATTGTCGATTCTTTAGTGGTGGAGCGGGCGCGACGGGAGTCGCAGAGCGGTGCAGGGGCCCTCCAATCTTTAGCCTGGGGCGCGTCAGCCCTTGGCGGCCTGCTGACCGCCTACCTCGGCGGCTTGCTGTTGGAATATGCTGATACGCGTTTCGTATTTGGAGTGACGGCCACCTTTCCCCTCGTAGTGTCAGGAGTCGCCTGGTTGATTGCCGAAGATCCCGTTACCGAGACCTCAACCTGGAAAATCATTGGCGGACAAATTAAGCAGCTCAAGGGAGCCGTCACGCAAAAAGTGATTTGGATGCCTGCCCTATTTCTGTTTCTTTGGCAGGCTACTCCCACCGCCGATGCAGCGTTCTTCTTTTTTACAACCAACGATTTAGGTTTTGAACCGGAATTCTTAGGTCGCGTGCGGCTGGTGACCAGCATCGCCTCCCTAATCGGAATTGGCGTCTTTCAGCGTTTTTTGAAAGCCGTCCCCTTTCGCACCATCTTTGCCTGGTCAACGGTGCTGTCAACGGTGCTGGGCTTCTCCATGCTGCTGTTGGTTACGCACGCCAATCGGGCGATCGGCATCGGTGATCAGTGGTTTAGTTTGGGCGATAGTTTGGTGCTGACCGTCATGGGGCAAATCGCCTTTATGCCGGTCTTGGTACTATCGGCGCGCCTCTGCCCCGTCGGCGTTGAAGCCACTCTATTTGCGTTGCTGATGTCGATTTTGAACTTAGCGGGGTTGCTCTCCCATGAATTGGGGGCAATCTTGACCCATTGGCTTGGCGTTACCGAAACTAACTTCGAGAATTTATGGCTACTCGTGACGTTAACAAACGTGTCGACATTGCTACCATTACCGCTGTTGTTTCTTCTGCCTAAGACTTCTTCCCAAGGAGAAGATGAGGTGATCTCGAGCAAAACTCTGGCTGAAAGCAAGGCCGCCCCTCTGGCAACTGCCATTGAGTCAGAGGAGCCGGTCGGCATCGCCATTGGGGCGATTGAGCCCAACGCTTAGTTCGATAGTGTGATCGCAACTGGAAAACACTGTCGAGCGATCGCCCGCCAACTCAGCCTGTTCTTCTGAGTAACTGTCTGCTAAACCCTGCCTGTTCAATCTTTATCGCACCCATAACCCATGCAAACCCTGCCCACTTCTCCCAGTTCTGACGCTACTGCCACCCCGTCCTATGGACTGGCAGATTGGCGCAGTGGCTATCGCTCTCAGCCCCAAGAGTTTGCCTACTGGATCGACGATATTGAAGGCGAAATTCCCGCTGCGCTGACGGGCACCCTGTTTCGTAACGGCCCTGGCCTGCTTGATGTGCAGGGACACCCGGTGAGCCATCCGTTTGATGGCGACGGCATGATTAGCAGCATTGCCTTTCACCAAGGCCGGGCCTATTACCGCAATCGGTTTGTGCAAACCGAGGGCTATGTCGCCGAACAGGCTGCCGGTAAACCGCTGTATCGGGGCGTCTTTGGCACCCAAAAACACGGCGGCTTTTGGGCCAATTTGTTTGACCTACGGCTCAAAAATATCGCCAATACCCACATTATTTACTGGGGCAAAAAGCTGTTGGCCTTGTGGGAAGCAGCGGAACCCCATCGGTTAGATCCCAAGACGCTGGAAACGTTAGGGCTAGACTATCTAGACGGCTTGCTAGAGCCGGGCGATGCCTTTGCGGCTCATCCACGGATCGATCCAGGGCAGCCTGATCAGGGCTTGGAGCCCCGTCTGGTCAACTTTTCCGTCAAAACGGGCCTGTCGAGCACAATTACAATTCATGAGTTTGCCACGTCTGGCAGCTGCGTCAAGTCCTATCACCGCAGCATTCCGGGCTTTGCATTCATGCATGATTTCGCGATTACGCCCAACTATGCAGTCTTCTTTCAAAATCCTGTCGGCTTCAATCCCTTTCCATTTCTGCTGGGGCTCAAGGGGGCGGGGGAATGTGTACAGTTCAATCCCAAAGCGACCACCAAAATCATTCTGATTCCTCGCCACAGTGACGCACCGATCCAATCCATTGAAGCACCAGCAGGCTTTGTGTTTCACCATGCCAACGCCTTTGAGCAAGACGGCAAGGTCTTTGTCGACTCCATTGTGTATAACAGCTTCCCTACGCTGGATGAGGGCATGACCTTCGAGGCAGTAGATTTTGACAAGGTGCCCGTGGGTCAGCTCTGGCGCTTTGAGCTGGATCTGACGGCTGAAACGGCTGAGGCCACCTGCCTGATCTCCCGTTCCTGTGAGTTTCCGGCCCTGCATCCACAAACAGTAGGCCAACCCTATCGCTATCTATACATCGGTGCAGCTCACGCCCCCACCGGCAACGCGCCGTTACAAGCCTTACTGAAGTGCGATTTAGCCACAGGTGAAGAACAGCTGTGGAGCGAAGCGCCGCGCGGCTTTATGGGAGAGCCAGTCTTTGTGCCCCGACCGGGCAGCAGCGCAGAAGATGACGGTTGGCTGCTGTGTTTGACCTACAATGCTGCCCGTCAGTGCTCTGATCTGATCATTTTGGCAGCCCAGGATATTGCCGCTGGGCCGATCTCTCGCCTGAAGCTTAAGCACCATGTACCCTACGGTCTGCACGGCAGCTTTACCCCCGATTATTTTGGGCCAGATTTCGAACCCACCTTGACCGCTTGATAGGAATGGATAGAGGCGATATTCTGTCAGGAACCCCTGATCATCGTGCTGGGGTTCCTATCCAAGAGGACCACTCGGGTGTCTCTAAAGCTGATCATCGGCAACAAAAACTATTCGTCTTGGTCGCT
>ERZ1740065.1322-NODE-1322-length-14723-cov-12.179234_pt1 | contig 14723 bp, 7 predicted proteins | sample MGYA00581738_ERZ1740065 | MGnify/ENA primary metagenome ERZ1740065 (study PRJEB43018, sample SAMN04849749) | marine metagenome | isolation source: floating plastic debris | place: Pacific Ocean | collected 2008-09-01 | study: EMG produced TPA metagenomics...
CCTCCTTCCCCATCTCCTCCATCTCCATCACCCTCCCTCCTTCCCTCCCTCTCTCCCGCTCTCTCTCTCCCTTCCTCTGTCTCTCATCAGCGCCATTGCAGTTTGATTTAAACAGCTTTTTTTTACCTTTTAAGACCGTAGTTGGTCAATCAGTGGTGTTGAACAGGAAACTCGGCAAGTTGATGCAAAGTGCCTGTGAAGTAGCGGATGCCTGGTAATGTGATATCAACACTGACTATCGGCTGACTGTCAATCACAGCTCCTCTAAATTGGGATCAAGCCAATATTCTGGCTGTGTGAAACACCCTCCGAATTTCTACACTCCCATATTGCAGCCTATTCCTTCAGCCATACAGCCCTTGCAGTTTTACCCCTGTCAAAAAGGCTACTGGTTCAAGAGAAGACAACTCTGCGACTAACTGTTACCTGATGAGTAAAGAGACAAGAAGCAAGACTGCTCATGTTTGGTGCTGGCTACTCACTCCGCTGCCTTAGATATACTAGTTAATCTAGCATGTAATAGTGTACCCGCTCGCTACCGTGGAAACTTATCCATGTTAAAGTCAGCGTGGCAGGAGGTTACTCACACGTCTAGTGTCCCCAGACAAACAGTCAAACCTTATTCAAGCTCTATTCTCCAATCGTAGCAATTATCCAATTATATCTTTAAATGCGCCACCACAATTCACTGTCCACATCTTCTGAGTGGAGATATATGCGCATAGAAACCAGCGTAAGCCACATCAAATGGAATATCTGACTATATGTAACCTCCGAGATACAAAACAACAATGTTTACGACATAAAATAAACACTGGTTAGATGGCTGGCGATATAGCTCGCTGTGAGCACGCACTTCTCATCTATGCTCACCATGCGCAGATATCAGATATACCGACAATTAATTTATAGTGCTTGTAAAGTGGTTGCTCAGTGGTGAGGTACAGAACCTGATTGCTTTGGCTGTATAGCCTCGAGCGTTTTCAACTTCCTACAGCGTGGTGACTGTGACAGGCCATGTTTGACAGGTAATCACTGTTGATTAAGAAAATCCCTGAGCTTCCAGCCACCGTTTGACCCAGCAGGCCTCAGTAGTATCTTGGATATGTGCCTGACTACTCTGTGAGTGTAGATAACACCCTATAGACTAGTAACCATCAGTCCAGTTCCAATCTTTCCCTACGTAATTGATATCACCCTTTCAATCCTAAACGGGTAGTTTCCAGCGTTTGCTGTCTTCAACGCGTCGAATCCACACGTCGATCGCTCAACTAGCCCAAGTATCTCATGCTCTTGCAGGTTAGTCTTCAGTGGCTGGAGCTAAGGCTAGGGATTAAGTCACTATCAAACAACCATTATTTGCCGATTTGTGATAACAGAAATGTTATCAAAGGCGCTCTTCACACTGAAGAGCACGAATGTCTTTGCTCTAAGTGTAGGTCTGGTAATCTTGCCTCGAGTTTCATTAGTTTATCCGTTCCTAGGCGCACACACATATAACTTTTAGTGCGGCTCGACCGGCGCGTCTGCATCTATGTTTGTTGTAGTTTACTGTTGAGCAGCATGGATCTTATATTTTATAGCCGTGGAGTTGCGTCTGGTGGATGCTGCCGCTGAAATCAGCTGCTGCTGTTGAGCAGATCTTGTTTGCTATTTTTTTATTGCATTGGAGTTTTCAGTTTTGAAGGCGGCGCAGGCCTAATCAAGTGCCTAATAGGGTATACTGTTTCCCTTCGTAGTCAAATGCTGCTGACGGGGACAGCTGAATGCAGCTGCCCTGTCAGCGGAGATGGTTGTAACTGCTGCCATCAGAGTTCAGCTGCCTCCAACAGCATTCAGCGATAGAGGAATTGAGTGAGGGGATGATTAACCTGTGAGGATGCAGTATAGACCAAGCTCCATAGTGGTACATATATTAATGGTGGGCGAGACACAGCCCCGACATGCTAACACAACTGAATTCAACCATATATCTCTCAGAAACACTGGCAATCAACATGAGTACGAGGTTCTACCCCTGAAGTCTAAATTTTGATAGATGTGTGTTATGATATCACCCTGTGACTGTCAGAACGTATGGCTGTTGTGTCACCGTTGAGACGTGATAGAGATGTACTTGTCCTGCTATTGCATTACTGCAATATGCATGATGCACCTCTCTTACTCACATCCTATCTCATCAACTAATGCTGACGCCGACTACGCAGATACAGAACGCTGATACCCGCTGCCGCTGGACATGATAGTAATGAGGGAGAGAGACTTACCATTTCTCCTGTTGTTCTTTCGTCCGAGCGCATCGAGAGGAGAGAGAACTACCGCAAGCACAAGTGTAAATCCAGTGAGACGAGTCGGATTCAGTAGATACATGTCCACGTTTGCTAGTACCCGCTGTCAAGGCTCAATAATCCATAGCATCCGCTTACAGTCTCCGTCTCTCTGACCTGGTGGTTTGATGATACAGAGTTATATGGGTTTCTCCCCCACTATGAGGAATAACCGGTGTAGGGCACTGTACACATAAATATCCAACATGGGAATGCTGTGATGTGTTTGGAATAAAAACAAGGCCATGCGCCAGCTCGGATCTCGGCCAATCAGATTGATTCTCTGGATACCCGTTCACCTGTTGGAGGTGATTGGCTAACGCACTCTCTGGTAACCGTATCGACGGCCAGCCGTGCAACCAATTCAGTTGAGTAATAGTGTCAATTATAACAACATTTCACCACCGACTCCAAGTAATGGGAATATAAGTAATATTTCTAGGGCCTGACTATGTTTGTCACACCCTCCTCTCCAGGGCACCTGTTGTAGAAAGTCCACCTAACAATGCTGAGCAGGGATATAACGATAATCTCTACCAATAGCTTGAGAGCACTGCTACTTCGTGTCATTGTCTGATGTTTGCAGCTAGTAGTGGGTGACTGCTCTCACTACTCATGCTACTCTAGCAGTTCCAGTTTCCTGAAGCTAAACAGCAATTAAAGTCCTTCCAGCTCATTTGACTTGGTAGCATATCATTAGACAGCATTTGGCTTCAAACCAGTGTTATCTGCTCATCAGGGTGCAGCTACTGATACGGAGCGAACCTACCGCCACACTGGCGCATCCAGATTCCACTGGTGAATCATCTACAGTGCTCAGTTCCCACAAAGTCCCTCGATTATCTCGAGGTTATCCAGTTTGAAGGATGTCAAGATTGCGATGGGATCCGATGGATGGAAATAGATTCAATTTTGTAACACCTGCAACCACTGGATTGAAGAGCTTATATGGCAAGGAATGCAGGTAATCATGTATGACAAGCCAGAGTGTGGGATTGTGGGTATTTCAGAAGAGAAATGATGAGACAGGATAAAAATGTGGTTGGACAATTTGTATTTTTGTCTAACAATCCTCAAGCTAAAGCATTGAAGTGCGATAAATGTTCTGCTAGCGTTAGACATGATATGTGGTTATCACTAGTCCTGTGTTCGTCAATGCTGATGGGCAGCAGAGGGTACATAGAATGTTCTCTCGGGGACGAAGTGGTTGGTGTTGGCTACACCCCTAGCAGTATAGCTTGCTGGCCCTTAACCGGGTGAGAGCCCTTCGATCGTACTGAAACGGGGTTACTCAGAGTGGAGTTGAACGTTCCTTTGAGAACCGTGTCTTGAATTAAAGGTGAGAACTACAAAAATAGCGCATCATCATATTAGAACAATATTGAAGGCTGTCCGACAGCTGACTAGCACCTCACACCAACTTGGCATTTAACTTCTCATGGCACAGACTGCAGAATATGGAGCACATGCTATCACATATCAATGATGTCAAACTATAGACTATCATAAAGACCGTTGGATACGTCTGAAAGGCCTCGGTGTCCAATGAAGCGCGTAACAGGATCCGCGCCGTACCGAGAGAGTAGATTTACGGCTCATGATCTCCAAGGAGTAAAATGACCATAAAACTTTGTTCACACAAACATATCTGATTAATACAACTGCACCAGGCTGTCAGCATCCAGCTATCGAGCATTTTAGTGCTCATTCAGCAAACAAGCCCTGTCTCTATAACAAAATAGTCGGCGATGTTATCATCGACTCCAAGACAAAAGGCCGGGCCACAATCTGCATGTTACAAACAATTCCGCTATCTGGTGTCCGGGTTTCAAGTGCCATTGAGATGTTAATGTGAGTTTGTATGGCCGGTTTAATCTGTGTACCTCATAGGTTCCTGGGCCGGGTACGTCCTCCTTGAAACCGCTCTTGAACCTGTTCTCCTTGTAGATCATCTTTCCTCCCTTATCTTGTATTGCCGTCACCGAAGGCTCGTAGGTGCCTGGACCTGTAATAACAAACGTCAACAATAAAAACAATAGCGAAAATAAACAACAATATGTAATTGTCTCCCGTCGTTACACATATATTTACTACTAGGCTGTGACATCACAACAAGAAAGTAGTTTAATTAATTTCAGTCAAAATATAAAATTGATTCTATGTAATGTTTACGTAACTATAGAAAATGTACACAAAGTGAGAGAGTGTTGATTGTTGTGAGTTTAGAGGAAGTGGGTATCATCCATGTCTGTTTGGGGGACCATCCTATCATCCCTAGCAGCAGGCCCATAAACATCTTGTAAGTTTATCTCTTTTGTGGAGATCGCTGTCTCGGCCAAGGATAATTAGCGGAGCGGTAGCCTCTCAACTCTCCAGCTCACACTGGCGCTATCTCGCCACACAGCCAGTGATTTTCCAGTCAATTGCATTTTATGCTTAAGAAAAGACCACAATTGAAGCACTTAGCTGGCCATGAGTTTCTCGTTATGAGTTGGTGAGCAGATAAGCTAAGCTGGTCACTTCCAAGAGCTCAGCCTGGCTAACTGGCCAACGGATGCGCGGTGAAATCTTTACACTGCTGACTTGATTGCTGTTTTAAAATCGACGCGTGATTACATTGTCTCGATCTCTATTTAAACATTATAACTGGCTGACTTTAGAAGTAGCGCATCTCGTAGCGGGCGAAGAGGTGGCACGTATGTACATGTAAACAGTGTACCTTTGAGAGGCAGCGTGGCTGAACCAACTGCCACTGGGTCGCTGCCGCTCTCAAGTAGAAAATTATGTAAATGATGTTATCTATACTATTGGAATGATCGACTCTTCAACCTGGCAAACTGCATTTGAATACTATCCTCTTCATAGCGCTTTCATCGTAATCTGCTGTACAAGCCTCGTATATGTTTATAGTGTAGCCCATTCAAACATTTCTTGAGCCAACTTGAGTGGCGATGCCAAGCTTGAGGCCCCGAAACCAGACGTCGAACATCTGAACCGCTGTTTGAGTGGCAAGCCTCGGAGTCTATGATCCCGCGTCTGCTGCCCATTTGAATATTATTGCATTAATATTCCTCTGTTTGTCTGCAGTTCCATTTCGCCTTTCTCTCGAAGCGCCGATGCTGTTTCTCAATCATTGTTTGATATTTGACTACAGCCTAAGCCTGGGCTAATCACTCAAAGTTTTTGGTTTTCTGGACAGCGGATAAGTTTGTAATGCAATTCTTCATATCAGAATCAGCATGAAAGGAAAACGGATCGTGGCACCTGGGATCAGGCTGTCGAGTCATCGGTCCTCCAGCTACTCGTAAACACGCCTCTCATGTTCCTAAACACGCAGCAATAAGTTGGTTTTATCTGTTGAATTGGAGCCCAAACAAGCCGACTCTCGTGCCAATTAAGTTGAAAACAAAGGGCTATAATTCTTAATTATTTCATTTCAAACAGGAATACAACACTGTCACTTTAAACTCTGGTATTGTCTAAGTTTACCAACGACGGGTGGCATTGCATCTGTGACATATCAAGACTTTCCTCGTCAGGCGAGTTTCAATGTTGACAGTTTATCTGTTTGCTGTCTGCTGCCGTCAGAGGTGCCGCCATCTGGTGGCTACCATAACAAGATCTACTGCTGCACGGCATTAAAAACTCATTTCCAAAGATTATCACGGAAAAGGATCATTTGAAACGTAATTTAACAGGATATCACACAGTTTCACATCACCTATTTTGTCTGGGTCGTTATATTGCTTTGATATTACCGCATAGTACATGTCGTTGCTTACATCACACACAGAGTTGGTGCCATCTGCCTGTTGTATCGTTTTGCGTTGTCGTTGGTTACGACAGGTACAATCAGAAGTCACTAATCAACTCTACTATTTACCAAAGATAGTGAGCAAACAGAAAAATGATATCTGACTAGCAGTGACCACCTTACTTTCATCACTCGTTTCACCCTGACGTGACCTTCAGGTTATATCGGGGACTACGTACCTGGGTTGACAGCTTCGGGTTTGTTGATGGGTATGTCTCGCGGAGGCGCGAATCTCGACGAAGAGGTGGCGAATGCCTCCTTCCTCTTAGCCGCTGTATCATTTCTGGCAGGTCCAGGCTCCCTCTTCAACTGAGACTTCTTGAATGACATGTCGACGTCGTATGATCCTGGGGGAGGCATAGCCTGTATAAATCGAGGGGATAGAGGGTAAAGGGCGACCAGTCTTAGCATACCTCATTGTGTTTTGGCGTTCGGCTATCGGTAAATTTATTTGTCCACATAAGAATATTAATGTTTCAATTCCAAATAAATAAACTTGTCTTAATTATTAAGTCAATTTTTGTTTGTTTCTCCGCCTGCTATTCGTATGCTGCTTTTGTGGTTGTACAGTCATACAGGTGATTGCAGGTGTCTGTATAGAAAGCTGTAGATTTACTTCTTCTTCAAATTGCATCTCTTTACGGTATTGTATTGGATGAAGAGAGCTCATTAAAGACTTTGTAGCTGTTTATGCAGTTTTTATATCAATACATTACAAGCCTAGTGAAAACAGAGCAGACACGTATTACTTTAATCTCACCTGACACGGCTTGATTATAATTGTTGGACAGCATAGCTCGTGTCTCTAACAATCATACTGCTCTCACTGCGGCTGGGCAGCCGCCCGACCCTTTAGTACCTCATTCGCTAAGCAAAAACCCTAAGACTTTACTGGATCAGGTAATTCACCTGCGTATAGACATAAAACACTCGAGAGTAATTAAGTCAGCCTTTGGTCTATTTAAGCCTCTTATACTATAAACTGTTCATACTCTCGCCGTTAATCCGGACAGTAAACAATAGGCTCTCGGCAGTCAGAGACACTGCCTGTGTACACAGTGAGGTGGGCCGATGCGCCACAGCGACTATCATGTCATTCGCAGTAGTCCTAGTCCGAGATGATACAGTCATACAGTGGTATACATGTTAGCAATGGGTTCAGTGAATCGCGTTTCTCAGCTTGCGGGTATAGTTGACTACATGACTTACTCACTGCAATATGATACATTACAGGTGAATTGTGTTTGTGCCGGGTCCCAAGCTGACAGGCCAAACACGTACTTGAACTGTATGACATGGAGGGATCGTCCGCTTGTCCCCCCTTGACAACCTAGGTCAGGTGCTCTCTAGTTTATGCTAACAACTATTTTGAGACGAACTCGGCATACAAATCCGTCATCAGAAATGCGACTCTGTTTGTCTTGCACGATTTTCACGGTACCGAAATGATAAAATCCCTGGAAACATTTGCACTGGCGATGACCTCGCCGACACAAACAAGTCTATCTGCCCGATTTACCGGTGGTGGGGAAAGATCTGAGACGGAACCGGCGAGAAAAAGGCACTGATTCTGATAAGCGGAAAACATTTGGTCAGAAATTAGGCGTGACTCATTCAGGTCTGTCGGGCTATCCATGTCTATGTCTATGTCTAGGTGTAGTCTATGTCTATGTCTAGGTGTAGTCTATGTCTATGTCTATGTCTAATTCTATGTCTACGTCCATGTCCATGTCTATGTCTATGTCTATGTCTATGTCCATATCTATGGTTTATAGACTTTCATACATCTATGCTGATGGTATGCAGTGATAACTTAGCCAATAGCTCGAAAGCCTCTGGCTGTGACAGTTTAGTTTCTGACACTCTTGCTAACATTGTCCAGTCTTCAATGCTGTAAACCATCAGTCGGATTATTACATGTATGTGAACGGAGGAGCATCACAGAGTGAAAGCCGAGACACGCTCTCTGTTATGTTAGCACAACAGATGTAATGCAATACAGGGGGAATTTATTGAATTTGACCCTCAAGGCTCAAGTAGACTAGGCATGATTACACTCAAACTGTGTGCAACAGCACGATTGAGTCTACTGAATATCAGAGATGGACACCTCATTGCTATATATATACACAAAGCAGGTAAAGAATAGAATTTATTCGTTACAGCTGCGGTATGCGTGCGTGTCTGTGTAAAGATGCTCTGTGGTATACCAGCAGTAAGGTGATGAAGTTGGCTGAGACTTCAGCTAACTCACTGGCAGCAGTTCCATGTAGATTTTTTACCCTTTGTTGCGTATCCCAACCAAAGAAATGATATACAAGATCTCCATCAACTCTCAAATATTGGTTCCCACATGGGGAGCGAGAAGGTAACTCCAAGTTCCAATAGAGGCAACTATGCGCTCTTACCTTAGCTTCTATGTCTTCGTGCACTCTGTTGCTCAGAGAGGAGAAGACTCCCATTGGTTGTTTGTGCTTGGGCTCGTGGACCTTGCTGGTCTCTTTGACGCTGTAGTGGGCGGGGCCTGGTAGCTGGTAGTCATCTTTCTTCACCATTGCGTTGATACGTGCCGATGTCGTGCCGAACACCCCTCGCCTGGTGCTCTCAATATATGCCTTCTTCATGCTCTCCTGGCCAATACCGACCTGGTTGTATGCTCCTGGTCCTGTGGGGGGAAGCAGTCATTAGTATGTCAAGCAATATGTTAGTTGTCGCATGAAATAAATGTAATCAAGACAACCTAGGAATAGTAATAGTGGGCTTTGTAGAGTGGGTTTGAGTACCATCGGTATTAATGTGATACTGCTACTTCAACTGACCATTCATATTTGCCAAGTAAATCAAATTTTAATTTTCTTTTGGGAAGAATAGACTACTACATTATACCTCTATGGAAAGTGATGTGTCGGTTTGTATTGTCCCCAGATGGGAGTAGTCATAACATGGTTAAAAATGGGTTCACCAGAATTTGATAATCAACTACTATACACCTGTATACGATCCAAAGCTTAGTGTGCTCATTTCCTAAGCATGTCACTCATAGGCTAATAAAGACTGACGTCATCAGTTGAATGAACACTGAGAGCTTGGAAAACCCTTCACATACCAGGAGTTTTCCTCACATGGTGATTAGGAGCAAATCTGACAGCTGTCTGGCCAAACGGACTTCTCTTCAGACCAGTGATCTTTTTCAGTGATGACATAGCAGACCGGGGATCATTATAACTTCCTGGGGCGGGGATGTGAGTCTTCACACCCGTAAACCTCCGTGACTGAGATAGGAATGGTGGATGTTCCACTTCAATACCATCTTGCGTGACTTTCTTTGTTTCTTTATCAAATGTACTTTTAACGTCGTAGCGTCCTGGCCCTGGTACAGCCTGCAGACATTCATGATTGTAGTGTTTACTCAGAAATGTTACTATCGTGTGCCTGATGTCAAGACTATTCGTTGATGGAGGAAACCTACCTTTCTCTCTTCTTCCTTGACAACCCATTCATGGTATCTTGGAAGTCGAGCATCGTACTTCTCATTGCGATCGTCTCTCATGTTGAGATGTTCGGCTTTGAGAGTATTGGCGTCTCCGATGATTTCATATTCCCCCGGACCGGGACCGTGCTTTCCTCCAAAATCTGTTCTCTTGGTGGAGTACTTACCCCAGTGTACCCCTCTGTACGTCTCAGTCACCTTGGTGAGAGGCTGAAACAAACACAATTTTCATATCCATCAATCAATCAATCGATCAATCAAGGATTCAATCAAGGATTCATCGAAGATATGCTTGATCGAAAAATTGATGAGACAATAAGAATTGGCAACATGGAATTGAAGTGATGAAGTGTGAAGCTACAAGTAGGCGGTACTAGCAGGCGGCACTAGTAGGCGGTTTGATTCGCCATGAAGGCAATGATAATCTACATAGTGTATGATCTATAGCCGCTATAGCGGTTAGTCAGCTATGAATTAGTGGTAGTATACTGACCTTGTCTGGTTTGTAGTAAGCTGGTCCGATAGACTTGTCTCTATCAGGAGGCTCCTGTCTCCTCAATGTACCATCCTCATTCTCCTCAAACCCGTAGGCTTGACCTGGTGTTGGGATGGATGGGGCATCGGGCTTGCGGACAATCACCAGCCTTGGCTATAAATAGATCACGTGATCCATATATATACACTTCGCACACAAACACTACAACACTTGATAAGAGTTGTTGTTGGATAATAATTCAATTTCATTTGAACAGATATTGGCAACACTCAACGTACCCGACCGTCTATTGACAGAGACTTCTTAGATTTTCCACTGGACTGATTAGGCTTCGCATCGTAGGCTCCTGGACCTGGTGTGAAAGTCTCATGTTCGTGAAATCTAGAGGATCGGTTAGCCATTGTTGATCCACCCTGCGTACATATTTTCCATATGAGCTGTTCTGAGTTTGTGGGACGACAGATGGCTGAGTAACCGACTGCTTACTTTGACATGGTCTCTGTACATGTGGTTATCATATTGCCCTGGTCCAGGAGCTGCTATAGACGTGTCGTGTAGGTTGATATGCGTATCACGACTTGTCATAGAAGAGAACGGAGCATATCCATCTATATAATTCAAAACAATGCTGGTAGTTTTCAAGCAATATCAGACGTGGAGAAACGTGTAGGGCTTCGAATAACTGCTGGATGAGATAGACTTACCCGAACGGATCTTCGACTTGGCGGTCAGCTCAACATCATATGCCCCTGGCCCAACGTGAACATTGGTGGAACCAACAAGCTTGTAACTAGGACGTGTTGCCCTATCATACACAGACATCCTGGCTTTGTCTAAAATTATTGTTGTTTGAGTGAGAATCTAATGTGTATGTGAAAGTTATCATTGATTCAAATCTATGTATGCTTCCTGACAGAATAAAAAAGGACACAGCAGCCTAATTTATATTTAAAAACAAGTTCATAAGAGAAAACTTTCTTCATTTACTTACGATTAGCCTCACTACAACAACAGATGACACTTCACGCCGCCAGTAGCCCAGACACCATAGCACTTTCCTACTAATGCTTACACCTAGGAAATGTCGTTTACATACACTGCTGTTTCCTTGTTGCTAGGTAAACCACGCGATGATATCTAGAAAAATCAAATTCCGCCTGTACAAGCGAATACGTAAATAGATGGAGAGATCAAGTAATTGGAGTTGCTCTCTCTTTTTGTATTCAATGCGACGTATATTCTCACGCATTTCACGAGAATCGTTGCCACAATAACGACGATGGTGGTATTGCGCTGAACTGTCGAGAAAGGGCTAGGTAAGTAAAACAGTACTTATTTTAGGCCTTTTAGTGACTGTGGGATATTTTAATTGAATAATTTGTGTTGAAGTACAACTCAATTATCAACCTACGCACTCAGTAGGAAACTAATTCAGCTTAGATCCAGTTTTACGCGTTATAAAGCTTGCTATCACGTGGCCTGCTCACGGTACCATCATGATCCCAGTTTGGTTCTGTTGTCTTACTTCTTTTGCATGGACCAATGGGCGAATATAACACATTGTGAGCAAAACAACTATGTTTCTAAATGTATGGATGATAATTGTTTCACATAGACAGGATCATATTTATAGTATCACTGTATGTTATGGTTTCGGAATTAGTAAAACTTTTGACAACCAACATTTCAGGTAGAAAATATGATGTAAAACGTCCAAGAAACCTACGAATACGACAGGGTCCTTGATCAGTGAGGATGAACCGCTACAACGTTTCTAAACAGCTTGGTGATGGCACCTATGGCAGTGTGTTACTTGCTATCAATCTGGAGTCTAACGAGAAGGTGGCGATCAAGCGGTGAGCTCCTGTTACTCTTACATCAGCTAAAAGCTATAGCATTTATATGGGTTAGAATGAGGCAATACAGACCTTACCAGAACTGCTAGTGTTGTTCAGTGTTGGTGAATGAATACTGAGTACTGTGCGCTGGGCAGCTGCGTTATTTATCATTCTTTCCTTTTAGGATGAAAAAGAAATACTATTCATGGGACGAATGTCTAAATCTCAGAGAAGTGAAGGTAAGCGATGAGAATCACTCAAAGAGGAGATGAGTTTATCAAAGTGAAGGGCTGAACGTGATAGATGTTCATGCAGATCTGCCTTTTGTCCGATGATATAATTAGTTTTCCATACTTCCTCAAAACAAAGAAAGCGCTCATTAGCGCCTGCGATGATTTTTGTGCCAAAGTACTTTATTGACTGGTCGATGAATGTGGATCGAGTCTGGCATTCACCTGACTCAATGCCCATCTCTTTGATCGTGATCGGGAATGTTAGCGGTAGAATGCTTCCAATGACCTGACTCTGTTATGACTATCATTCCCGCTCAAGTATGGGTATAACCACGAAGTGAAAATTCAAAAAATCTTGCGTCTTACATGATGAAGTGTGGAGAACATTCAGCATTTTTATTTTACTAGCATCCCTACAAGTAGTTGATATACAGACAGACAGACAGACAGACAGATACATTGATTTACTTGCAGTCTTTGAGGAAGCTGAACCACGCTAACATCGTCAAACTGAAGGAGGTGATCAGAGAGAATGATAACCTCTATTTCGTATTCGAGTTCATGAAGGAGAATCTATACCAGATGATGAAGGACAGGTAGTCTACCCTCTCACCACTTCTTACATCCATGCTAATCCGCTTGAACGGTTTAACAAACGGCAGCTGTGGGCGCTGACCGGTATGACCCGCGTGATGTCATGATAGCTTTGTACTGATCCACTCCCTCGTTACCTGGTCTAACTGAGAAGAGAGTGTTTACTTAGGGCAATGGTATTGATATGTAGTTGGAGTTATGAGTTATTGAGCAGGCTGTTTGTTCTGTTAGTGACAAAAGTTTCTTTATGTTTACTGAACATACCAAATGAACATTGTGAGACCGAATTGCTGAGCGAACATGAATCTGTCCCTGACCTCTGCACGTTATGGCATTGCAGAGACAAGCTGTTCCCAGAGTCGTCAGTCAGGAATGTCATATACCAGGTGATGCAGGGTCTTGCCTTCATGCACAAGAATGGTAAGGTCTTGAGTTTTCAGTCTAACCGTCGCTTTAGTAAAATATTAGCCTCGATTCTATAAGGTAGTTGTGTATCACCTCAGTGATTCACAGATTCATGTGTTTAAACTGTATAAATTATTGTAGGCGATTTAATTTATGCTGCACACATATGCATACGTGTTGCTGTTATTGGTAGACATACTGTTGGTGTGCCTTTTAGGATTTTTCCATAGAGATTTGAAGCCTGAGAACCTACTGTGTGACGGTAGTGAGTGCGTCAAACTGGCAGACTTTGGTCTCGCCAGGGAGACGCGGTCACGTCCACCGTTCACAGACTATGTATCGACTCGATGGTCAGTAGCCAGATGTCTAGATTTAACATGTGTTCATGGATAGGCTGGCGTACTAACCTCCACTCCTCGCTGTCTCCCCTCACGTAGTTAATACCTCAGCTAGACTAAAATGTTCTCTCGCTAGGCTACTTCCACCGAGACCTAAAGCCTGAGAACCTGTTGTGTGGTGGACCTGACAATGTAAAGCTAGCTGACTTTGGTCTGGCTCGCGAAGTGCGCTCTAAACCACCCTACACTGACTATGTATCCACCCGCTGGTTTGTATCTAACCGCCACCTCCTGTTCCCGCTCTCGCGTGCAAACTCCCGGGTCACGCACGCAGTCTGCGCGAGCGGAGAAGCTGAGCTCTTCCCATTTTCAGGCCAGAATACGTTGCTCAAAACAAATCAAAACAAACCGAGAATTGCTCATTGCACACTGAATAGATTGACCCTACCGCTTGCCTTGCGCTGTCACTGCTGTTGCAAACATCTATTGACCACTGTTATTCTTTACAATCATAATCAATAGCCATCCATAAGCCTATGAGCTAGAACCATGCTGCCATGCTGTCACACTGATACACCAGACTGCCGCTGATCTCAACCCTTCACTCATCTCCCTCGCCACGCTTTAGTTGATACGTATTGACGGTCACGACGTCTGCAACTATTCATAAAGATTAAAATTCACCTTCTAAGAACTCTATAAATAGAACACTGGCGTTTTGCCGCTGGGTTTTCGTTAGTAAATCTTGAAATCGTATCGGACATTGAACACTGTTAATCACTGGTGAACGTCATACAAGAGAATGAGATCAGTTCAGCTCAGCTAGCCTCTGGTTTTTGTTCATGCTGTTGGTAGGCTGTCGACAAGTCAGTGTTTACCCTTTCCTCTCTGTTCCAGGTACAGGGCACCAGAAATACTACTGCGCTCAACAAATTACAACTCCCCCATAGACATCTGGGCTGTGGGGACAATAATGGCAGAGTTGTACACACTTCGGCCTCTCTTCCCAGGCAGCAGTGAGATCGACCAGATATTCAAGATCTGCGCTGTGTTGGGAACTCCGTCTAAGGTGAAGGACGTATAACTCTCTCACACTGCTATGATATAGAAAGAGGGTAGAGAGAGAGAGGGGGGAGGGGGTGAGAGAGAGAGAGAGAGAGAGAGAGAGAGAAAGAGAGAGAGAATGAA
>ERZ1740065.1323-NODE-1323-length-14720-cov-12.588749_pt1 | contig 14720 bp, 9 predicted proteins | sample MGYA00581738_ERZ1740065 | MGnify/ENA primary metagenome ERZ1740065 (study PRJEB43018, sample SAMN04849749) | marine metagenome | isolation source: floating plastic debris | place: Pacific Ocean | collected 2008-09-01 | study: EMG produced TPA metagenomics...
AGCATAGAGCTTGATGTCATCCATGTAGAAGAGGTGGTTGATTGTGGTCCCATCTATATATATATATATATATCCCATATATATATAACATATATCATCTATCCTGAATGGTTTAATTTTGGATTTCAATCGGGCTTTTTTCGGCAGTTTCTATTTCCGTCTAAGTTGTAGTACAGATAATGTATTTCAAAGTCCCAAGCTGCAAGTGAAGCACCTGAACTTGCAATAGAGCGAGCAAACACCAGAAGAGTTTATGCCAAGGTATCTGTTGACTGAGTCCAAGTTTTGGGCTTTATCTCATTATGACATATAGTAGTGGTGATATGTGAACATTCTCCATTTATACTGGCTGGTATAGAAGCAAGATACATTTACTGAGCATTCCATGATAGCGCAACTACAACATGAATGGTGGCTTCTATTGCTACTCTCTCTATCTAGTACTATGTTGATCAAGTATGATGATTTTCCCAGCATATCTTTCGTTTGCATGACAACTATGGTCTTCTTGCCTTCATCACGAGAGAGATCACCTCAGCAGAAATGTTGATTTTGGCTGCTTATTTCAGTGACTAATTCTCTGCTTGTCAGATTGAATTTAATGACGACATATACCAAGATACTTATGATAGCGAGGAGCAGACCTCTACATCACCAACAAGGTCAGAGGCAACAAGCGGCACAGGTGGACAAAGCACTGGAAAAAATATAGAAGCAAGAGACGAAGTAGGAGAAGTAGGAGAAGAAGTAGAAGCAAGAGAAGATGTGATAGTAGAACCAGACATGAGAGAATATCAGTATATTCGAATAGAAGACCACTTCCTACAGCTGGAGAAATATCTGAGAGAAGATAGTCGTATAGGCAGCAAGATAGCAAACATCCAAGACTATCCTCCCTCTGTGGATCGTGGGATGTTAGTACGACTGCTCAGCATCCTGTCTGGTTACAGCATGTCCCAGGTGGATGGCATGCTCTCTAAGACTGATGGAAAGTTGGACAATGATTTCATACGTCTGCTTAGACGGTTGCGGGCGCAATTAACAACCGTGGACCTGAGGGATGAGACACCACGGGTTCATCAAGTACTCCATGTGCTCTACGTGTTCTCATACAACCAGATTCCAGACATCCCAGCACTGATCGTGGAATATTCACTGCGGGATAGAGAGAAGGTATCACTGGAGTACTGGCACGTCTTGTACAATGATGATCACTCACTGAAGTCTCTAAAACATCAGGTGAGTTATCATTGCGCACTCCAGTAAACCATCTCTGATGAAGAGATCATTCTATCATCCCTGCTAGGCACCCGAGACAAGCCTGATGGCGATACTGGAGAGGCAGAAAGATACAGATGGCGCCTTTGCATTCATAAAGGTTGATACTGAGGTCTCACCGAGGTTATGGACAGTAATGACACCCCAGGAACTGATCTACCTGATTCCAAAGGGAGACGGGGTGCCGAGGGTACGTTACTTAGTTTGATAAACATTTTCTGCTGCAGACGTGAGAGTAGGTAGTATAATAGTGTGCCATGCGAAAGCGTATGCTTATGCTAGTACTTAGAAGGGATGTTTTTGAAGACTGCATGTGACATGTGACATGTGACATGTGACATGTCATATGTCACATTTAATGCCATGTAAATGGAGCTACTTGTTGCATCCTTATGCTGTGTTCAGTACGATCATATAAATATAGCGCATCATAAAGGTAGACTTGTTGAAATTAGCTGTGGGTTGCATGGGTCACGTGGGGGAAGGCCTGTTCTCTGTGATGTTCCACAACCACATGTAAGTCAGCGATAGCTCATCAGATTCAGAATCTATGCAATGTGGGATTTATTTGAGGTACAATACATCATGTCTTTTTTATACCAGTTTTCGTTTTAAATGTTCCATTCAGAATATTCACGGTATTCAGATGATCCAATACTGCATTCATATCCAGTGCCCTGAGTGTAGTCCTGTCGAGTGCTGCATCTCCAGTTAACAATTACGCCATGTGCTTCGTGTCAGATATTTTATGTCCAATATTGAGTGCCCGAAGAGTTTGATGCTGAAGAACTGAAGAAATGTATTGGCGCAGATCAGATCGTCCTGCCACCTGACACTGCAATGCAAGTCCTTGTTTGCAAAAAGGATCACAGGTTTGCTACAAAAACAGTCATCATGAGCATGGTGTTCAGCATTCAGCCAATTAATTTTTCTTACAGAGAAACGCCAAATATACTGTATTGAGAAGTGTTGCGTAGTTGTAATGTATTGAGAGGTGTTGTGTTGTTGTAATGTATTGAGAGGCGTTATGTGGCTTTCGTAACTATCAAGAACAAGAAATGAAATATCCACTTACCATATTCCATGTCTCTTCAATTTCAGGCAACTATTTCACAGTTTGGTCGAAAACAGAGCAGCTCTCAACGAGTCAAAGTTCATTGAGATGCGTCGCGTCATAGCGCAGTGTGATGATGTATTGTACAGTTTTGACTTGAGATCAACGCTATGCAAACGAATGATCAAAGAACATGACCTACTAGAGAAGGACAGGGAAGCCAAGTACACCGAGAACGGAGCAGGGCTCATGATTATCAACCAACTGAAAGTGAGGCCGGAAGCCGACAAGGACAGAGATGACTTTGAGTTCATTTTTAAGCATCAGTTAGGATTCACGGTAAGAAAAACACACATATCATTCTCTGCTCTCTAATCCTTAGGGAAGTGCGCCATGTGTCAGTCAGGTCTTGTTTTCATGAGAATCTGGGAGAATGCGTTGCTCCACTTACATCCTGTGTTTCTCTCCCTAGCTATATAACACTCCATAATATGAGGAGTCATTTGTAAAAGTACGCTATAACACTATGTAATGAGATGACGTTTATGGTTTTTACTTGCTTGCCTGTCACTTTGAATGTAAAAGACAATTTTATGAATGGCAAAGAGAGATCAATATTCCCCCAGTCAATGCTCTAACTTTGTATGCACTCAAGTGAGAATATCAAGTAGACAACTACTGTACACATAGTAATTATTGCGCGTCAAAAATAAAACGAAAATTTCAGAATCTCTATATTTATCACATTAAACTTAACATTCTCTGGTCATGGGTGAATAACTGGTGGTTGTAATTATAGCGGAAGCAGGGTTCTCAATCTGGGTGAACAAAAAACCCATACAGCAGGTGTGAGGAGGCCATCACGGAAAAATTTGATATTTGGCCGTATCATAGCGCCATGAATAGCTCAGCTCTGAATTGCTCTGAATTGCCATATCCGTATCGTATTTTTATAGTTTTTCAACATAACAAGCTGATTTTTTGTTCATTTTGGGGAAACAGATTCCTTACTTATGACATCATTTTACCAAGAGAGGCAAGTGATAATATCCAAAATTTGAACTAAAAGGCAAAAGTCTGAGTGGATCAATGAAAATCCATCCTTCCATCCTTACACAAGCTGAAAATCCGAACAGTAAGGATTAAATCCAAGTTGTTGAGATCGCTTGTTGAAGCATCATTTCTTGACTCTCTGTATCAATATGCGTGGTGTACAAGGTGACGCGCAAGTAAGAGCCAATTTTTTGTGCGAATGAACACTAATATCTAGGTGCACTGCGTCTGAGTCAGAGCAACTGGCATAGGGATTTACATTTACGCTAGGTAGGCACTGGTACAGGATTATATAGCGGTCATATTATTAGCGTGAGAACTAATCATGCGACACTTTGCTGTTCTATTAATAGCGTAACTCATGAAATCGCTATTTGGCTATATTTAAAACGCCACTATAATTACCACGTATACAGTGTAGCCCCTCAGCTATACAATATATGCCACTGTAAGTATGATCCTAGCATCCATGTTTACTAACCCAGGTAATGATTGAACCAGAGAAAACAGCTGAGGAGATGGTTGCCGTGATTAGAAGCTTTGTTAAGACACACAAAGACAAAGAGGTGATCGCCATATGTGTGACAGGTCACGGCGACATAAAACAAGACAAAAAAGATGAAAAATCAGACAAATATGATGAAAAACCAGTCAAACATGAATATGACTGCATTCTGGGAGAGGATGGTATTCCCTGTCCAGTGAAAAATATCCTAGAACTTCTCAACGTGAACAGTCAGCAGCCAAAGGTAGATTTAATCTTTTTCAAAATCAATTTTCCCATCTGTTTGGTGGACAAAATTGTTGTGTAGTGTAAGCTGTCATGGTGTAGTGGTTAGCATGCCTGTCTTGCAAGCGGGAGACCCGCGGTTAAATGCTGGTGGCAGCATGCTTTAGCAAAAATGCCGTGTTCATGACGGAATTTGTATATTTGAATCTTTGAAGATTTTGCTCCTGCAATTTTGTCGCGGAGATGAAAGAAGCAACCAACGATTTCATTCCGAGGATAAGGACTCAAAAATCATCAGGAAAGGCTTTATGGGGCGTGACAAGGAAGACACAAGAGTTGCTTTAGAAGAGATAGAAGTTCCAGAAGAAAGAACACCGGAGAACACTGCTGTCTATTTCTCTACTCTATTCGGACATCGGTGAGACATCGGTCACTCTCGTTTATTGAGTGTAGTTCCATCAACATAGACCCAGTATTCCGTCATTAGTAGGATAAGTAAGTAGGGCTATAAAATGAGGGAAAACAGTTTTTACTTCAGTTTGAACGTAATAGGTATAATCATAAGGCATATTGAGCAGCACACCGAGGTTCACTGAACGAAACCGCCAGCATATCATCTAAAACTTTGATTCATACAACTATGACCCTCCAATAGAACATAAGTCTCACATATGAAATAATAGATGAGTTAGCACCTACCATTAACCTGGTTCAGAGTTGGGAGTTGTCCTCTTTTACAGGGCCTGTACTGTACTGATAACAATAAAACGATAAATCAATGTAGAATACAGAATTGAATAACTTGTGACACATGTTTCACACCTCCTGGTATATCGCAGGTCGACTCGGAGGCTCTGGTTCCCTATGATGAAGACAGAGTTTTACCAGATCCGATCGCGACGAGGGTCGCCTCAGCCTGTGAACTTCTATCTGACAGAGTTGTACGGGGTATCGTCTCACATGACATTCGAGACACACGGAGTACAGACCATAGAGAAAAGGTACCGACTCATGTCAGATCTGGTTCTACCAATACAACCTCACCAGCTTAATAGTGAAGATGATGCAGAGAGGATTGAGGAGGATAACGAGTGGACTGCAGCTGACAGGCCATGACAGTGGGGATGACAACAATGACAGCAGCGACAGCGATGACAATATTGGCAATGGCAACTGTGACACCAACTAGGACAGCATTACTGTGTATAGTAGTATGCGATGCAGAAATATCAAAGAATTGTGTAGAGGATTGCAGTACACAGTGGCCTTGAACAGAAAGCTTAGATCCCACCCAGTAACAGTGGAGTAGCATCCCACCTCCCGTCTATATCCATAGCTCAGATCTCAGCTAAGCTTGTGCCATGTCTGTCAGAAATTAGCCAGTGTCACACCCTCACCTAGTACTACCAGCTCGAATACTACTATACACAGCGACTATGAATAGTAACTATCCTTTATTAGCCAATCACATCGTCTATTTTCATCTATCTAATAGTTCATAGTTCAAACACAGTTAGCCAATCAATCGTTTTCATTTCTACTCAGTTCATTTTTATCAGTTAATTTCCACTTCATGAATATGCTGAAGCATTGTCGCTATGGAAGAGAGAACTTGGAACATTTGTCTGTGTCAATAACATCACGTCTTGCTACCAGAACTCTCTCATCGTCCCTCAGTGACTAGCAGACCAGTGGATTAGTGTGACCAGTGGACCACTAAACCAGTGGGACAAGTGTGACCAGTAGACCAGTGTGACCAATGGACCACTAGACCAGTGGACCAGTGTGACCAATGAACTAGTAGACCAGTGGGACGAGTGTGACCAGTGGACCAGTGTGACTAATGAACCAGTAGACCAGTGGTCCAGTAGACCAGGGGTGATCAAAGATCGACCAGCCGTCTCCTCATCTGCCTGATATAAACTGAAATATCACTCCAGACTATGGGCTCTGCGCGTGACCAGAGTAACTACTTGTCTAGGGTGGTCCATCCATACCATCGAATCCCCACCCCTACAGCTAGTCTGTGTAATTTTAACTCTCTGGTGTGCTGAGTACAGAATTTTTACATCTGCCTATTTTCTCGATATTTTTCTACTGAGGTTACGTATGCGTTATAGTTCTATGAGAAACAAAATTAATAAATAGCAGACCAGAGTAAAGCCCTGCTGTAATCGTTACTAGAGGATTCTGGCACGCACTGCAGTTTGGCAGGATCTGAATGTGATGACGGTAACATACCAGCTCCATAGACATAGATTCTACCAAGTGGACTCTCATGCGCACAGCCCACCAACTATGGCCTATCATTGCTATCATGAGTGAGTTATAGCAATAACAATTATACAATAACAGTTATAGCAATCCTTTCACATCGCCAGCATCCAGCAAGGAACAATGCTGTGTGAATGGCAGCAGAGGTGGCATGAGTTGACTACATTACTGCAGTCTATAGTTCGAGAAGCACCAATTCTCCAGGTTATTGTTGGTGGCTCAACAGATATACTTACTACAATGATTCCAAATGTAACCTACCGGGTCCCAACAAAGTTGGAGTTGTCATCTTCCTTTCTTGGACTTTCAAATTCAAGAGGGACTTATAACAATGAAATGTCTTTCAGCAAAGTGCCACCTACCTACATTGTACTGTCTGTCTGCTCTCCTATTGTTATCTTCTCTCATGACATGGCCTCATTTCCTGGCACCACAACTACTTCCTATTGTTTCCCATCTTTCCTCGCTGTCTCAAGTCAAAAGGCTTGACGGATAGTATTACCATTATAGCTATGGTTTGTCAGCTACTATGATTATCATTATTATAGGCGAAGGAGATGATAAGCAGGCTATCACTCATGATACAGCCTGATAGGTCATAGGTCAAACCAAGCACAGTTTATTTACTATTTTAACCTTAACACTGCGGTACGTGTAGTATTAGAAAGTGATGAATTGAATAGCACACATTACCTAGCTACACGGTTTTGGACCTACAATACGTTTGGTGAAGGTGTACTTCCGTACGAGATCATTTCAACTTCTCAATCTCTATACAATAACAACAACCAACCAGCACTAGCGTGAGCCTAGAGAGCCTAGAGCCAACTGCCCTATTTAAATGACAACAATCAATCGATCAATCAATGTGTCATTATGCGTTATTAGCGATAGCAATACGGCGAACCTGCGCTTTTAATCACAGAGTTGTGTTCTCATGTCAGTGATTTCATTGGCTCATGCGTAACGGAATAAGGCATACGCATGCGTGAAACCAATAGCAACTCGTTGATTAAGCATGGAGGACGACGGACGCCTGAATGAGGACGAAAAGGCTGCAAATGGTATATTAACATCTACAATCACTATGTAGCAGGTTTATCCAAAGTAACAGGAAAATTTCAGTCCTTTATCAGTAAATTTGAGGTTCAATACTTAAATATGGCGAGTGTAAGAACTAATTTCATGTAATGCATGAGTAACGATGACAAACCTGACGATTCTAAAGCAGCATTGCATTGTAATTTGGCAGGCAAACAGATTATGTTTTACGTGATGTTGCCGAAGTATAAAACTTTTGGCTACTGGTTTCATTCGTTAAGAATTTTTAACATGTCAACATGAACTTACGTACAGGTATATACACTTTGTCCACTCATCTTAGGAAAGTTATCGAAATATCAAAAGTGAGGTTTCATTTCAATCATAATCTTCAAACTCTGACCAATCAGGTCGAACATCGAGGTACACGATAAATACACCTGCAAGTGGAAGAAAATCTCGAAATCTGCGTGAGGCAACTCATCATTTACGAGAAGAGGCTTTAAGGAGGTACAGGTTATATCACCGAGGAGATGATCCTCCGGAAGATTGGCAGCCAACAGAGAAAGAGCAGGACGAGATAATTCGTGCCTTGAGCCCCGGCGGTCAACTTGACCCTGAACTCATTGAAGCCCGAGATGATGGGGCATTTCTAAATATTGGGACTCCTCGCAGTGGTCCAGCATGTGGGCAAACAGACTATGCTGGAGTGCAGTCAGCAAAGACAGCTGATGGATCGAGGAGTGAGGGAGATTTTGACTTGAATCGAGGTGGTCATGCTGCTGCTAGGGCTACTAATGATGGATCATTGATGCCTGATGAAAGATCAGCATCGCATATGAAATCAGCTGCTCCTGTCGGAAATGACAACCACAAAGGCCATGACAACAGCAGCAACAACGCGAGTTATAGTCGAATAGGTACCAAAGATTGTGGCACAGAGCTGAAACTCATAGTTTCATGGCACAAAAAACTCTTTCCACTGACTTCTATTGATCACTTTCCATCTCTACAGCACCTTATTTGAGCCTGCGGAGTGATTATTTCAGACTATTTGCAGGCCTCGAGATTTATATTTCCTTTCTTGATTCTAGTGGCTGTTGAGTGATACTCTGGTACCAGCCTATGAGTTAAGTAATGTTTCTAATATTCTATCTTTTTAGAGGCAGCCAATAACGGCGAAACGGGTGAACAAGAGAATCCTCCTACCAACCAGGGGCAGCAAGGTACAGTCAACTACATCACGTGATAGCATACATAGTTACTGACCATCACTAGGTGTATAAAACTGTCTCTTATACTGAATGAGGTTATTTTTGTAAAACAGCTCACTCTACAGGCATAATGATAAAAACAGAGTGGCTGATTGTCTATTTACCCACCCTGAAGATTCTTCAAGAATTCTTAAGACTTCTCGAGACTTCTTATTTGGAGCAATTTTAGGGGAAATAGACAACTACCACTGATTGTAATATAATTTAATTATGAGAGAAAGCTGATTCTCTCAGGTGGGATTGTTGATTATGGCTCCTGCTCGGAGCAATGGGTGGGTTAGAATCTATGACACACACCAATATAGAATGATTGTGTAAATCGACAGTATGGGCAGCAATACGTCAGCTACTGTATGGGCGGTGTGAACCGGCCTTTACGACAATGACCTTACTCAACCAATGTAATGTAGAGGGTGGAGATGACAGTACTCAGGAGCAGTCGGAAAAACCTGGTGAGCCTCAAGAGGACACTGCAGAGGTTTCTGGCAGTGCAGGAGCTCAGGATGGAGTGACACAGGATGTAGGAGCTACGGGTGGTGATAACACAGCAAACGCTGGTGAAGAAAAGCCAGCTATGCAGCCAGATGGTGAAGGAGCCGAAAACATAAAACCGGATGGATCTGCAGAGAAAGAAGTAAAGCCTCAGGATGGTGCGGAAGCTGCAGCAGCAGAACCCGACAGCGGTGAGAGTCAAGCAAAGAATGCTGCAGAAGATGAAGCTGCAGGAGCAGACAACCCCACAGTGAACACAGGCGCTGCTCCTGCTGGCGAGGAAGCAGGCGAGGTGAAGAAATCAGAAGAACCTGAAACTGCAGCAGACGTAAAATCAGAAGAAGCTGATAAAGTGGAGAAAGATGAGAAATCAGACGAAAGTGAAAAAGCTGGAGATGAGAAAGGTGGTGAGAAAGCAGATGCTGAAGTGGAGGTTGGAAAAACAGAGGATGGTGAAAAAGCAGAAGAAAGTGCACAAGGAGAAAGTGCGAAGGAAGAAAGTGGGAAAACAGAAGGTGACAAAGTAGAAGAAGGTGAGAAAACAGAAGAAGGTGAGAAAACAGAAGAAGGTGAGAAAACAGAAGAAGGTGAGAAAGCAGTGGAAGGTGAGAAAACAGAAGAAGGTAAGAAGGCAGATGCAAGTGAGGAAGCAGAAAAGAGTCAGAAGGTAGAAGATGGTCAGGAAGGATCTAGTGATAAGAAAGATGACGCTGAAAAGCCTGATGATGGAGCTGAAGGAGGCAGCAGTGTGGAAAGTAAAGTTGATGGTGACAATGCAGTACCTGATGGAAAACAAGATGATGAAACAGCAGACAGCAATGATACCCAAGATGATAAAGTGGAAGTCAAACAAGATGGCGCTGCTGAAGGGAAAGAGGCAGCAGATACGACTGCTGATGCCGATAAAGCAGGAGATGAAGAAGGGAAGAAAAATGAAGATGAGAATGCTGATGATCCGCAAACAGCAAGAGGAGACGACCCCAACATCCGGTAAGGCATTCCCACATTCCTCATTATTATGTCATCATTAACAGCATTGCTTGAGTGAGAGTTCGACTTTCAGGGGTGACGAGGACTCAATCGTGAGTGAGGAGGTGAAAAAGGACGATAAACCTGCCATACCAGATGACTTCTTCTACAACTATGACGAGCTGGTGTCTAAACCGAGAATCACTGGTTGGCTAATTATTCATACATCAGTGATAGATGTTGTAGTATTTGTTTGGTCATCATCACGTAATTTTCTCATGTAGAGGATTCCGGGCTTCCAAACAATCTACTGGAGATGATGCACAGCTTTGGCTACGATTGCCTGAGAAGAGCCAACATATGCCTGCTGGACAAGTTGACCATTGCCTACGTGGCTGGTAACCTCGTGGAGATAGTCAACATCAACACTCTCGAGCAGACTTACATTCGCAGCACTGGGGGCGGGGCAGTGGGCGCCATCTGCGTAAGTCACCAGTTCACAATGTTGCATTGTGGGAAGTCATGCTGGTTCCTGCAAATGATTGGATGGTACTTTCTCTAGATTCATCCGAACAGACGTTGGCTGGCAGTAGCAGAGAAGGGAGACTCTCCTGATATCAACATCTATGAATACCCGTCGCTGAAACTGCATAGAATACTGAGAGGTGGCACGCAGCAGTCTTACGCTTTCGTCTGCTTCAGGTAGGCGTTGCTGCAGACATCATTGTCAGCAGGGCATCATGGGTAGTGAGGCTAACTTCTGCGATTTCTCTACTGGCAGTCCTGACGGCAAGCTGCTGGCGTCTGTCGGCGGGGATCCTGACTACATGCTCACTCTCTGGGACTGGAAGTCTGAGCAGACTGTCCTGCGGTCTAAAGCCTTCTCTCAGGACGTCTTCAGAGTCAGCTTCTCTTCCGACCTTGAAGGTCAACTCACTTCCTCTGGCACTGGCCACATCCGGTACATCCGCACTCAACCAGCTCGAGGATTGCACACTGATAACAGCGTAACTAAAACGAAGCCTTATTCAGGTTTTGGAAGATGGCGCACACCTTTACTGGCCTCAAGCTTCAGGGACAGCTGGGAAAGTTTGGTAAGACTGAGATATCGGATATTGAAGGCTACATCGAACTACCAGACGGAAAGGTGAGGTTCACAGCACATCCCCTATATCCTAGACACTACTAGTGCATGTGGAGATAACTGCGAATGATTATTTAGGTCTTGTCCGGGTGTGAGAACGGTAACATGCTCTTGTGGGATGGAGGTCTGATTAAGGTCGAGATCAGCCGCAAGGGCAGGAAACCGTGCCACAACGGTCCCATACAGCAGATCATCATGGACGAGGGAGAGCTGATGAGTGTCGGCATTGACGGCTGCATCAGAGTGAGTACAAGAGAGGACAACTCTCCGCTTGCCTGTGACTTCCCTCTGACTGACAGAAGGCGGTGTCTCTCAGGTGTGGGATTTCGACACGATTGACACTGCCGACTCAACCGACGAGTCGGGAATGTTCGAGATGGAGTCGATGAACGAGATCAGAATTGGACAGCATGAGCATTGCAGCCTGCGTTACATCATCAAGTCTGTAGATGACGAGGAGGAGCCTACCATCTGGTATGGCCAGGTGAGTCTTTGGCACCGTCATAGACATGTAAACTGCCAAATAGTATCTCTCAATTCTGACCACGATGATACAGGATGCTAATGGAGGGATCTGGAAGTTGGATCTTTCATTCAGTCATACGTCTGCGGCACCGGAGAGACTGATGTACTACCACGCCGGCGCCATCGCCGGATCGTCAACTTCCCCTGTCAGCCATCTTGTCGCCACGACTGGAGGCGATCATACAGTCAGGGTCTATGACTACGTGAGGAAACTACCGCTGTGTGAAGCAGTCCTAAATGGGGCCGGCACCAGTATCCTGTGGGCGCCCAAACTGGTGAGTATGAAGTCTCTTCACACAAAGTTTTTGGAAATCGTGTAATTTGTCGACTGCTTGGAACTAGGTCGATACTAAAGGAGCTACTATTCTTGTTGGATTTGCCGACGGAGTAGTGCGATCATTCATACTCAGCAAGAAAACAGAGAAAAACAGGAAAGGAGAACACGACTCCGAGCTCGTACTTGCCGAGGTAGATACTAGTAGATCGCTACTGACAAAGTAACTCATCTAGCCTCGCTATGAATTGGTGTATGATCCTCAACAATTACTTACTCAGGTTTTCAAACCACACGTGAAGTCTGTGACGTGTATGGCATTCGATAGCACAGGAGAGACTCTTGCCACAGGCAGCGAAGACGGCACCATTTTCTTCTTCAACGTCTCCAATAAGACATACAAACCGATCGGGTTCGTGGCTGTTGCCGGTCCTGTTACCCATGTGTCATGGTCGCCAGCAAGCTATGTACGTACAATTACTATGCTCACATTGCACTCTGTATAACCAGATCAGAGCATTATTGGGCCTCTCACTTTCTCCTCGGCAGGAGAAGACAACTCTGCTGGTATGTTGCTCTAATGGATTTGCCCAGGAGATAAAGTGTCCAGAGCCAGGCAGCTTTGACACCTCACACACGTATCAGATAGAGGGCACCAAGATCAGGACTCACCAGTTCCAGAGTGTCAAGTGAGGCTCATCACATGCGGCCCTGACTTGAAGGCGATTCAAAAATTTCTGAGGCTATATTGAGAATCGTATTCTGCAGATCTCAGCTGAGGAGGGATGAAGAACTGGAGAGGAAGCGTATAGAGGAAGAGGCAGCCAAGAAGAAGAAAGAGGAGGAGAGACGGCTGAAGATCGAGCGAGGTCTTCTCTCCGAATCTGATGATGAGGAGGAAGGTTAGTTTGATAATCTCATTGCTAGTCATGCCAATTACAGATTGACCTTGACCTTAATGTGTTATCATTATGTAATAGAGGAAAAGGAGGAGAAAGAGGAGGAGTCATGGAAGCCATACATACCGTCCACACCCTCGGCCATTCTCCAAGGCTATTACTCTAAGGATGAGCCTGGTGAGATGGCTGTTCCACCTTGTGAAATGACCTCAGACATTGATACTGTCAGCTACTATGTACGATATATATGATCTGATGTAGGCACATTCTGGTTGTCTATGGATGAGTTTGATGCTGGCTACCTGTACCAGTGTAAGTTCCGGGACGAGGATGAGCTGGAGAAGATGATGCCAGAGGATCGGTATCTTCCTGTGAGAACGGTGGCTGTCGACGGACTGCCTGAAACCCCGATCAGCGTGCTGACCTTCAGGTAATGACCTTGACCATCACAGAGCCGATCATGTCAGTAACGCCGATAGTGAGTGATGACAGTAATAGTTAAAGTGGTGGAGCAGCTGATATTATGGAGGTTTAGCGAGCTACGGGAACGCAAATTTGATCATGTCATCACAAATTGACATAACCTACGGCGGCGAAAATCTACGTGAGAAGAGCTGCTTTCACGTATGCTCATACGGCGCATCAGAAGTGAAATAAAATCAACTGTCACTACTTCATTTTTCCATTTGTTTCACAAGTAATATTTTTTGCACATTTCTGTGACGTTTCAGCTAGTTACATGCTCTATATAGACGAAAATTCAGTGTTACAAAAATCAACCAGCATTTGCCGAGTAGTTAAAAATCGGACGATTTGATACACATTATGTGAGTGATTTGACGCAGACGTAGCTACGACGTGCCTTTGCTAAACCTCCCTATTAACAGGAACATTCGCGCCCATACAGAAGTTCCAGCAAGTCTGTGTATGAAAGATGGATGCCTTTTCTGTACCATTTATAACATGTTGAACGTTAACAATGAGAAAAGTGCAATAGAAATAGGTATTTTTTAATAAGATAGCTGCCTGGAATGGTGTCCATTACCATCGCCACATTATAATAGAGATACTGGTTACAGTGACAGCCACAAGCAGGTGCTCTGCGGCACACAGACCGGCGTGATCAGGATCATGTCGCTGGTCGGCTCCGACCTGACTGATACCTCCTCGTACTGGGAGTTGTCTATGCATGACAACCAGCTGGGCAGCATAACGGCGTTGTCAGTGAGCTTTGACGAAGGGTTTATCATCTCCGTTGGTAAGTGAGGTCGACAGCTGACTCGCTGTCGCTACCTGTGAGGTGCAGCTGGTGAGTTTATGTTTCTGTCAATAGGCCAGGATGGAAACTTCTTCGTCTACAGCTACATGTCTCCCAAAGACTTGGAGGCAGAGATGCTGAAGGCTAAGATACCATCGGCTCACAAACTGGCAGAGGACCAGAAGCTGCCTGATGATATAGACGACCCTCAGGCCTACAGGTGCGTCATCTCTCCTGCTACAGCTGTGAAGTCTGCTATCAGGCTCTGATAGAAAATTTTTACGCCTGTCCTAAAGGGACGGATTAGAAATAGAGGTTTCTCTGCACAATTTCTTCTGTCACAGTCACAGTTTTATGAGATTTTCACGACATAAATGGGATTGTGACGAACAGGATGAGATTGTGACGAGGTGTATGAGGTTGTGACGAGGTGTATGAGGTTGTGACGAGGTGTA
>ERZ1740065.1324-NODE-1324-length-14719-cov-12.998500_pt1 | contig 14719 bp, 6 predicted proteins | sample MGYA00581738_ERZ1740065 | MGnify/ENA primary metagenome ERZ1740065 (study PRJEB43018, sample SAMN04849749) | marine metagenome | isolation source: floating plastic debris | place: Pacific Ocean | collected 2008-09-01 | study: EMG produced TPA metagenomics...
TTCAAGTTTGGATATCATCACATGCACTATACTTGATTCCAAGTGGAAGAAAACTTTAATCCCTTCCCAACCCCTTTAACTGAATACTCTGTATTGCATATCCAATTTTCTCTATATAAAGTGACAAAACGATTTATTCGATATGAGTGATCATCGATGCAATAAAAAGGAATCAGTCCCATGACCTCTGAACCCACGGCTCACATATAAATCTACACTTTCAGATTTATCATGTGCAATGGAGCATGGCGGTTACTGGATTTAACCAGCATCAATATTGCATGTGCTTGCTAGTGGCTGTTGTAAGTGATAGTGAGTGATAGGGAAAGCAGAATTGGGTTCAGGTTAACAGGAGAGCAAACTTAGATTTTGAGCTGTATTCAAGCCTGACTAGTTGCCTAGCAGCAGAGATAAGTTTAGAGAAATATAAGTATTTCCCAGAACTAGGAAGGCAGGCACTTCATAAGCAGCAGACGAGTGAGTGCTACTGCAGCTCTTGCACTTCATCCATTTGGTTCTGGTGGAGTAGTTGATCAGACTGAGGTCATGGTTCATTCAACCTCAGTTAGAAGCAAGTTAATGGAATTTGTGACAGAAACAGAACCAGAATTACATCTTCAGGAGCGGAGATGCTTAGCCCTGTTTGTAGTTGTACTGAGCTCCAACCAATGTAAATGGGCAAAGCGAGCGTGACTGATTTGCACATGCGCTGGTATCATGCGCCTGCAGGAAAAATTGGTTGTTGTCATGGGTTGTGTAACTGTTCAACAAATTATGAAAACCTGCTAGCTGATGAGTAATGACTCATACACTGCGCTACTACCCACTACGATTGGGTCACCCTACCCACTGCGATTGGGTCACCTCTACCTACTGTCAGGGTAGACTTGTGTTTATGGTCAACTGATGAGTGTAGGCAGCATTCAGAGGCTACGTAGAAACATTTCATGCATACCTATCAACAGACCAGGCTGAAACCACTGGGGATGTTGTTTTTCTGAACTTGGAGAAATCATAGCTCAAAACTACAACCTCTAAAGCTGGGATTTTGGCATATTTGCGCTCAGCCCAGCAAAATCTAACTACTGATCCACAGAAGAACATTATAAAACTAATAATAGCAATTTTTACCCTAAATTCCGATATGTAGAATGTAGGAGTTGCCTGGAAATACCAGCAGCCCTAAAAGACATGACGTCTTGAACATTGATGTTCTTACTATTTGATCACAGACTGCTCTGCAGAAGGAATTTCGGTCAGTTTCTTGGAATAGTTGCATATATATGTCCTACTATCCTCAATAGTCATAGATATCTGATAAAGATTCATATATACGGGCTCAGCAGATCGACTGAAGGGCCTTTCAAAATGTTACAGCTGCTCTTATATTCATCGTAAGCGATCAGTTTGGTTAATGGAGAATTAATTCACGCAGAGGTTCATATCTTATAGCATTTTGTGTTTGGTAATTTTTAGTAGATATGGAGAGTTATGGAAGTATTGGAATTTTTTAATCTTCTGGTGGTAGGCGCCCCGGTTTCATAAACACTGATGTTAAGCTTAAGCTAAAGCAGGCTTAAGTGTGACAAAAACATGATAAGTATGGGCAAAGGCTGGCATAACACCTGCGTAACACCAGCGTAATGCCAGCGCTTGATTCTGGCGCACCTACTGATAGAACAGTGAGGTTCCGGCGCACCTACCGATAGAAGGGTAAGAGATGCTGAAATATCACAGTGGAGCCATTAAACTTTTTCTCTCCCTAAGTTTTATCAGCTTGAAAGGGAGTTGCACACTAACATTGAAATACTCCAACACATTTGGAAATATTATGTTCCCCGCATACCTTTAAAAAGATTTCTGGCCTTTTACACTTTTCTGTCGATAGTATTACACGGATACTACACCGGCTTTAGTCCGCACTTATTATGATGGTTCATCCACAGTTAAGTTGGCTTTAGTACCTAATTGAACTTCAACTAACACAGATGCTTTCGCAACCAGCGTTGCCGATTGATAGGAAAGTAAAAGAGGCCAAACTTCCGACACATCGAAGAGTACCTATACTTGTCCTATGATTTTCCTCTGCTACCTGCAAACGGTCATGGACAGTTGAAAAAATGGTGGAAACTCTCAGAGAAGGCGATTGAGACTGATCGCACCAAAGTTCTCTGGGATTTCTACATCTTGCAGACAAACAGCTGATAGCTAGCAGGCCTTGTAGTGGCATACTAGGTGTTCTTTTGTACTACTACATGTTGTGATAATGGTACATATCTAAGTACCTGACTACCACTATGTGAAGGTCTCTATGAAGGTCAGTATGAAATCAATAACATACGACATTGCAGCACAGACTAGAAATACCATGGATGACACCTGCAGCAGTTGTCCCTGTGGTAGTTGTAGCTTTAAGGCATTTTCGGAGTTACGGACGCGTCCACTCGCCGTGCAGCACGGTAACGTTTACCGAATGCTGTTTAGCTAGACGGCATCGTTTCATAGACGTAGGAATTACTAAGTGCATTTTTCTACTGCCGTCACACGTGATAATTCTTAGCCGTGTATCAAATAGCTCAGTGAGAATGCCAAACAAAGTGTTTGCAGAACGTCCTCATTTACTTACCGTAACAACAATATAATAGGCGATTTTTCACGGACCACCAACGAAGCGTGAAGAACGTTTGCAACTCCGAAAATGCCTTTAGTTGCTGGTAGAGAGTGTAGATGCAGATGTGTTCTCATAAGGACTGGTATGAAATTAGATATCTCAAGCTCCCGGGGTTATTGTAGGTGCTCTCAAACTTGAGAGAATAATACCACCCATTCGCTCTCAGTGAAAGGAACACTTTGTCAATGAACTATCAAAGTGCTTCGCTGTAATAAATACGTTAGGAAGCTTGTGATGTGGGTATGTCGAGAGTCCTTAGTGGCTTATTTGAATGGCAAAAACTTCCCCACTAAGTCTCATTGGTCTGGCGATAGATATTTATTCTATACCATTTGGAGGCAAGATTTTTACCCTCCTAGCAGACAAGCCGGTATCATAAGCGCTGGTGTTATGCTGGCGCTACCCAGGTGGTTCACAGGCACTAAAACCAGCCTTATTGAGGTTGATCTAAAGCCCGCATACTACTTGCGTATGACACCAGCGCACCTGCTGATCAGAGAAAAAAATGCCTTCTCGGCAGGATATGGCCATTGCTATAATAACCAAAACATCAGCGTGAAGCAATATTTTAACAGACCAGTAGTGTGGGCTGATATTTGGATGAACTCAGTCCTTGAACTCTGTGATTATGCCAACTGAAAAACTATAATGAAATTCAGTGACCAAGAAAATGATTCACATACATGTTTGTCAATAAGCAAGCACGGTGAGCCAGGTGAACCGAATGAACTGGGCAGGCCACCAGGCAGAACCTACGACTGCAGGCTAGGCCAGCTGAGTAGATAAAAATAGAAGTTGTAAAGTTGAGAAAGTATCTGAAGAGCCTTTTAGGGGATTGAAGATAGAACATGCCATCTCGGAAGTGAGCTATGGTGCTAAAATGCTTTTTTTACCGTAGATTGAGTGGTTTGCCTATAGACTATAAAAGGTTATAGGTTACAGGTTATAGGTTATAGGGCAGCCAATCAAAAGTAAGAAAGCTCATTATGCCACTAGAATCAAGCAGATCAATTGCAAGCCTCATGCACCGAGATTTCAACCCAGATCTTTGAAGGCCTGTGCCCACTAGAGTCAATCATAAAACGGTTCGTATGCACATGCGACCTTGCGTAATGGCTACCTCAACGCCCATTAGAAGCAACTGGTCAAAGCAAACCTATTGAACATCCTAAACCCTGACACTTTGGCCTTTACACACTCAGTTCACATAGAGTGGTCACAAGCCTTGACAGTTTCCACTTGAGAGCCACCAAAGATCATAGAGCCTGATACCATCATTCCATCGAGGAGAAGTTTCGTAAAGTTTCAATCACCACAAGAATTGATAGTGATAAAGAAAACGGTCAGTTAGTTAAATCATGGCATCTCCTGCCTCATTCTGACCGACAGCTGCCTCAGCTAACACTTTCGCTAGTCCCAGCACTAAAACCACAGAGATCACACCAAAGGAAAAAACAAAAGCATCAAGACTCCTTGCTCAACAAAATACTAAATTAGACTAGACGCCACTAGATCTTCTATAACTAAACATGTCATCAGCTGAATTGTGACTTGCTGCTTGAGTCAAATAAAATAGAGAGAATTGTTCCTAAAAATTATTCACCCGGTCAAAAACACCTGATGCAGCAGTGATTGCAGACCTCTCATACGTCTCCAATTCACTGCCTAGTCATGGTTTTCATGAAGATAAATGAATTCACCATTCTGTTACTGTAGAACCAGATTTGATATCAACATTAATGTTAGTGCTTCCTTCAAAATCATCAATAAACTAAAATGATAGCGATCTAATCATAGCGATGCTATAAATGAGAAGACAACTCCTATGTAAGGTATAGTGGGCATAATTTCTATGGCGAATTCGAACGAAAACGATAGTTTTCTGTTGCTGTTTTTGCAGTAATTAGGCAGTTGCTATTGAAGCCAGGGCTACAGTACCGGAATGGAAAATAGTTTCCCATCAGGAGCTGGCAACGTTGACCTAAATGGTGTTTGTGCACTTAGCTGCGGCAGATGTTCTGAGAACTGAAGTTTTCGACCAATCAGTTATGCTAATTCAGAGGTTGTGGTCATTTATTCAGACGGGAGAGGGGGTCAATGCTCATTGACTGGACCCTGGATTTAGTTACAGTCTGGCTACTAGTTCATCTGTATTCCTCGTCCAAAGTTGTTCACATTAACTGAACAGTAAGTACCACCAGTCGCAAGTTGCCATGACACTCTATGCCTGACATTCACGGGGAATCATCGGAGAGCTGAGAGTACAATACCAGCAAATCAGAATAGGGAAGCTAGATAATTTCAGGTACTTCCTCTCCCTTCCTCACTATCCAGAAGTCAGTCTGTACCACATGTGGTTGTACTGCATGATCACCCATTGGCACTGCGTTGGTCCATCTTTTGTTGAGTGAATCATCGTTTCAAGCGTACAGAGTGAGCTGTCAATTCATCACCGATCCTGTATGGCGTGTCATCTTGTCTAGGATACATATTGATTTACTACTTGTTTGTATGTGTCTCGTCCCTATTCATCACACCCAGTAACTGTCAACATTTTACAGCGAAAGCTTTATTCACAGAAAACCACCGCGAAATGTATATCAAATCAGAAACAACAAGATTCACCTACATGCTTCAATCTGTTCTAAATTTTGGCGTAGATAACTTCCTCTGACGGTCATCTTAGCAGCACAGTCTGAACTATAAAATATCAACAGCCCATCTCTTGCTAGATCCAAACATGCTGAAGACAATTGAAATGCATGACAGAAAATAATTCATGAATCTAGATATCATAAATAAACAATGATTTACAGTAGAACTATTGACAGATTGTATGTGGTGGCCACTCGCATCACCTCTCATTACGTCGCATGGGTCTATGGGTAGAGGGCTCGCCTGTGGACTTGGAGGCCCGGGTTCAATTCCTGGTCGGGCCCACCAAAGTAGGCTTTTTGTCATTCTCCTGTCAATTTTAGCGCACAATCCCGCACACACCCTCCCACATGCTCACACTTCTGAATGTGCCTGCATGTGCTGCATGTACGAACATCTAAGGGAGAATGACAGAAGCTCAAAGTATTTATAAAATTGAACTCACTGCTGCCCGGCTAAGCACTCAGCAAAAACAAAAGCGGAAGTACCATCATGCACTGCTGGCCACGTCAGCTCCAGACGAGTAGCGTTAGCTTCCCTCTGGGTCGAGCTGACACAGTTCGAGCGAGGTACTGGGGCAACTAGCAACAGCCAGCACCTCTCATGACCCAGCTGAAATAGAGTCTCTTCGTACATCTGCATAGTCAATACTGTCTAAAGCAGGTTTCACTTTTACTTCTACCTCAATTTTGTTCAGGAAATGTTGCTAAATGATAATTGGCTACTCTGTCTCCATGGTAACGGTCTCCGTCGATATAAGCACTAGTTGTTCAAAGTGAGCTGCAGGTGCCGATTTTGCACATAACTGGTAAATTTAATTTTATCTGGCCAGAATCACAACATGATTAACTTAAAATAATGAAGAAAATGAATTTCAGAGGTGGAAATAGCTCAAAAAGTATTATTGCATCTGACTACGAGTTTCAGCCATGATTCAACCATGAAAGGTTAGATACATGTAGTTCCACTCAAGTGCAACTGAGAGAGAGTCACCTGAATCATTGATGGAGCACTGGCTTATATATAAGGGCACCTGAAACCACCTGTCAGTGATCGACACAACTTCTGAAAGTGCTTCTTACCCTTCGAAACATCATTCACAAGGTATGACCTCATATATGTTTTATGATATTTTAAATTGATCAGTAACAATTTTTATCCAAGTAAACTTTTACACAAATACTGACTACATCTATTGGTTTGAGGCTGTGTTATACTGAGGAGAGTGCAAAATCCCTTCACTTTTGTACATAAAGTTCCAAAGAAAATGTTGCTCGGCTTAAATATTCCAAGCTAATCAATGAAACTTTCCCAATGAAGTTTTAAGAATGTTCAATATAAACCTATGGAAGTTGTGTAGCTATATGCGCTGTCATTACCATAGATAATTCTATGTAATCACTTAACTAATTCCAGATCAGAGAAATGGGATACGTTGGCAGAACTGATGCAGAAATGGAGAGAACTTTTAAGCTGGCTATATTGGAGCACCGGTATCAAGTCAGAATTTTATCTACAGTGACCTCTGGTCAGAAAGAGGCACATGCTATGCCATCTCCTCTTACTGTCAGCAACGGGGAGAAACGCTATGAGGAGTTCAGTGTAGATGAAATGGCTGCTATATTATACCTCTGTTTTGACCACTAACAATCATTCTGTACCAACTTTTCCATTTTGTATTTCAAAGAGAGAAAGTTCGCTTTTCAAACTCAAAAGAATGGAAACCATGGTATATGTGCTATAACTTGAATATTTAGCCAGAGAAAAGTGTAGCAAGTGAGTTTCTGCCATGTCATCCTCAAGTAAATGTGCCTTATTGTAGATATCTTCATCTATTACATTAATCATGTTATCTTTCATTATTATGTTACATACAATTTTATTACAAATTTCCAATAAACCCATGGCTTGATGAAACACCTAATTCACTACCCTCATTGCACAAATGCGCCGATCAGCTATGAGTGAGCTGGTAACTTTCATGGCGAAGAGGTAGGAATTTGTTGACCTGTTTGATACCAGTGTTGACTGATGAGAGACTGAGAGTAGGTTCTGACGTCTGCTATCGTCAGTCGACATGATGGATTCTCAGAACCTTGTAAGCCTTATGCTGATATGTGCAATGGAGCATAATGGTTACTGGATTTAACCAGAGTGAACAGCTCATGTGCTTGCCAGTGGCTGTTTCGAGTAATGCTAGTGATGTTAATAGCTCTACAGCCTGAATGCCGCTTAGCTCAGGAAGATGCCACTAGGAGTAAGATCCTGAGAATTGCTCATTCCATGAGAACTGCAGTAACAAAACAATGAGGGAATCTATTCTCATATCTTCATAGCTTATGAGTTTGAGATAGATGGTAGCTTGCCAGGAAGGTACCCAGACAGGAAACGAAGACAGACTGTGAGATACATTGAGATAGAATTATATGATTAATAACTGACGGTCTATTGAGTGGAGAGTTACTCATCTGCAATTCGTAGAAATTGCAGTGGTGTCACAGCTGAATGGTTTACAGTCATTCAGTATATTGCGGTTAACGACACTATGCATACCGTATTTCAGAGCGGTACCCGGACGAAGAGCTCCATACGTCAATGCTTCCATACTTCCATGAAGCTATGTTTCTGTGAAACGAGTATAATTTACAAATGAAACTATTGCTGCATGCGGAGCTCAAATCTCTACTTGCTGACTAATTTGATTTGGGTTCAATATTGTTTGTTAAACACATTTCTGTGAATCTGACGTAAAGGTGAAACTAGTTAAAACTAGATCACATGTTCAGACCTTAGGAAATCATCAAATTTTCAAAATTGTTGTTATTGGTCCCCTAATGCTCTCATGTTGTAGATCAGTTCAATGTTGCTGAGCACAAATATTGCTTATTAGGCTGCGCCAAACTTAAGCCTACTTTAGCCTAAGCTTAACACCCAACTTTCAACATGTTGGAATTTCGGACGACCCTTTTTGACAAATATATATTTGATTGCCTACCGATATTGTGGAAAATACGCAATTGCCATTAGCAATTAGCAAATTATCATCTGTATTTCATTTGCATTGCGCCGCAGAAAATTCCCAGAAAATTCCTGATTGGCTTTCCAGATTTCATGGCCAGTTTATTTTCAACGCTAATAGCGTCTAGTGTGAACACTACTGTCGTTTACAGCAAACTGTCTTTGTTGACTGATGAATAAAAATACGGCTAGTATGGCCCAGACTTAATGATAGCTGATGGTGACAGATCTGTGAATGATGCAGCTGTACTCCCTGGAAATGTATTCACTTTCTCCTCAAACTGGTTTCTCCTGAAATATTGAGGAATATGCTAGTGTTTGACTACTGACACGATTTGCTAATGTTTTCATTCTCTATTCACTATCATAGTTAGTAAGACTTGTTGCGATTTGCCAAAACTTCTTCCTGTGAAGTGTAAGTGTAAGTGAAGTGTAAGTACCACAGGCATATCTCGAAAAGCTCAAGGTCTGAGCAATATCACATAATGATAAAAATGTTGGCAAACACGTTACTCCTCAACATATGGACAGGAATTTGTGTTCTCTACTAATGCTTAAGTTAGGGAGCACTCGTGGTTGGGAGGATAGCACTGTGGCGCTATGCGCACAGGTCCCAGGTAAGAATCCTGCTCGTGTCAGCATCAGAAAGATCATCTGACACTGTTGCTCCTGTGCGAAACCAAATAAGCCCTCATATAGCCATACAGCCAGTATAGGCATTTTCGGAGCTACGAACATTCCAGGACACTTGTAACGATGAGCGCAAAAGCTAGCTATTGCAGTAGAAAATAGTGAATGTGTCGTGAATGCTTTGTTGGCGTTCTCACTGAGCTATTTGATACGCAGCTAAGAATTGTCACGTGTGACGCCAGTAGAAAAACGCACTTTGTAATTCCTACGTCTATGAAATGATGCCGTCTAGCTAAATAGCATTCGGTAAACGTTCACGTGCCACGAACGGCGAGTGGACGCGTCCGTAACTCCGAAAATGCCTTATGGTGCCAGGACCACTCTCCAATCCCAATCTGAGCAAGTGTAAGCTCTGGTATATGACTTCTTGCCATGTTTTACTCTCCTACCGGTAGGCGCGCTGATTTCATGTGCTCGTGCTAAGACAGTATTATACCAGATTTAGTCCACACTTAAGCTACGTGTACACTGGCTCCAAAACATCCGCGGACTGAAGGCTTGCGCAACATAACGTCAAACACGACTCCACTCCGTGGACTAGTGCAGCTGATTGATTCTTCGCGTTATAAACATCACGTGTTCAGTGATTGGTCAAACATAGTCTAGCAACTTCCTCTCTCTACCGTGCCACTTGTGAGCCCTACTCGAAGGTCACACATGCAGCTTGACCATTAATGAATAAAAAGATCATTGTTGCTCAGAATGACAGCTGAGAGTGATAGCTAGCTATTTTTTGGATTAGATGAGATACCAAAGGACTAGGAAGCAAGCAATTGTCCCAGTGAGTAAAATACAGGGAACTTGATCATTACTTCTGTGAAACTAATCACTTAGATTTGTACGTGCAGACATTCGTAGAAAAATATGTGAGCTGTGCTCTGTTCGTGGAATAGATGTTGTGATTCATCAACAGCTGATCTGATCAATAATTTATTTCGTGGCGATTTCTTCCGTCGTCCTCGGTAAATACTGGCATGTGATTGGACATAACTCTGCGGATTAGTTTGATTTCGATCAAACTCGAATCTCGCTCCAAATTTAGTTGGCGGAATATGACGCTATGCGGTCAAGGCATCAAAACTTTCTTGCAACCGATCCGCGGATCACTTTTTTGCCAATTTGGAGCCAGTGTACAGGCACCTTTAGCGTGCTATCACTGTCTTTAGTACTAGCATAGTACCAGGATATCACAGGCTTAACACTGGCCCTTCTGAAACCGGCATGCCTACCGATAGGAGAGTAACAAATGCAGATTTCTTTCAGAGAGCTGACCATTATCTGACAGTATGAGCTGATAGGTACAGGCTATGCAGGATAAGTATAAACAGTGAAGATAATAAGTTGTTATGGTCACCTCACCATAGGGTTCCAGTCTCACCCCATACCACAGTCTCCTAGGTTGGGTCACAAGCAAGTGCAGGCTTTGGTAGATCAATGCTATTATGATGTCAAGCTGAGACTATAATTCCTTGATTAACAGCTGGCGATTGCTACTCTGCAATGCCATGATATTGGCTAGAATAATAACTGAGTATCAGCGCGGACTATTGATGATGCTCTTATTACTAAGCTGTTAATGTGTTTATTTGAAGCGTTACCCTTGCAAATGTGGCCAGTGCTGAAATTCAGGAGGAACGAGAGGTAACGCAGTTCCTGTACTACAATAAGAGTCGTGTCTAGAGGAAACGCTTCGCTCCTTTAAAATGCACAGGCGAATAACAGATAGTTTCAGTATCGGGTGGTTTCTGCTGACACTTTCATATGTTTGTGGCTTTCATGTGGCAGCAGCAGGCAGTCCGAACACACGTCAAACTTCAGACTGACTATACATCTAATTCCTGCGGATCAGCATGACACCATCATGGAAGTTTGCAGGATTCCCTCTGAAAAGAAAGTACAATTTAAGCTCTGAACATGGCTATCATCGGTGACCATTGGTGACTTCCTATGGCTATTGATTCTTCATTGCAGAGGCTATTTGTACCGGCCAGTTTCGGCCATATTGATGTTGTACAATAGGATTAATGACATTGCATCGTGTCTCGGGTGATTCATCATCTGACGGTACCACGTGAACAATCAATGTGGGTCGATTATTCCTATGTGAATCAGAAATATGGAACAAAAAAGTTAGCTTTCACTTTCAGTAGGAGCAAGAAAAGAACCTGCTTCTTAGTCCTAGAAGTATATTAGAAACCATTGGTTTAGAATGACTTACACGAACAGAACTCATAGCTCTGTATTCAAGCCAGGGTATAAGCAACTGATCAGTTACGCAACAGCATGAATCATAAATCATGATAAGACTAGGATATGTATGGATTGTCACGTAGGCAGTTACAGAGCGCCATCAATATATCATATTTAGGTGACATTTCATTGAAACGTCAGCTCATCAATCATGCTCCCATTACTACTGCTGTGATTTATTGCTACACTATTTCAGCTAAGCAAAATTACAATTGGTTTGAGCTAACAATTGCATTGCGATCAGGTGATAGAGCCTGTGAAAAATTGGCGGCCGACATTCACCGCTAGTGTTCAGTAATCCTTGGATATTCTGTCGTTGAAATTCATCTTGTGGTCAACCATTCACCCTCAGTATCATCTCAATAAAACACACAGCTACACTAACTTTGGGTACAAACTTATCCATCTATTGCTGGGAAGGCATTGTTACTATATATTCACAACATTACTACCACTCGCAAACTGATGGCGTCTGGTTACTGCCTCAAAACACCGAGTTCAGAATTGACATTTATCTTGCCCATAAAGAATTGCAAAATACTTCGCAATTTCTGGGTTTACATGATACTTCATTCACGCATTACCAGTCCTTCTACGATGATTAAAAATCAAGTTTAAGCATAATTCTATCCCGTTCAGCTACTGGCTCACTGTATCCTGTTTCCCTCTGGCATAATACAGAGTGTACCTATCTCTGCTCGCAATGAGAGTGACAAAATCAGGTTGCCATGATCAGTTTTAGCGTGAGCTAGTATCACGTGCAGGAGTGTTTGTAGGCATGAGTTAGCATAATCACAAAAAAATAACAAAACCTACAAGTTAGTAATGATTCATACATGCCCCTATGACCTCTAAGCTCCTCTAACGTAGCCATACTGCCCACTCTGAGAGGTGCAGCCATATCGGCTGACAGACTGTACAGGTGGAAGAGTTTGCCTGCTCCATGATTTAGTGCAGCCACTTGGTTGGATGAGTGAAACCATAGAACATGACTCGCTGGCCTCACAGAATGATAAATCACTACTGAAAGGCAATCTTATTCTCTGTGGATGAAATAGAATAGTCATCTGTGTGCTCTGCATAGCAATGTCCTCTACAAACCAGACTTTGGTTCCTCCAGTGGGATTCACATTGCACCGATGGTAAGCAGCTGATGGAAACTAGACTGTAGTCTGGTGATCTGTGTGTGGATGGAGCTCTACTCACATTATGCAAATGCCATTGACCGTGAGCGACATTACCTTAAGAGAAATAAGGAGGCTAGGCAGTCAATGATCATTGGGCAATTATTATTTAAGCAATGTATGATTGGTCAATGGCCAGCCAATAGAAAGCTCTATCACTTGAGAGGTATTTCAGCTGATGCATCAGATGTAGCAGAATCACTGGCCTTTGGTCATTTTGCATAATGGCAATGCAAAAATGCATGATCCAATGTTATTGACCGGAAAGGGCCTGAAAGTGGTCTTAGAGAAATCTACTACATGTATTTTGGCGCAATATAACATACAAAAATAGCCCACTTCTCTATGCACAATCCTTTGAATTCAAATTTGAGCACTTTGAGAGCTGCAGATTGCAAAAGTACCAGTGTACGTTGCAGCAGGTCACTAGGGGTGATGATTCACCAAGATCTGAAGAAGTGATTGGGGTGAAGTCCTGGTCAAGGCGTACCTCCCTGCCATTACCATGATTTACATAGCTTAAAGTCTTAACTACACTACTAGGAAGCTTTAAGGACAAGCTGGACTCATCAAACATACCCAAATTGTTATGACTGAGGTTTGGATGACATTCAGGCCTTAAATCGTTCATAGATCACAGAGATCATGGCATTTGGAGGCCAACGACAATATTCATGGCTCTGGCCATCGGTCCAGAATCCGGTGATTCAGGTAAAGCATGTGAGCTGTGAGGCCAAAACGATTGATCAAGATGTATGCTGTAAACTTCGGTAAGTATCTGATTGGCCAGCTGGAGGATCAGAGTCAACTAAAATAGATGCTTTGGTTTTGTGAACGAACTTCTTGTTTACAGAGATTGCATTGCGTTACAATGATGACGTGATGCGTGAATTGTTCAAATTTTAAATCACCAGAAAGAAGAGTAGATCCACCTGAAGTGCAAACAGTAGAGTGTGTCATTTCTCTCTAACTCGCGTCACCAGCATTGAGTTGTGGATCAGTGTGTCGCCAGTGGGTATGAGATTTGCACGTTCATTTTATTCACCAAGATCTGAAGAAGTCATCAAGGCTGAATTCATAGTTTAGCCTGTACTTCCTTACCATCGTCATGACTTAGTTGGGGTATTGTGAGACTGTTATCTATTTAGCCACACAATCTGAGGCTGATAAATGAGTGTTTTAAATCTCTCACTCGATATTCTATAAGTTGATGACAGAGTGGCTTTATTTTTGTTTAGTGCAGTTAGATTGTGATTAGGTCATCTAACCTGCGCCTTAAATTAGTGAAATTATGCTAATTAGTGAGGCATACAAGGCGTCCGCTCCATACCTATGACATCACATGACCATGAACTCAGCGCAGCTGCATTTCATATTAGAATCAACCTTTAGTCTGAGTTATTAGTGCAGGTAGGTGAATCAGCACACCTGGTTGCTTTACATATTATATAACGGCAGTGCATATACCTGTGCCTACACAGCATTCGTGTACCCAATCGTGGCACACATAGCAGATGCTGGTATTTCGACTTGGACTGTATGTTCAATTACATGTCGAGTTCATGTGGTCAGACAAGAGAGAGCCAACAGTAATTGAATGGACACTCATTCTCAGTGCCTGTCTGTGCCTGAATCAGTGGCCTTACAGAGATGCATTCATTCACGTTGATTGGACAGTGCAGATACGCAGCACCAGTACCAAGTTGGTATGATGCAGTGTCTAACCATACATCATAATCACTGGCAATCGTAGGTGACGTGAAAGTATGATTGTATGGCGTTAGAGTTTGTCTGATGTGTGACATCATCAATTTTCTCTCTTTAGAGGATCAGGCTGTGCCAAAGCTGGTTGTGCTCCGCTGTGACGTTCCCTGTTGTCAATCCGCTGGTTGATTTTTCATTGAGTCAATCATCGCTTTAAGCGCCATCTTGTCCGACGTCTCATACAATGGTGCAATGGTCTGATTGCGTTGGCCTGATTCTTATCCTATTCATCAGGAAACTTACTTATCAACCGTAAATAATCAGTTTGCTGAAATTTGTTCTAAAATTATACATGAAAAACAATGAAACCCAATGCTAAATTCCAGTTTATTCTCAATTTATGAAGGTGATTGCCCTAGCAGGTTCATCACCTGTGGTTTCATACCTGTACCACAGTGAGTGTTTACCCGTGGAGTATTTTCTCTCCCTCCCTACTCTCCCTACTCTCCCTACTCTCCCTACTCTCCCTACTCTCCCTGCTCTCCCT
>ERZ1740065.1325-NODE-1325-length-14719-cov-10.700423_pt1 | contig 14719 bp, 11 predicted proteins | sample MGYA00581738_ERZ1740065 | MGnify/ENA primary metagenome ERZ1740065 (study PRJEB43018, sample SAMN04849749) | marine metagenome | isolation source: floating plastic debris | place: Pacific Ocean | collected 2008-09-01 | study: EMG produced TPA metagenomics...
CAGCCACACAAACCCCAGTCGGCATCACTATACAATCTGTTACACAGTCAACAGACAGCTATGCAGTCAACAGATGCACTTTGCCCTTCAGACAAGTACTAGTTGGTGACTTTAACGTCAGTCATAATAACATGCTAGATCTTCCACCCTCCCCCTCCACCCCTTCCCCGCATATAATCATATCATTATCTTCGTCAGCAGGAAGTTCCATATCTTTATGCGGTATCCTCATTCTTATGAATAACCATAGCCAGTATTAGGTTTTCTCACTGTAATGTCATAAACAGCCGAGAAGATAACTCAAACCTATTATGAAGCACACAGGGTTATCTTCACTTTAGAGTAACTTTGATTGAATGTACTACGCAATGTAAATTTGCCGCTTGCTCTACAGATATGCTGTTACTGCTTATTGTCCTATCCTAGTCTTACCATTAATTGCCTGCGCGCTCTATACCAGAGTGACTTATCGGAGACACTAATGTATTATGTTACCCACTATGAATGTTGATCATGCAACCATCTTGTCATCAACTAGGAGAAATATCGGACACCAACCTCCAGCTGTTACTTCAGTGACCACAACAGACAAGGTCTGGAGAGGATAAGGTCAGGGAAATTACCTTGTAGCTAGGGTATTTAGCCATGGCTCTCTGCATCTACGCCCTCACACAGGGATAGATGTTTTTGTGCCCAAGACCGAAGTACCTCTCCACCTAAATGGAAAGAAAAGGTGGACAAAACTAGAATGGCAGGGTTTGCGAGATAGAGAGGAACAAGAAGTGGGTGTCTGACGAGACCAGTCGTATAATTCATTCAAGGCTGACATTTCAATTGAAGAAGCATATATACGATATTCATATATACGATGTAAATACGGTGTAAATATATACAATGTAAATACGGTGTAAATATATACGATGTATATACGGTGTAAATATGGTGTAAATACACATGAACACCTGAAATTGCCGAGAAAAATATGGGTGGACCCATTTGGAATTGTATATACTTTGCTAAATTCGAGGCAGTAAGTCAGTGCAGTACCAGCACAGCGAGTCAGTAACTTACCTTGCCCAGTTTAGTCGTCTCCATAAGCCAAGAGGAAGATTCTATAATTTCCCAAAAAAACTGTGAGGCGCTGTTCGTTCCTCTGAAGACTGCTACAACCAGCTCCTTATCGTGATCAACACCGAGTAGAGCTGAGCAGCGCTCCTTTCCTTTGGGTGTGACACGGCATTCGACATCAACTACATACGTCAGCTAAAAATGGATGGAAGTTAGTATATATGCTCACTTTCATCATGTCTTTGGTTCAAGCAAGCATATACTAAGCTTAAAGATATAGATAAAATTGCAAAGTTGTCTTATGTGCTCGCACACTGAGAAATTACAATGCCTTGAAGGTGAGGCTGTCATATGTGGCGCTAGGCTGCTCTTGGATTCTAGGCGGGCCGGAGGACACCAGTGGCGCGATGGCCCAGCGGGAGGACTCAGTGGAATTAGAATCAACAATCTCTCAACACTTGCATGTCTGAAGGTTCAGGCTCTACCGCTGAGCCATCTCCTACTTTAACATCACGTTTTGCTAAAAAAATGTCCATACGCAACCAACTGAACTATGTGGACTTCATTGAAGCTATATCGGTCTTAATTCTGTAGATTTACGTAAAACTTATTAGGACAAATCTTGGAAAATGTGATGCCTACCTCTGCTTTTCCGACGCCAAAGTATTCATCAGCCAGCTCAACCATCTTTGTGTTGTTTATATCCTTGGCAACGACTTCTGCAAAGGTGCTCCACTGAAATGAACGAAGACCCATTTCAGGAGTGTACTGATCTCCGGCAGATAAAACACCATTACTGGTGACTGCGGTGACAATTAGCACCTGTATCGCTAGATGGAAACTCATTATAACCATTAATAACAGAGAGGACCAACTGATTGGTTCTTTCTGACTCGATGACTTTAGAATGAACTCTATATAGCACAGCCAAACCTGCCATATATGAGTACAGACTTGCCTAACGCGTTCATTGGCTATTATTGAAAATATCACTTAATATTGATAGGAGAAAGCACACGCATCGACGGAAGATTCGCAAAAGCCGATAGACTGTTCGTTCTTCATCTTGCTTTTGACTATGTAGTTGAGATGAAAGCCAGTTTAAAAAATGGTATATCATGTGTATAAATGATAGTTTAGTTGACACAGATGTTTTTTTCCCCCTTTGCTGCGTACAACTCTACAAGATCCATCCATCAACGAGGAATTTCAGAGAAATATCGACAAGACAATGGAATACAAAGCTAGTTTTAAAAAAGCAGAGTATGTACATCGGAAATATTTGCAGAAATGTATATGAATGAAAGAGCCTTATTGTCCCTACTCTTCTACACAACACTCAATCCATCAAGCATCGAACTAGTAAAGAGTAATGTACGCACACATTCAATGATGGAGAACTCGGGGTCTCCTCTTACTAGTGTGTCCAGGGATGCTATAGAACTCTTTCAACGTAATTGTCAATCTGGTCGACTGGAGATCTTCAAGACCCAATTATCTGCGCTCACACAACTTTTCAAAATGCGTCAGTGCTTTAGCTAGATGCCTATATATTTGAGTTCAACTAAGCAAGCTCTGAATGATGGATACAGGAGAGTAATATAAAATCAATAATAACAGCTTTTACCCTCATTTCTGGCATTTTTAATACAGGAGTGTCCCAGTAAATATAAGAAACTCGGCAGTTATGCTCTTCAACTTGGCTGCCTTGCGTGTTACTAAATGAGGTCCCGTGGCATACTGCTGATACATTGATATGCTGATATGATCTGCAAAAAGTTTCAGGCAAATGAAGACAGGCCATGATAGATATTTAAAGTCTGGCGAGAAAGATGTGGAAATCATTGGTCATACCTTAGGACAACGTAGTACAACTGATAACCTTGACATGACAACAGTGCCGATCTGATCCACTGCTGTGGCACATGCAAGTTCTAAGCTTGCCCAAAAGTGATTTTCCCTTATAGAAAACTCATTCCAGTATTCCAGTTCAGGTAATTCATCTATAAGGCATATGAGCCATTGATCAATACAACGCACCAGTAAAATCACCAGAAAAATTACTGAAGGTGATAAGATATCAACTCACAACAGACTGCATCAATACACTCTCATGTAAATTTGAGTAGAAATCGCGAGCAAATGGTCACTCACGGAAAACTCATATAGTTTTCCTAGAAACTAGCAGCTGGCTTTGTGAGGTTTTGCTTCAGTCATGTGGTGGTGAAAGAATGAAAGTTGAGAATCTGTGGTCAAACTATCGAATATCAGCTGCATTTGAGGCACCTGGACAGCAAGGTCACTTCCATATTATAAGGGCTGATGCCACACGGACGAGCGTGTCGTCTTCTGTAGCACACCAGCGTATAATTACAGCTAGCGCTTCCTTGATTCCTTCATTTATAGAAAGTCATCTTTGAGGCGCCCTTTTGAAGCAAACATCCCCAAGCGGCAGAGCTGGGAAAAGTCACTGTTTTCAAGCGTCAAGTCAAGTGTGAAGTCCTGATCTCTGGAGTCCCAAGTCATACGTTTGACATGCAGATGCCAGAGGTTGAAGTATGAGGTGAAGTCTTGTCTGATGAACTTTTTCTAAGTCTAAGTCATGTGACAAGTCATTGGTATTGAAGTCTGTATGAATTCACTTGTCAATGGGAAGCAAACAGTTTCTAGAGATGATATTTGCACATGTATTACCAATCCTATTTTCCGACTGTACTTTGGATTCCTTCGTTACATTGAAATTGACTGGTAAACGTGTCGGCATCAACAGAGATTCGCAAAAGCCGATAAACTGTTAATTTTTGCTTTTCACTACGCAGTCGAGATAAAAGCCTGTTTAAAAACTGGTATGACATGTGTATAGATAGTAGTTCCGTCGAAAATGACATTTGTTACTTTTAATGTGTGCAGCTCTACAAGATCCCTCTTTCAATGACAAAATTCAGAGCAATATCGACAATGCATCGGAAAACAAAGTCAATTGCCGAAAACCAGGGTATACGCATTGGAAATATCTGCGGATGTGTATATGAATGAAAGAGCCTTATTGTCCCTACTCTTCTACACAGCACTCAATCCATCAAGCATCGAACTAGTAAAGAGTAATGTATGCACACATTCAATGATAGAGAGCCGTCAACCTCCTCTAAATTGATGAAATCCACCTCTAAGCTAGAATGAGCGAGAGCTTGACTCTGAGTCTCCCCTGACCAGTGTGCCCAGGGATCCCATTGGCATGTCCTTTGAGCTCTGTCAATGCAATGGTCAACCTGGTCGATTGGAAATCTTAAAGAACCCATTTTCTGAGCTTTGAAAAGTCATATTTCAAAACCCCTTGGCCCTAAAGCTGCAAGCCTGTCATATTTGAGCTCGACTTGGCAAGCTCTGACTGGTGGACAGAGGAGAACAGTAGAAAACCAATAATAGCAATTTGACTCTCATTTCTGGCATCTAAGATGCACGAGTGTCCAAGTAAATATGGGGGACTCAACAGTCATGCTCTCTATCATGGCTGCCTCACATGAGGTCTCTTGGCACATCGTTGATCTGCTGAACGTGTCAGACAAATGAAGACTTGCCATGACACATTTTAAAAGTCCCGCGAGAGAGATCTAGAGATCTTTGGGCATACCTTAGAACTGCATAGAACAGCTGATGACCTTGACATGACAAGAGTGTCGATCTGATCTACTACTGTGGCACATGCAAGTTCTAAGTTTGCCCAAAAGCGAATTTCCTTCATAGAAGACTCATTTCAATATTCCAGTTCGGGTACTTCACTAATCAGGCATATGAGCCATCAATCAATAGAAAGCATCTACAGAGTCATCAAAAACATACTAAAAGTGGTGAGATATCACTTTGTAATAGACTGCATCAACATCCTCTCATGTAAATTCAGCATTTCAGGCACCTGGGGAGCAACGTCACTTCCATATTATAAGGGCTACTTCCACATGGGCGAGCATGCTGTCTGGCACCAATGTTCTCAATCTTGTAACACGAGACACTGCTGTGAGCAGCAAGAGAGTAAGTTATCTTCGGAGTTATCCAAACATGGCGGAAGCGATTCGAGAAATTGTCGTTTCCTCTAACATAGCATATGCAACAGAGGTTGGTGTACTAAAGCTTGTGTTCGTAGGACAGGTGCACTGCATAGTCAAGCGTGAAGCCATTTTCTCTGGAGTCTCAAGTTACATGTTTGACATGCAGATGTCAGTGATTGAAGTCTAAAACCAAGTCTTTACCGCTGAAATTTTTTCAAGTCTAATTCAAGTGTCAAGTTATCGGTATTTAAGTCTATATGAATTCAATTGTGAATAGCATGCAAACACACAGTTTCTAGATATGGCATTTGCATGTGAATAATCAATACCGTTATCCAACTGTACTTCGGATTCCTCTGGTACAAAGTGAAAATGGTTGGGCGAGGGTACCATCTGCCATGGTGCTCAGTAGGGCTTCGTGATCTGCTCTCCATGGCTGAAAACACTCTCCGTAGCAGGAGAGGTGGCTGGTACTCCCAGCTCACATAGAACCAAAGTGCTAGACGCAGGCATACTATTTGACTGTTCCCTCCAAAACTTGATTGGATTTGTGTCCCCCTCGCTCTATACTTCTGCAGTGAGTTGGTTGTTAAGGGTTATGCGTGAGCCATTGGAAACCCTAGCGTTTACTTAACTCAAAATTTGATGAGCTAGCTAACTATAAGACTTCTATAATAAAGATATACACTTATATGCTGCTTACATGTATTTTTCTTTGGTGCTCTGGTTCAAATTGCCATTAAAAATGTCTAGGAATGATGGAACGAATCTAGCTTTGATCATTCTGGTCATCATTATAACATGTTTCCTTGAGTCAAAGCAGATAACCCTCGCCCAGTTTGGAATCAGCTACCATCCGAGGCTTCGGCTGGCTAATAGATAACTAAGCAATGACTGAACTCAATGCTGTTGTCATAAGCTGCAGTTTTCATAGTCAAATAATTAGCTGTGCGGTGAAAAGAAAGAAATTATGGACTCACAATAGGACTTTTGCAATTTTACTTGTTCCGTGTACTTTATGTTTCACTCTCAAATACTCTATGCCCTTTGCTTTGATTCTTGCCAGGTTGTGTTGCCAGCCATTTATTCTCAAAATACTTGGAATGCTACTCGCTATATGGCCTATGAATCTCCTATGCATTATTGAGTAGCAAGATAAAAGCTTTGTGATTGGTCTTTGTGTACTTGTAGCATCTGTCTTCATGTACCCTAGTGTATCGATATGCGTGTGGTTGTCCTAACTCTCAAATATAGAATATAGTATAGTTAAATTGGTGTGAGTATTTCATAGATTAACTGAAGTGTGGAGTCAAGCTCTGAGGTTAGAGGTGAAGTGTCAAGTCAAGTCAAGAGATGGTAATTACGAGTACGAAGTGACCACAAAGGATCAATTTAGCATCTAGAGTCCCGCTCGAGTCAAGTTAACGGACTCGAGTTCCTAGCTCTGCCATGCACACTCATAGATGGAACAAAATGAAAACACTGTTGAACTGATCACTTGGGAGTTACTAAGGCATAAAAGAATGTCAGAATTGAATAAAAGCAAATGATGAGCTTTTGTGAATTACAGTTGGGCTATGTAACAATGTTCATAGTTATTCTTGTGAGGAAAGTAATCCAGATGAGCTGAGAGAGAGTATAATAGTGACCTCATAGAGCAGATTCTTCACATATGCAAGGACGAGATAGGTTTAATCACAGGCAGTATGATCATAACACCTGGAAGTAGTAGTGCGCAACCTCAAATGCAGCATTATAAGTAATGAGGGAATTCTCTTTGGATTAGTGGGGAGAATCCGCTCTGACTGGTGCTTGCAGTCTACTCACGATAATGTTGATACCGGGCTAGAAGTAGTGCTGAGATTCTACTAGTAGTTCTGCTGGATCTTTACGCAAAGTTGTGTGGCTTTCCTGTGCCTCTATGGTTCTGACATGATGCACAACTTACATTTCCCTCACATAGCCATATAGCTATAGCCTTCCAACAATCGCTGCTGTTCAACGTCAGTCCTCGTGTTTTACGTAAATCTTCAGACCATCCGGTAGCTCGATTTTCGGTAAATATGAATATTCATGGGCAATGAGATTACAGAGCAACTTATCAGGGTCGATTGCAGCAGCAACACATTCTTCTTTAAGCAGACAGAGAAGAACGCAGTACAGCAGTACAGCAGTACTGCCAGTACAATTGCTGCTACAAGGGCACTTTCTCTCATCGCTGCAGCAGGATTGCTTCCTATCCTTCCATTGTCGAACACACTGATGTCTGCGGAGGAAACAGGATGACCAGGATGGTATGATAACTGTGTAATAAATCACATCATCGCAGTAAAACTGTACCAGTGTAATTATTATTGCTGAATAGCTGCTCTTTCAAAAAATCTGCCTAGTGTTAGTGTGTTAGTGTGTTAGTGTGTTAGTGTGTTAGTGTGTTAGTGTGTAAGTGTGTTAGTGTGTTAGTGTCTTAGTGAATATGTGTAGTTTTAGGACATAATCTTTCTATATCAAATTAACCTGATCTGAATAACTTGGGTAAGATACTATGAAATATGTTCTCCGCAAGCAATGCATGGAGACTTGGTAAGCCAGGATTTTGAGACGTCATAGCGGTCGGGGGAGTGATCAATCCGTATCAATGTGGGAGCTTAGGTAGTACCCAAACCATCTTCGAGAAATACAAATGGAGGCTTTATGGTGCAAATGAAGTATCACTAACCAGGTATTTCCATGATCATTGTTACGGGGTTCTCTCCATCACTGCTGGCAGATGTTACATAAACCGATCCATCTAGAACTGTGACGCCTCTCGGCTGTTGAACGGTGCAGTTCTCAGGGCTGTCTCCAAAACCTCCAGGTGTCAAACCCGAACAGATCTGAGACACTCTCTTGGATTCGATGTCAATGATCAAAAGCCTGGATATAACACAATAATTGTGGCCAGTCCTTGATTCAAAGAGATGAATGATGTACACATACCTTCCAAGATAGGCCATAAAAAATGCTTCCATCTTATGCCAGCAGGCAGCAAAGGAAAATATTGGATGTTCAAAGTTACTCTAATGCAATCCACAGCTCACCAGTTCTCTAAGTAATGAGGCATTTATGTCAATTGCATCCAGTGTCACAATGCCTACCAAGTGTCACCACACCAATCCAGTACACCCAGGGTCATGGTGCCCATCAAGTACACCCAGTGTCACGGTACCCAGCCAGTACACCCAGTGTCACGATACCCGTACAGTTCACTCCCAGGTTGCCTTGGAGCAAAGGATTCTTTCCGGCGCTATTCCCAAGCTTTATAGGCTATGAGGAGAGATGAGGAGGTTTTGGTATTGATCTTCAATTTGGAGGTTTTAAGTCCATCATCCAGACCCCAGGTCTTAGAAACTAACTTCTTCATGTAACACACTGGGGTCTAAAGTTGTAAAATTCATTTATCTTTATTTTAATCTCAAAGTCATATTATTTAAGCTGTCATATTCTTACGGCGGGTGACAACACTATACCAAGGTATATTTTTCTTGACGCTTAAATCCTATTCGGATGCCGTAACGGCAATATACTGCCTCAGACACATAGGTGCAAGTACTTCGCCAATGAGGAAATCGCAGCATCTTTGCTGCGCAGACTATAAATTTATGATAGCGAAAAATATGGTCAGTCGTCAGCTATGCAAAGACTTTAGTTGACATGAATCAGCCAATGGGGAGTTTGGGGTTATTTTTGCTACTATTAATTTATAATTATTCAAGCATCAACTGGGTGGATTTGTGATGTATTCGGTGTGGAAGCCAACCCACCCACTTGGGCTAGGACTGCGCCATAATGGACAAGCGATGAGAATCCTCACTCCAGCATTTGAACCTCAGTAGGCTTACCTGTTGTTGTTGTAGTCACCAATTATCCAGCTCGTCTCATCCAGTTGAACCAACCCCATTGTTGGAGAACCAAAACTAGTATTTCCCAATGATTCGAAGTAGTCTTCTTTCGTGATGCATATCTGCTGCTGGAGTTGGGGATTCACATACACTAGTTTAGCCACTCCGCCGTGATGCAGAGTAGCAAGTAGATCACCGCCGAACATATCATATGCCAAATTTCTCATAGTGTGGGACATCCATGGTGAGACTGTGGCCATGCCATCGTTTACACCTATTCTAATAATTCTATTGCGATAGAACATATTGACATACACCGCCTGCCACCCATCGTAAGTTATACCAATAGGTTTGTCCATACGGATATCTAGTCTATACCCAGTATATGTATCTCCGCTATTGCCACATTTCCCTGCGTAATCATGGTGAGCCTGTTGTTGCGCTGGTTGCGCTGGTTGCGCTGGTTTTGGTGGATGTGGTAAATTGATCTCCTCTACACAGTCATCGTAATAGGCAGTCAAGATCAGCTGAGACTCATTGAGTTGAATAAATTGATTCCTAAAACAAAACATATCCTCTAAAAATTTATCAGCTTTCAGTTCCCGGCGCTGCTGTTTTAGTTACTGGTCTGGTGTATCCCTCTGCCATCACTTGGCTTTTCATAGATGGGTTTTACTAACTTTCATTTATAAGTCTCATACAACTAAAATATCAAATTTCACATCTAACCCCCTTCAGTGAACCTGTTGAGCTAGCATGTGATTTCATCTCTTTGTGCTAAAGTAATTGATTTTCGGTAAAGATCTGGCCCCACTTGTGGAACAGCAGCAAATTAACAAATGAGGCAAGTAGACGAGCTGATAGCTGGCTACATGGTTTTTGGTTCCCCTACAATAAAGCCGGGTTTACGCATCTCTGGATTTTGCATGCGATTTCACAATATGTAAACAACTCCTCGCCTACGAATTTTACCGCAGGCGAATTTGCAGCACCAGGGCTGTGCCGGTTGGGTGTGAATTCGAACCCAGTGCTGTCTTCAGATTTTTCAATCACGCTTTACATGGCTCACACCGCTTGACCTACTTGCAAGCAAATATGCTACTGTGTAAATGATCCATCACAAGCAAAATACGCTGCACTTTTGGCGCTACCTATGGTTACGACATATGGAGACATATGTAAACGTAGCTTAACCAATCATCTGGAGGCATTATATAATATGAAGTTGACTAGTAAGCTAAAGTTTAACACACCCGAACAGAACACAGAAAAACCAGTCGCGGTGAGCACAGCAACTGATGCTAACTGGAAAAAGCCTTTGCAGTGAATTGAGAGCGTATAATTGGTAATGAGGATGCATGCAGACTTAGTATTTTGGCACACTGGATAGATCATCAAGCATTCAGACTTTCATTTCTCATGGTCTATAAAGATGAAAAAGGAGGTTAATTGCAGATCAATTTGATTTATCTCAAAATTTTGCCGGGTTGTATTTCTAATAGCCGCATTAATATGGCACAGTATGTATCTCTTTGATCTGCTTTCGGTTGTATCATTCTAACTTGCCCCATACTGTATGTTATCTGCTCTTGAAGCCCTTAAAAACCTAGACATTTATTGGGGAGTCGCTTGGACTACCAGAGCCCTTCCGCATCAAACCGCGGCACAGCTGGTACTTCACTTCACATGTTCGCTGCACTCAGGTGCTCCGCTGCTGGAGTTGACAGAACAGAAGATGACATTTACAAATGGTAGATGGCTCAAACCTCTGTCTTCCGCCATTAGAGACCAGTTCCACAGTGGTTCCATTGTTATAAAGCTGCATGACTCCGTTGTCGTGTAGAACCAGCAGAGATCCTGGGACTGCTATACTGGGTATGATATCATACACCTTTTCTGGTAGCGGAGAGTCGAGCCATGATACCCTCCCCAAATATTCAGTCCTAAAATGAGAGTAAAAATATAAAAAATATCAAAATATCATCATAATGCATATGATAATAATGTTAATTCCACAAAATTATAAATCTCAGAAATGATATGCTCTTACCAGCTGAATGCGTGAACCAACCGGACCGAATATGTCAGCAGATGCCATAGCCCGCACTTAGAAGCTGCCATCTTGACACCTACCAAAGCCATTCCAGAGCTGATGACAGTGATCCCTATTGTCTGCGATGATGGCGAATGCTCAATAATTTCTGGAAGCAGATATTGACTAAGCTCGTTATAAGCCCTTAGCTTTTCCATCAGTTGATCCTTAATCAGTGTTGAATGACAATAGTGATCAATATCAGAGGTTGAAACATAGAGGTATGCATACAGTCACTAAGTGGGAGGTTAATGCTACAAATACGATTATGCTTCATATATTAATATTGATCCATGTATAACTGCTCTACCATTTTGTTTTGGTTCAGTCTAGATCGTGACAAGAATTCCATGCTTTTCTTAATTTTGATTTGGTTACCTATCCATAGGTCTACTGACACTCAGCTGGAACTAGTCCCTTAGCGGTAATTGTCTGGAGCTGCAGGAATGACTCTACTGTAGCAATCCTGCGCTTCATCCGTGCTGTAGCTAACTCAATCCATGCCGAGTGCTCTATGACCAGAAGCGCCATTTCACTAAATAGCTTCGCCTACCATTTATTATGGCCCCTGAATGTATACAAACTTTGGTGTTTGTCCTTCTCCTGTCGATTTTTAAGCATACACACTCTCACATACTCCGGCTAGAAGAGCTGTCCATAGGAACTATGGAAATCTTCAATTTGGGTTGTAAGGCATTGTATTCTTGACCAGTGAGGGAACGCATGTGCACCCATTTCTGAGTTGAGGTAAAGGCAAAATTAGCCATTTGCACTCAAAGTCAGAAAATCCTGGAGAGAACTCTGTAAACAAATGTGTGCCAAACGTCGTCTGTATAAAAAACTTCGCCGGTAGCCTAGTTAGCAGCTGAAGTTTCAGTCACTCAGCGTTGAGTGGACCGGCACCGGATGGGCATAGTGTGAAGGACGATATGCTCTTGCGAGAATTGGTGGAAGAATAGCCGAAGAACCAGCAAACATTACGGTGCGGTCCGATGTTTTACCCACGAGATCATTTGACATAATAATACAAACAATGGCCAATGGAGCTTTCTTGCTGGCGTTTGTTTCATTCTCTGTCACTTTCATAGAGCGTTGCGATTGAATTCACTGAATGGGTGTCTTCACTGGATATTACTCTAACCATTACAGAAGATAACAGAGCAGATTATATCAACATTCACCGATTTTGGGATTATCAAAAATAGCCTTTTCTCGCATATACTAGTTCATTGTGCGTAGGTAAGAATACATTCTCCTACCCTGCTAAATTTTATTTTGATACCATTCTTCCTTCTTAGCCAGTGAGTGCAGTAAATTGCTATGTTTATTTGCCATAGTCATATACTGCATCAATAGAAGCTTTGTAAAAAATCTATCACTCGGCACATTTACGCAGTAAACAAAAGCCACCGGTCAGCTGACTTTCTGAGAAACCGAGGGGTTACTGGTCTTACATCATACCCGATTTTACGCCAGTGTTAGTCTCATTGACAACCGCCGAGTGTCAATAGTCTCCTGAAAGCTGTACAATAATCTGCTGTAGGAAACAGGATGACATATATCGAACGTATACATCGTAATAACTGCTCGTGTGCTGAATTCGAAGAGCTCCACTTCCTTCAAGCCAAAGCAGATTTAAGTGCAGTGAAAGCAGAATAGGAGCGAAAAAAATCCACCGTAACACCGGCGTAACACCGGCATAACACTGACATAACACCAGCTCATGATTCCGGCCCGCCTACTGCTAGAGGAGTCAAAGTGCCACAGGTCTTTGGAATAAAAAGATGTATAGAGATTCAGTTTGCTATATGGGTTGAGGTCAACTATTAGTGTAACTGTTAGTGAGATCTGACTGGTGAATTGTTCATTCTCATAGCCTGAACCAAAGACCCTGGATCATTGGGAAACTCCAATTGTATAAGCCGATACACTTCATTAGTACTCAACTCAGGTCAAAATGAACTCACGAAATCCCTAACTGGTTGAGGCTTTAGTCATTCTCCCGTCGATTTTCGCGCTCACTCTTGCGCCTATCTGCGATCATTTCCGCTCACTCCCACTCACTCCCGCACACTCCCGCACATGCTAATGCAGGAATACCGGTGGAAGAAAGACAAATGCTCTAGTCAGTTATGTAGAAACATGTGCCCTATATTATGCGGCTGTAAATATTGTAAATTCGTAAATATGGTAACATTTGCTGTAGACAACGCAGGTAGAGACATCGCGGCATCATACATCTAATTGATAATGGTTTATAAAAGGTGAAAAAGAGTTTACATTAAATCTCATCCGTGTGAGCCTAAACCATTTCCGTACTTAAAGTGACACTGAGCTTAAATCCATTATCACAGCCGCTTGTAATTGATCTAAGCCAGACATGTGTAAAGTTAAACCTCAGTCAAATGCGCATAACGCTATTCATCAGCTTCTGATGCAAACATAGGCAGCAGCCGATGAGACTTATGACTGAAAAAACTGTTTTTGTTGCTCTGTGCATTTTTTCTCAGCATGTATTTGCTAACAATAGGTAAGTTTCAACGCTTTCCAGTGAATATGAAACGCGACTTACTAATGCTACTTAGTATTTCAAGTGTACACTGATGTCAGAACTCATATGATGGTATTGCATTGTTTTCTTCACACCGACCTCTATGATTCTGTGACATGGACAGGACTGACAGGTTTGGAGAGTTAGAACTCTACACGACGGGATTCAATAGTTTCATATATGACATCATAGTGGACAGAAGTAGACAAGGCAGCTTACTTGTTCTCTCAGAAGATGGCTTAGACAGAGTATCAGAAACCGGGACACTCACCAATCTCATTGTATTACCATCCAGGTAATTCTATATCTCTCCCATAGAGGCTTCATAAACAGTATGAGGAAGCTTCACCAGTCTTTGTGGGTTGATCTTCCACGCATTAGTTATGGCTGTAATTCAAGTTATTTTTTGTGTCAGCAAACTGCTGAGGGGACAGCAATAGTCCGCTGACTCTCATGAAATCAATCAGCCTTGGTAAAGGTCAGGCCACACCGGATAGTCATACATGCAACACGCTCCTTTCGGTTCTAGCAAGTTTCAACTAATCAGCAGCAGTTTTCAGTACGGTGTTCTCTGGCCGGTTATGCAGTCCTAGTTACCAGTCATATACAGCTGCTTTAGTGCTGCAAAATATCCATGAACATTTCTGATTAGCTCTGCAGATTTTTACAGTCAGTTCTTCATACGTTAGCGTCACCTAGTACGGAAACTGTTGTTGTGCTCGGCAGATGTTTTTTCGAGACTGATGCTTGAGATGACATATGGCATGGCCAAGCCTTAGGTCACCTCCATACCTCAATCACTCAGTTACTTACTCCATGTTTTTAAATATGAGTGAGAAAAATTAAAAAAGCATATTTTCCCCATAATAGCTGACCAATGGATCACAACTTCTGTCGAAGGGAAATTCCAATGGGCTAAGTAAGCTGGAGTCGAAAAGGCCTATTCAGAGTATCGAAGCATTCAAGGTAGATAGAGACCCTATAATATACAAACTTGCAGGCACTATGAACACAATACACTACCGCTCATTTCCGCTCACCCCCGCACGCTAGTGCACACTCCCGCATGCTCCCGCACACTCCC
>ERZ1740065.1326-NODE-1326-length-14717-cov-11.968149_pt1 | contig 14717 bp, 14 predicted proteins | sample MGYA00581738_ERZ1740065 | MGnify/ENA primary metagenome ERZ1740065 (study PRJEB43018, sample SAMN04849749) | marine metagenome | isolation source: floating plastic debris | place: Pacific Ocean | collected 2008-09-01 | study: EMG produced TPA metagenomics...
CCCCCCCCCCCCCCTCCCCTGCTCTCCCCCCACGCCCGACCGCTCTCTCTCGCCTTTCTCCGCGCGATTAAACCTGCAGGTGGGAACATCGAGTATAACTCACCTGGTGAGGACGATGGACACAGCGTCGTTTAGGACACTCTCGCCAAATACCAGCATGTAGAGCACAGCATCGACGTCGAGGGCATGGAATATAGCGAGCGTGGCGACAGGGTCGACGGCAGAGATCAGAGAGCCGAACGCGAAGCTCTCCACCAGAGACAGTTTGTACACTACGTCGGCCTGGAGTAGGGACAGTGTATTATTAGAACTATTGCACAATATGTGACAGGACATGAATTAAAAACATCTTCTAAATACATAAAATACCAAATAACACTGAGATGTGACGTGGCATGTGACATGGCATGTGACGTGGTAGGGTAAATCACACAGTGACTGATACATCTGTTCCAACTAATCACTGCGGACCCGCAGACAGCCACGGACATGATGGTAGAAGTCAAAGGGACTGGGGATATACTGTCAGCATTGTTTACATCATCCATCAGTCAGAGCTACCACTACATCTGGATATCATGAATGTATAGTGGGCATCGATTCATTATATACTATGACATGCTGGCATTGTACTGCCTGCTACTCATAACAGTGACACGTGGAGATAGAGATCAATGGCGCTGACACAGTGAAGAGCTTTAGAGTCAATGGTACTGCCACTAGCAGTAGTTTAGAGGTCAACGAAGCTACCACTGTGTACTGGTTTAGAGGCCAATGATGCTGCCAGTGTGGACTGGTTTTGAGGCCAATGGTGCTACCACTGTGAGATCAATTCATTTAGAACCCCAATGACATTCAATAGAGCACGGCCATTCATTCACTTGACTGGGATATCAAGTTAACTCAATCTAGAGCAACGAATGTTTCAAATTACGAAAAGGAGCTGTGCTAGGATTGTGAAGCCTTCTAGATAGCTAGATAATCACATAGACTCTACTTCATCTAGTCTCAATCATTAATCCAATCTCCATCATTAATCCACGCAGACAGGAGAGTGTACATTCCAATAGCTAAAGCCTTACCACTCCTAGCAGGTAGATCCCACCTCCAATCACACACGCGGATATCACCGTTCCAAATATTGCAAAGATCAGTATTGTGCCAAAGTTTGTGAAAAAATTGCCCTAAAAAAGAAAACATCCTTCTTGCAACACTCACCATAAAAAAAGCTCACTGCCGCGATGCTGCAATGACTAGGAAGACCACGCAATATATCTCGATTGCAAAAGTCGCAAAGCAAATTAAACATAAATGGAACAAGATTAGTGCAATATGTTCATTTCATGATGCGTACAAACCTTGTGCAAATTGTATCCTGATTCAAAGATAATAGGAGGTAAGATAACAAGGAAAAATATGGTAGGAGGGAAGGCTTCCTCTTGATTTAGATCCACGAGGTGATGAGATGACAGAATCTTCACTAGCCCGCCGATAACTCCCCCTGTTGAGATTGAGAGAGAATTTTTTATGATATACCAACTAGAAAAAAGGAATTAAATTGCTAGAACGTAGAAATTGAATCCATAGTCACTCACCGACAATTACAACAGCCACGCTTTCTGGCAAGTAATGGAACTTCGTCACTATGAGGATGTGTGTGACTAAGATACAGAAGGCTGGAACCAAAGAATTACACTCAACGCAGTCTAATAATATAAAGGCGACTAAAGTCTAAATGCATATGCACGGGCAGAGTTTCAGACATACCCAGAACGAATAGGATGAAGAATATAGTGAAACTGCTATGCTTCTCCTCCTGCTGCTTGCTTTCTGTGGTACCAACTGTTGCCAGTGTGGTTGTTGTTGGTGGAGTAGATGTCAGGTTCCTAAAACAACACGATCGAGTCACAGATCGATGAAACATAAGGTTGATACCACCAGGGAGAGTTTCTACGAACCGATTGCCTTCTGTCTTGTTGCTTTGCGGAGTAACTTTCTCTCCAGCACTTTCATTTTGATATGCAACTTGGATCTGATGATTTATAAATTTATGAACTTCATCGGTAACACTATGGCTAGGTGTGACTTCAGCGCGGAGGCTGGATGTGCTCAGGCACAATATCACAAGAAGTGTACAGCTCTTCATTTGAAAGTACTGCATTGTGTTAGCTCTACAACGACGCAGAAAGCTGTTCGTCAATTAACAAAGAGCATGTAGTAGTGGCACATTAGATACGCATTAAGCTACGATGGAAGTCGGGAGATACGGTGACACATACCCAAAACCATGTGTGTCATTCTATATAGTAGTCTCAACAGTAAGAAAGCTCAGAAGTCATCCCAGTTCTCTGTTCAAGTCGACTGTTTGAGGAAAGAACGAACAAATGGTAAGTAAAAGTATTCTCCTTCCTACTGAGCTGAGATAACAACGATACTGTAGGCCTCTCGATCTAGACACGCAGAGTCGGCAAATGCTACGTAGTCGTCGGTGAGAATCAGGTTTTCACTTTAGTTTGTACTGATTCCGTCATCATAGAGATATAGCCGTGACTTTCCATCGGCGTAGAAGAGATCTACGGAGGCTACCGATGACCTATCGCATTCATCCACTGAGTTCACGAAAAACCAGGGGTATAGAGACTCTAGTCTTGATTGGCTGTCATAGTCGATGCTATTAGTAGGTCAATCTAACGCCTTAATTGGGTCAAGAGCTGCAATTGATAGTACGGAATAAAAGAGATACCTGTATCTATTCCAACACCCCCCAAATGTGCACATTATTTGATAGATTTTAAATTTTTTATAAAAGGCTTTGATTTTATACAAAAAAATCATTCATCTTTCTTGTTGTTTCTAAGAAAACTGCAGGACTACATGTCAGCATCCGGCCTGCAGGGAACGAGAGTTGTTGCTGCTCACTATTGTCTGCTACCTCTCGCACTCTTGCAACTATGGCTGGTAGATTACTGGCTGGATTTCGTACCTCCACTACCCCTTCTTTCGGTTGTTTGAAAGAAGGAGTATGCTTGCAAATAAGTCGGAGAAATGCTGTTACATCTGCCAAGGGGGAGATCCTTTCTAATCCATCGAAAGTTTCGTTTGGCCAAGCAAAAATCGTCTTTACTGCAGCTGCTGGTATACTGATTGGTGCAACATTAGCTAAAAATGGAGCATCGTGGTTGGAGGAGAACGAGATTTTTATCCCGGACGACGATGATGACTAAACCAGTACAATATATCATAGAAATATCTATGTACCTTGGTAAGTACCTACTAAACCCTAAGCTAACTGCCAACTAAAGGCCTGTCAGAATGTCGTTATGTATACATAGTAACAAATGGCTGATGTTGACAGCTTCTAACCATGAACTTAGAATGAGTGTGTGCTACAGCTCAGAGGAAGGTAGAGGACGGTTTGGATGGGACTAGGTGGAGATAATAAGGAAGTTGATACAACTTTGAAAGGAATGTTGGGTGCTGTTGGGATGAAAGGGATGCAAGGGATGTTGATTTATACGCAGTACATGTGTGCGCCTAGGAATGACCAGCTGGGGTCCACTACACTGAACAAACAGGCAATCAGACATAAAATCAGTTACTTATTACAGATCAGAAACCCAGCTAAATTTCCCGGCTGTCTGCGTGCTTAGAATACCAGTAGTGTTGTCTCTCAGTTTGCAGCACAGCAGTGAGTTAGGAAGATTAATTTGAGGGTCAAATCATATGGGAACAGCTCATACCTAATTGTGCTGTTGCTGCTGCCAAGAAATATTCATTTTTTGTTGTTTCTTTACCTTGCTAATGCTGGGATGACTTGCTTGTATTACAGTACAAAATTGAGGATTTTTGTTTGACCGGTTTGAATCCCACAGAAGGCCCTGCTATATATGCGAGTAAAAGGTCGCTTTTCAGCTCAGAATGTTTTATTGGTCATTATATAAGCGTTGCATCATAAAAGGACGGTAGGTTTAGTTTAGTGTCTGGCTAGTTTCCACACACTTAGTATTGTCATTTGCACGCTGACAGTTGTTTACATTTAATTCTGTGAGACTGCAAAATCACAGACCACAATTTCACACTATTTTTTTGTAAAATTATATTGCTCGAAAGTTGGTGAAAAGAGCCAATATTTTCAATTGTGCAGTAACGGCTGAAACGCAGAGATTTCTAAGCACAGATTTGTCAGTTTACAGTACTTCCTGCATGTATAATCTTCTGGGATACAAAAACACAGATTGCCTAAGTTTCAAAAATATTAAATATTAAACAGGAAACAGCTCATCAAGTTCAAGGTCACAAAATGGCAGTATGAGGTATAATCCAAATCAGTCAAGGTAACAGCAGTTAGGCTGTTTGATTGGCGTATTATGAAGCTACACTCACAGCTCAAAGAAGATCTAAACATCGGTCATGTGATCAATTACTGCCCTAAATGTCAATCGGCAGCTGTGAGTTTGATGTAACTCACCGATGGGCGTTTATCCAATCAATGAATTAATCGATAACCAATTGGCAATGTGGCAGCGGCCTGAGAGAGTATCAGTTGAAATGCTATCACTACATCATGAATATTTCATATCACGTATTTACCAATCATTTGGAGTTGTGTTCTCATTGCATAGTTAGAGAACTGGAGTGGCTGTAAGGTAAACAGATTACTGTGCAAGTAAGAATAAATGCGAGACAAACAAATGTGAAAAGGCCTGAAATAAATGCGATGATTAAAAACTGCAATGAGCTGCACACCTGAAAAATAAATGCAATGTATAATAAGTGCGAAAAAATGAGTTCTTTGAAAATTGCTTTTAATGCTCAATCGCATTTATTTTTATGTATACAGTATATTGGCATATCTACATCACTGTAGAGTCATTGTCTTTCCAATGACTGCGTGTGGAAGCAGTGCAGCTAATAACTGAAGTTAATCTTGGAAATTAAAAAAAATGCTATTGTTTTGATAAATTTATTATCTCACTATTTTATTATCTTATTATCTCGTTATTTTATTATCTTATTATCTCGTTATTTTATTATCTTATTATTGAGTGTTACCAAATTCGTGAGCTCCAATAGCCACCTGGCAGAGAGTTTGCGTTTCACTCGTTACAAGCACCCGAAGAATGAAAACAAGTTTCTAGTTTAGTTTTTGATACTGAAGACTCTTTAGGAGCGTTATGTATTCCAGCGTGAATATAGTCAGGTCAATACTGATATTCTGTACAGTCAAATTTTCCGATCAGTATATGGGTGGGGGAGGGGAATAAAACTGCAGGACATACATGTAACCATCTGTACAGTTCTGAGGCTATGGAAAAGGATCTCATCAACATCAGCTGCGTTTTACCGTTGCTTCGTCATAGAGATCCAACTACAGCTCCATATACAGTAGAAGATAACATACTATGTATCTTTCAGACGAACCTATTCAGCACACTCCCATTGCTGTGTGTGCTTATGTTTGTGTTAGACGAATATAAATTGAATTTCCCTACATCAATTCTGTGAACGCGTCTGAACTCTGAAAGCTCCTTACATATTACTGTACTTGATGAGTGATTGCCATTGCTATGACCTTACCCTATACAATCGCTATCATTCGACATGTAGTCTATTCTCACAATGCATGTAATCTATGTCTTTACACTACCCAGTTAAGTTGGGTGTCACTGACCTGTGTAGATTCTATGCTAGCAGCTGTATATGGGCAGGGCTGCTAGCATGGATTTGTCTTAATTAATACCTGGAGACTAGTCTAGAAGAAATGATTTAAACCATTTAAAATCGGCTTTGCAATGAGACATATTGGGCCGATCAATATTCCATTATTAAAGTTTAGCCACAGTGTCTGTCATTGAGGCAGTGCACTGCTGCTGCTGTCGCAGTACCGTCGACTACCAGAGCACCTGTTTATCAATAATCGGGTATCAGATATCACTCTGTCTCCAGTGAGTGCCGGCATAAAAGCCAAGACTAATCTTCAGCTCTTGATTAGGCTTTACAGATAAATGGACTTTTCAATAGATTTTGCATTGAGTTCTTTGCAGCTTCAATTGAAACCGTTCGCTCGTGTTTAGATTTTCATTTCATTCTTTCAGGTGTTTGGTGTGTGTAAATATACTCTTTAACTTTCGCAAGGAGCCCTTTCACCTAGAATTAGCCAGCTGATTATAAACGAACATACAGACTATATCCTCTCGTGCTGTGAAGACGCAATGCCTGCTGACCGGTTCGCGCGTAACGTCGCTGTCGAGTCTCACGACCAACTGCTGCTGGACCTTAGAACTGTCTACCAGAAGATCGTTCAGACAGGAGGCGCTATGTCACCATCTCTCCGACTCCAGCAGCAGTCTGCTCGCTATAGCTCTGAGCCGTCGCTAGGACACAGATCTGGCAGTCATCGTTCCGTTATGAGTGCGTCATCCTCGCCCTCCCACATCAGAGAGATTGTCATCAAGCCTCTGACATTCTGCCATCGCCAGGACAACGTGATCTCTAGGGGGAAGTCCAGGCCAACCACATCTGCTATCGTCAGGTACGACAGCTCTACACACGATGAACTTCTCTCCTCACCGGACAGCCTGTCTGATGAAATTTCGTCTCCGACTTCTACCACCACCCCAACGTCTACTGCCACCCCATCAGGCCATCACTCTCGTCTCCATCAAGAGCCAAAAGCCGATGGTGTATCGTCATACAGCGAACAGAGTATAAGGTACGTTGCTGAACAAGTAGCCCTGGAGCAGGCTCGTCAGTTGAAAAAGATGTCTAATGTACAGACTCATCGCGTGGACAGAAGGTATTTCATTAGCGGCTGCAGTCTGTCTTCTACACCTAAGTGTCAAGGTCATTCGCTCAGGCAGCGATCGGCCTACACTGCGCCTCAGAGAAGGAGGACAGTAACATCAACCAATTTCAGTCCCTCTGACACTTCATTATTTGTCAAAGGAACGAACAAACCACCTATTCTAGTCGGCAAGGCACGGAAATCCACATACATTGTAAAAAATCGTGACTCGGCTCATAATACTTCCACCCCCATCGTGACTCCCTCAACGATAGAAATCCCGACTAACCGACCATCAGCAGAGCCATGTAAGCCAACTAGTAAGCCCAACACCCCTGAGGATGATAAGCAGACCAGCCTGACCGCCAAAAACACAACAAAAAGTGAGGATGGCCATCACTCTGGCATTTCTGTCCAGCCGACGGCTGCCGCTGTCACATTTAAACTGAACGATAAACATTAATTTTCCCGTCTCTCCTCCACATTTTCAATAAATAGTCAAATCTCTACATAATAAAAAATGATGATCAGTCTGCTGCAATGGTAGCGTGTTGAGTTACATTCATTGTTCATGGCTTTGCAGACATGTGTCAGCTGTCTATTATACCCCTAACTTGAGCCGGAACCCAGCGAATCTTGTTTGTGTATATGATTAAATGGCACAGTTGAAGTTCAAAAGCACAGAGGCACATTATGACTAACATTGATGCTTATACCATTGCTATCACCTTGGTTACCGGTAAACAACACAGGGCAGTGATCAATAACAAGCAAGCATACAAACAAGAACCATGACTGCAAAAGTACAGTGCACAGAGTGTTAATTGTAGCTTCACGATTCTGACTAGTATCGATATCACGGCGTCCACAGAGACTACTTGTAAAACTCCTATATCAGGAGGCGAATAGTTTTCCTTGAAACTTGGCTCTGTCTTCGGCATCCTTCGCTTTTACACTGACAGTAATCTTCTTCAATTCCACCTGCACCTTCGATCTGAGACTGGCATCCAGTTCGCACACTCTCTCATAATCTTTACGAGCCTCGTCTATTCGCCACACTTCAACCTCAGCCTTCGCTCGTCTGTACAAGGCCTTGACATTGTCTAAAATATCAAACTTCAGTACTACCAGTGGACAGGATGTCAAATTAATTAATCATCTAGTGCAGCTTCACAAAGAAAAGTGCGCAGCAGCATCAGTGTTAGTCTACGGCCAGTTGCTTACAAAGAAAAACATGCTGAGTTCCGCTTTATGCTCCATCGTACCTAATGGCAAAACAATGAAATACTATGCTGCTATCGTTAAACCTAAAATTAAGATGGCTTATTTTTGTAACAAGGTAATAGGTGAAGTTCCTCCCCTCCCAGACTGCTCAACAAACGTAGGTTCCATAGCCAGTAAGCAAACTATAATCAGACGTTGTCTACCCAATACCAGCGATCAAACATGGGTCTGAACCAGATCGTGTGGTCATGAGTAGGCATGGAACTTGCCGTCAAATTGGCCAATAAAGAAAGCAAACAGCACAGGAATTATACAAAGTCCAATCAGAAAGACAAACGATCAATTACAAACAGCACTGTGATACGCATACATACCGGGTACAATGTCAAGGACTGTGGTGGTGTGTTCGATGGTTTGGTAGTAATTACCCAGGATCAGCTGACACTGAGAATAATTGAGTAGCAGCGGCACCTTCTGCAGATCGAGCTGGCGTTGCTCGTCGCCCCCAGGCTTCTCTCTACAGCACAGAACACAGGCCGTCAACTTCCATCTATATCACTAAGTGTAGGCTAAGAACTTGACAATGAAGCACAAATCTCACATGGATAGTTGGGTTACAGGAATCAATTTTCAGCATAAGGAAACTGATCTACTTTCAATTATTTACCTGTGACACTTCACTAGGTCTATATGGAACTGCTAAGAGCCAGGATCTGCTTACCTACTCTCACTCTATATGCTTCATTTCATCCATACAGGCGGCTCGTAAACCCTATGTTTACAGGTTCAAGACTGATCGAAGTGGGCAAGAGAAAGCAGTTTTAATGATTATTTTAGTCAGAGCTGTTGGGTTATCACATCAGCCATCATAATCACAATACTAAACATTCTTAACTCAGTGCTTGACATGTGACTGGATTGTGTTACAGACATAACCTAATTATCTGCTAGCAGTTAACAAAAATGCTCTAGAGCAAGGAGAGTTTAATACTTGGGATGATCAACTGAAACCTACAGTATCATGTTCCCTCAGAATGAGTAGATGATATGAGTTATGAACAAGATGAAAAATTCTCTGCCTTCTCCGCCAAGCATAGACAGTAAATATAGGTGCATATACAACTCCCTGATTTACACACGTATAGTGTCACACGGCAATGCGTCCGAACCATTAGCTGTGAAACACATACTTCATGATCAGACGTTCCAAGAGTCCCAGGGCCTCCGAGTATTTACCAGATGCTGCCTCGTACTCCTGCCGCCCGTAGAGGCGGTTCCCCTCGTCCTTCAGCAGAGGAATTCTCTTTATCATTTCATCCGATGACATTGCCCAGGCGTCCTTTTCATAACCACCAGGTGACTCTACCTCCAATATCTCTGCAATGAAAGCCCCATAGGTCAAGGTCATCATGGCTCATCGAATGGCATTCACTTAAGGTACAGCACACTCAAAATAGTCTATTGGGGGAAGGGGATTGATAAAGGAGGCATGGAGCGATTCAGGGAGGAAAGATGAGTACAGGAGAGACGGGAAGGGAGACAGGTAGGGAGACAGGGAGGGAAACAGGGAGGGAGATAGGAAGGGATGCAAGGGGCATACAGGGGAGGTACAAGGGGAAGGGGGTACAGAGAATACATGATAGGGATACAGGGAGAAGGTAGGGAGGGATACAAGAGATATATGGGGAAGAAGACAGGGAGAGGAGGATGCAAGGGAGACAGTGAGGGAGACAGCAAGGGAGACAGTGATGGTGAAAAGTAGGGAGGAAAATATAGGAGAGAATACGTGCCAGGAGATACCAGGGTAGAAAGGAAAGACATAAGAGAGAATTATTATACCTAAGATGAATTCAAGAGGCTGAGGATCATTCATGAGCTTATTCAGATCATCATAGCCGAGGCCCGACTGTCCCATAGCAGTCATGGCGCAGCAATGGCTGCCTCGTGTGGACGGCTTGTCTCCAAAGATGTCACGAAGACTCTTGGCTACCACCGGGTAAGTAGCTGTTAGCTGTAACAGTAAGTTTACTGTGTGAGTGGTTTACTGTACTGCAAGAGTTTTTGACTGTATTCTAATGGAGACACGACGTCATTGAGCACCATTTAACGCCGTAAAGATACCGTAAACTGTGAAAATTTTGCTTGTAGAAATTTTTCAAGTTTTGGCAATGTTGCAAATCAAAATTTTTGTGAATGGAGAATATTTGCTACTTTTAATTAGATTTCAGTAATGTGTTTACACGGAAAAATATTGCGAAACATTTTTTGCGATCATGCCACCTCATTACAGAGTAGGCAAAGTCACGCTGCAGTTTACAGTCGACCATTTACATGTGCGGGTAGGATGTCTGGGGATATCGCTGCTTGTATAGATGGGTAGAGTTGATAAAAAAACTACTGAATTTCATGTATGGATTGCTGATTACATCTTGCCATTGTTCTGCATGCATTTCCCCATAAGTTTGCAAGCATATGATGATATCTATGACGATACTGAGTTCTTAGTTAAGTGATGCACCAGTATTACAGATCATAACATTTGAAATAAAACATGACTTTTCAGAAAAATAAGTTATCGTTCCTTCTTACAAACAGCATCTGCTACAGCAGCATCTCTCACGACTTAGTTGTAGTGCATCCAGGCTTCAATTACAGGCGATGGCATCAAATCTGCCAATCACAATACGCTCCTGAAGTCATATATTCCTAAACTGGCGCAACACGACTACCTGAATTCATCATCAAGAGAAAATCCAACCATGTTATGGAGTTGTCTCCTCCTTCACATAAGCTCCATAATCCATGTAGAGCGAAGAGTGAGATGTGATATGGTTTTATTGCCATGACAGCATTTTGCTGTGTGATACGTCTTCATATCTGGGCTAGTCTATGATCAGTAAATGTGTGCACGTTTACCTGCTTATCTATGGTAAACGACGATATCTCTTTCCTAGCCATGGTTTTTAAGCATTCCTCCCAAGGCTCGTACTTGAACTTTTTTCCAATGATCAGCTCCATGGGCTGCTTGTGGTTTCTGCTGTCATCGATAACTCGAGGCTCTTCCTCAACTGTTCTGGTTACATAATGGAACTTGACCTGGATATATTAATAGAAGTCATAACGCAAACCGGTACCCTGCCCGATACTCTTGACTGACACTACAGGCTAGTAACAGCTCACCTTCGTGTTATCAACATAATCGGGTATTCTACCAGTGCCTGTCTGGATAATCTTCCTCTTTATCAGACAGTTATCCATTCTTCCCTGAGCAGTACAGTACCCCAGGTTTAGATGATGAATGAGTCAGTCGCGCAGGGATTCAAAAATCTGCAAAAAGTTAACGAGTCTGATTATTAACTTTTTGCAAGACTTTTGGAAGACATTGGATAGCTTCAAAACTGTACGAGCCCTGCCGAAAGAAAGAAATAGAACACATTGCACTCAGCTCACCATCAAACCATTGGCTTCTCATCCCATATCGTTAATTATGTTAAGCCAGATATCTAGGTGTAAATCGACGAGAGCTACTGCCAGATAACAGAAGCCAGAAATTGTATTTTCTTTGCGAGAGCGTATATTTCCCGGCCTTTGGAGAACGAGTACTATAGCTTATAGAGGCATCCTATATCATCGGAAATGATTGAAATAGTCCGAAGAATTATTGGAAATATAAAACAGGCTCCGCCCATAGTTCAAGCACGGCAAGTACTCAACAAGAACTTCATCCTAGCTGGGAGCGAAAATTTCGCACCTAGATCTGCCTGATGGTAAGTGCCTATTAACGAAATGGTTTGTCGAAGGTAAGTGTGCTGCAAGATTGACACCTTTTTCATACCATGGACTATTATTCATGTGCATATCACCGTATTATCACCGTAATCGCAGTGCTATGCTATGCGTCGATCAGATGCTTGTGCAGTGCAGCATCGTCAGTGCTGCTGACGCCATTATTCTCCAGTTTGCGACAGTTGGCAATGAACTGTCTAGGCAGCAATGAAATGCTAGGCAGCATCTCTATGGTGCCTGCACTACACTCAAGCAGTGGCGTGATCGCAGTTTTCACCCTAGCACTGTCTATCCCTAGATGATGCGTGATGGGCGGACAGTGTTTGGTAATAATACTCTATTCACCACACCTTTTGCTATGAAACCAACAATATTAGTTTGAATATTTGATGCTGATTTCACTCTATTCCCAAGCAGATCTCGGCTTCCTTTGTATTTTAAATTTGTTTTATTTTGTTAGTCAAGAAATATCAGCAAGCAGAAATCTCTGAGTCAATGGTCTCGGGATGATGTACTCAGATGGCTTCAGAAGCATGTTGGCGAGGGATACTACATAGCCTATGGGTCTTCATTCAAACAACATGAGATCACTGGTGTGTACTGTATTAGCTCAGAAATAAGACACTATGATGCGTTGTGTGCACAACTCCACTAATTGAGGAATCAACTATTTATTGTTAATGTTGTGATGTCTTAATCCCATACCATCAGTTGTACTATTGAGCAAACATAGGCTTTTTTTACATATCCTTAATGATGACTGGTGCACTTCATGAGAACACAGGTACCAACGCATGTCTTAGGAAGAAGCGCATGTTATGAAAGAAAATCAAGTGATTTATTATTCACACTCCTAATCCTTTATATTATATTTTGTTTTTATATAATTATTTTATTGTTCTTGAAGTACTACATTAGTAACAGACTTACTTTCAATTTTAGGCCCATTGAAGTAGTAAATAGTAGAGTAGCATGGTCTATTATAGAGCGTGGGGAGGTCATGTATCTCAGTACTATCACTTATCTGGCATGATTCTGCAGGTGCTACGCTGGTGCGCCTTAATGAGGGTACACTGATCAGAATGGGCATCGAGAGCCATCTCCACAGGTTGGTCTAGCTCATACAGACTGTATCGAAATGTATCTTTCTAGTCGAGTCGCAGAGATTATATTTTTGTAGAAATGAACTTCTCATGAAGATAGAGGTTTTGAAGTTGAAGAGTCAGCAGCTGGAGCTGAGAAACTCTACGCTGAACATGTCATGTTGACACGAGAGCTCGTGTCTCGTAGTCAAATGAATGCCGTCCACCAGGGAGCCTGAGGTCAAGGTCACGGCAGCTGTTTTATGATGACTGGTGCTGATGACAGTTACATGACTATGGTATCCGTTCCGAATGATCTTGCAACATCATTGTGTTATGATAGCTGAGTTGCACTATCACAGCAATAGAACTAGAGACACGCGGCTATTCACTCCTGCTAGACAGAGTGGCAATGCTGTATAGAATTTCTGTGCATTTTCGGGAGACACCATCATCAAACCAAAGACCTTACGCAGAGTTTGTTATGTCATACGCAGCCTCGAACTTTGTGATAATATTATTTTGCTCCAACGACTGTGTCTATCAAGGTCAGAAGATGTCATAGACATACAAAGAAAGTTTTCGATGACAGACCTAACCTTTGAAGGTCTCTGGTTCAATGATTTTGTCTCCTGAAAATGTGCAGAAATTTTATCTAGCATTGCCACTCTATCTAGCATGAGCGGACAGCAGCTCTAGGTCTGTGGTTATAGAGTTACGCTGATACCCTCATATGTAACATTCACTCATAAATAAAGTCTGCTATTCACCCATTATAGTCAGTAGACTCGAATCTTTGTGTGTGTTCCTGTTGGGGGTGGATGCAGATGTACCCACACTACTGGTCAGTTGCTGTAGGGATTCACGCTGATGGGCCCACTCTAAGAGAGACGATTGTAGCTGGATATTACCTGATCACACATGCCACTGCTATCTCTCTCCGTCACGTAGTTCCAATGCAGTGAAAGAAATCCTGTTTTGATAGCAAAATATTCAATTCTCAAGTCTTAGTATTCTGATATTCTGGGTAAAGGGAGTTGTCTGCTCGTGGTAAGCGTCTCTAGTCATTGTCAACAGCAGTTTCTAGGGTATTCAAACCGCTCACTGATGTTGTTTTGCATTGATGGGAAGGAATCATTGTGTAGGGTGAACATGATGTCAGTTCACAGCCTCATTCTCCTTCTATTAATGATCATCAATGAATGGATTTGTGGTGCCTCCAGACTGCATGTTGCCTTAGCTGTTGTCTTACTAGCATGCGATGAGGAGAGCTGGTCAGATGTGATAGCAGCAGCCCATAGTCTGGAGTGATTCAGGCTATTCCTGGGAATCTATGGATTAGTACATGAATCTATCCATCACACCGAACCAGCAGGGTTCAGAGGCCGAGTAGCTGTCACGATAGGATCGATAAGTTGGTAGCAGCTCGGTTTATTGGTTGTCATAACAAAATTAAAATAAATACAGTGATTGAGAAAGGCATCATCACAACTAGGATATTTTTTATCACAAAAACAACATTGTGGGAACAGCTAGCAAACGGCAGGCAGCTGCCGCAGTGTCCTGGAAACCGTGCTAGACAAAGAGCATGGAGAAGTCTTCTTGCTTCTCCAGGTACTCCCTACCAGTCTGGGAGTAGTCACCAGCTGTCAGGTCACTTCCTCTGTCATCTGACATGTCACAGCTTCCGTCGGAGTAGCCTGGATGAAAGGGATGCACAAGATTAGCATTGCAGCTTGTGTAAATGAATGGTCAAGGGTAGGTAAAAAGTGTGTGAAGACAGAAGGAGAAGAGAGGGAAGGGAGGGGAGAGAGAGAGAGGTGTAAGATGAGAGAGATGGA
>ERZ1740065.1327-NODE-1327-length-14716-cov-12.189960_pt1 | contig 14716 bp, 9 predicted proteins | sample MGYA00581738_ERZ1740065 | MGnify/ENA primary metagenome ERZ1740065 (study PRJEB43018, sample SAMN04849749) | marine metagenome | isolation source: floating plastic debris | place: Pacific Ocean | collected 2008-09-01 | study: EMG produced TPA metagenomics...
GGAGGGAAAGGGGGGGGGGGAAAAAGAACAGTTATTTCACTATTCAGCCAAATTTTATAGCTTGAAGGAAACATTTGATAGTGGAAGGAAATATATTCGTATAAATATTTGAAGAAAGACTGTTAGATGACAAGGTTTTTTGAGAGCTCAAATCGTTGAAATTATTGTTGCAATAAATGAAAACAACATCGCTGTATGACTCAGATCAGAATAACGTGAGGAATAAGGCATGTGCATAATTCAAAGAACTGTTGAAATATTGAATTATATTACCAACAGCGTGATGAATCATCATCGGGCATATAAGTAACTTATCAGATCAATAATGGATGCAACGTGCACACTATGAAGCCTGGATAGTTGATTGCCAATTGGTGCATAGTCTCAGTATAATACGTTAATTATATAAATCCATGGATCGAGTGATCGTGTATTCTATGATCAAGGTCAAATAGTGTGCTTGCCGGGGCCATGTGATCTCTTCATGCTGCAGTGAGGTATGAAAACCCGCTCATCAACATGTTTTACAAATTTAGACAACGGAGTAGCCAACAACTGGTGTTTGTCACTCTCCCGTTGATGTGTGTGCCCACTCCTGCAGGTGCCTGGGTAAGCACACACATATATCGACAGGAGAATGACAAAAGCCAAGAAATTTGCTGCCTGTATGGGATCTTGGAACAAGGAAAATTAACTTCGTGATAGCCTTGTTGCCTGTGAATATGGATGCAGCTTTCTGACCTCCTATAGACTACCTACTGAACCTATGAAATAGTTAATCATAATTGACCGTCTCGTGATCGACAAAAGTCTCTGACACCATCAGATGGACGTAGCTGTTCCAGCCAAAATTGCAGTCTGATGTTTGATTCTCAGTCCTACAGATGCCAGCGTAGAGATCGAGAGAGACAGAGCCAGCAGGGATTCCCTCACATATTCCGTCAACTGTAAGATAGGCGAGGCATTAGGAAGAGTCACATAGGTTTAGTGTTTGATTCCTGATCGGAGTGTGTAATATTACTGACCCATTATCGGTTGGTGGTAGTTGATATCCTTGTTTATATAATGGATGCCCTCAATAGTGCCTGGATTGGAGCATTCCTCTCCGTTGATAACAAAGTAGTGTCGGCAGCACGGCACATGGGTATCCTTGCTGAGGCACCGACCGTCGGCACTGAGAGTCAGCCTCAGTCCTGATTGGCTGTACACCTTCGTGTATGTGGATATTGTCTGTAAGAAGTATCTGAAAGTTGTTTTCGAGTAATGACATATTTCTTAATGCTATATACATTTGTGGATTATAAGCTTTAGTTTTCCTACACATATAGTCTGCATTCATGTAGCTTAACTACTGTAACGGGGAAGGTTTTGAAGTGGCATCTCTAATATCTATGTTGAGATGCTATCCTGTGAAAATGAACGCATAATATTTAAGGAAAATAGCAAAAATGTTTCCTTCAAATTGTTTTTTACATGGCTGCAATGCTAAATATGCAAACAATTCTAACCAGTTTACTTTATTTTGCTTTATGTCGGAGAAAATTCCGATGTGGAAATACTTTTGTACTTATGATATGCTTTGAATTAGGCCTGTGCCAATGGGTACTGCATTGCCGCACCAACCATACCCATTGGCACATCAGAATTTTTAGAAAAAATTAGTAGTTTTCTCCTCATGGGAAAACTTTCTGGGAAAATTCTGCAGCATTTTGGGTCACTCATAACCGTGTGTGGCAGTTGATCATCCAATCACAGTCAAGTAGAACGATATTGACTTCAAAACCGCAAATATCTCTAGAAGTGTGCAGTCAAAGGCTGCAAACAGAACAATAACATACTTATGGGTGCCTGGATTGGCCGAAAAGTAAATCTAATAATATTCTAAAATATTCTATTGTGGCTCATGAATGATCGCAGAAATGCAGCAAAACTCTGAATATCTTAGACATAGCTAGAAATTGTGATACAAAACGGCAGGGGCAATACAGGATAGGATGAGTGAAACTTTTGTCATGAATGATTTTGTACAAAATCTTTTTTACGATCAGGTGCTCCGCAAGCTGCCCTACTGGCAGCATAACTTGGCAGTGCCACTCTGAAAACGGAGGGCAAGGCCCTGCTTCGAATATGCCCCGGAAGAGGCCACTGCAGTTGTGAAAAAGGTTGTAGTCATAGCGTTTATAACGAGTTGCTATTATCAAAGAATTTATTTCAGTTACATGTAGCGCCGCGAGCCTGTATTTCTCACATATCAAGCCGTTATTTTTACAAGCAGCGTCTTTTGTCCTCAAAACTGTGACAGTTTGTGACACAATAACTTATGGTACCAAGCTGTATCAGTTGAAAAGCATGTCACATACTAACCCAGATACTTCCAGAGTCTTCATCTCTGTTGGGGTTTGTCAGGCTGTGTGTGACCATGTTGAACTGGGGGATCCGATAAACGTCCTTCAAGTCAGACTGAGTAACTGCATATCAGAAAAAAATGATGATATAACTCTTTCGTTGTGTGGCAATTCTTCAAAATCATTAATCATGAATAATATTGTGGTTGATATTGTTAATATTCTCATTAGTGTTAATATATGTTTTTAATCTTGAAATAATTGTACTTCAATGCTGCTGAGGCACAGAGTGAAGGTTTCTACCCATGACAAACTCGATCGTAAAAATTCGTTTTGTGAACCTGCATGTATGATAGTAGTGCGCTGAGTAGTTGAGGAGTCGTGCGTTGTGTCATGGGATGACAACTCCAGTTCTACTCTCTGGAAGGATCAGGTGACTCAAAAGTTCAATCCATAACTGGTAGACATCCAGTGATCGGTTGTATTCAGTCATACTACTTCTGATTGGCTCATTATTGCCATAGTGTTAGCATGCAAAAGCCACCCTTACAGGTTGCGGATGGATGATAAAGATAGAGTGTTGTTGGGAATTAAAGTAACTAACTTGGGCATGCCAAGAATTGAGCTGCTGAAGTAAAACAGGTCTTGTCTGTGGATTCTCTCAGGTTGCATGATATCGGTGTAAAAATTTCTTATCGGCTATAAAACCTGCTGTTACGACGCAGAGCCAGCCAAAGTGGTTGTTGTTATACTCATATTTCATTCGCACTACAGTTTGTGGATTTCCTGGGATTTTCCGATGCTAGTGTAAAACGTTCGTGGCAGCTAAGAAACAATTGTTCCTGTGATTTGCAGCCAATCAGAATACATGTTAAAACAATGATTCGATCTTGATGAGCTGGTGAACCAAACACATGATTCAGATTCTCTCTAGAGTCTACTAGCCTTTGCAAAAATGGATATGTACGAGGCATTCGTGTACTGCTAGGCTTTGGAGCGCAACCCATCATAAACTATTAAGCAGGTGATAAGCACGAATTCTACCCTGCCATGCACCGAGAATTGAGGTGCGGTAATCTTTTTTGGGTAGGAGTAAATGTGGTAATTCAGTTGTCTTGTGTACAATAAACCGTTTTAGCGAATACAATGAGCTCGTTTCTTGTGTTACTGTTGAACCGGATTTGATAGCGATGGTCTAATGGCCACAAAAAAAGTGCCAAAAAATTATTGCCATCATATGATTTTGCTATAGAAAATATACCCATTACAGACAGGGAGGAAGGGTGGAAGATCATAAGGAAGAGGAAGGCAAATAGCTGAAAATAGAAAGAGAGGATAGGTCAAAGAGTTATATGGGGGTTGTTCTTCCATTTAGGGGATCGATATCATTAGGTTGCTATTATTTTTATTTCTAGCCCATTTTCATGAAATGAAAAAAAGAAGAAATTTGTGTCGCTATCAAATACGGTTCTACAGCATCATTTTTGGATTCCTATGATTTCGTATTTTCGAAAGATTTACTTTTTTTGCCAGAATACACTGTTAATCAAGATGAAACCAGTTCAAACTTATTTCTAGCCCTTGAAATCTGTAAGTACGACAATTCTGTTCAAGGGAAAACTATGCTGGCTTTATTTAAAGTTGAGAAAGAGAGAAACTAGCTGAAGGGAAGTGTAGTCTATTGTTGCAATAGACCAAGATATATTAGCCATCTGGGACTCGATAGTTGTTGAGAACGGTCACCCCTGTATTATGTGCTGAAGCCGTTCCACTAGCTGATCAGAAGTTCCGCGCAGGATAGCACCAGGCTTTTACTACGAGATATTAGTCAGCTTTCTGTTCTCGTTACGCTTGCTCACGGCCCCCCACGACAAAAGTCTTGGGTTCACAGAGGTCAGAGGTAATTTTTATCACCCACCTGCCACAGAATTAGAACTCTCATGGAACTCCTCCACTATCATGCGTTGACTCGTTGATTTCCAGCCGGTGGTTATCTCTCCTCCCTGCGCCTCCTCAAATTCACAGTTCTCAAGGTGAAGTGAGATGTTGTGAGGGCCAGGTGACACGTTATAACAGTGTCCCTCAGCTACAACATCATTATCATCAGTGGCTGTATTGTCGTCCTTCAAGGGATAGATTTACGGATCGGAACCCACTCACCCTCCACAGATCTATGTTCATTACTAACTAGCCCGGCGTTGTCAAGCTTTGCGAGCACTGTACCAAATGGTGTTGGTTCGCAGTCTTCTTTGTCGATCTAACAGGAGATAAAATAAATTACTTGAGGATGAATTATTTTAGAAAACAGAAAAATCCTAATGGCTCGAGACTGCCATAATTATATGGCATAAATGAAACACCCCTTGTATTTAACGGGAGCCTTAAAAACTTTTCTCTGAGATTTACATATTTCCGCACTTATATCAGTCAAGAAAGTGAGTAACACCAGCGTACGCTGGCGTTCATGCCGATAGAAAAGTAAAGGATACCAAAGAAATATGGCCTAGCAAATTAAAATGTGTTTGTAATTCTCCTGTCATTGTGTGTGCACACTCTTGCACATGCACGCGTGTGCTGCATGCATGCATATCGACAGGAGAACGACAGATGCCAAATAAAATTTCGGAGTCCTACAATTGTACCTTCACAGAGTACATGACGCATGCTCGATCTCCATTGGTTATCAGCAGATGAACCACAAAGTCAAGGTTTATTCTTAATGCTGTTCCTTCTTCCATCTTGTGGTAAATTGATGTCTGAAATGGTCATACAATATGAGATATGCTCGCATCCACGCAGGCTGGAAGATCACTGATACTCTGCGATGTATCTGATTGCTAAAAATTCTACAAAATATAACTTTCTTTTATTCATTTCCTTGCTGATTCGGCGTTTGTGAATGTCCCTTCGATGTGTGCGCGCACACTTCTGCACACATGTGTTCTCAGATGTGTTCACATCGACAGGAGATTCACAAATATTTCACACTATTTCACTGGGGTACAGATAATCCAAAGAGCAAGATAATACATTCCTCTAGAAACAACTCTGGAAAATATGCAACTGGTAGCCTTAGTTTCATACTGCAATGATTGATTTATATTTCAAAGACTTACAAAATACAACAAATTTCACTTTCTCCATACTTGGTTAAGTGATGGCATTTCTTACCCAAAGTTCACCTGAGCTGGAGGGGTCAGGGTCATCTGTCCACTGTTCAGTGGTGAGAAACTGACGAGTATTGAACACAGCCAGGCCCGGACACTCAGCAGGGATGTTATCTGAATGGATGATTCATGTATCATTTTTGTATTGTAGCGCTTCTATGGCAACAGTGAAGACAAACCTGTGGTCACTGATAGTTGCCCTAGTTCCTCGACATAAAGTCGGGTGTTGTGGCTGGTGTATCCAACTCTCATCTTAGTATCCGTTGTCTCGACACTGAGAGAAATCTGAACATTTCCAGCTGGGATGCCCTCGCATAGACCTTGAACTGGTGTAGGAAAAAGTTAATCTCAGGCCATCAACTACGGATGATTTTCTTGGTGGGTTTCATGCTTCAGCTGATTAACTGAATATCAAGGGTTAATCTGGTCTATATAAAAAATGCTGATTATTCCCGGAAAAACCATTACTGTACTATAGCCATTTTCTTGTACGAGTCTCCATACTAAAAAAAATTAAATCAGCTGAAATGCATAATGTGTACACTTGCCAATTTGATGTCTTAGAGTGTCATTCTGCATGTGGAATGAAAAAAAGCTAAGCTGGTGTGGAGAAATCAGCCAATGAAATTTATGAACTGATGACGTTAATGCAGGGGCAAAGCTGGTACGGCTATTTGTTATACATTACAATCTCGGTCGTAATAAAATAAAACCGAAGTTTCAGATCTCCTTGACCTTGCATAGACATGTTGATACTGATGCTCACATGATATGCTGACAGTGCAATTGTATTGTGGTCGCTCGTGTGAGAACTGAGTCTATGCAAAGCCATCCTTAGTCGTTATATAAGACACATGGCCGTACTGGCTTTAGCCCTTCACTTACGTCATCAGTGGACCAATTTCATTGGCTGATTTCTTACAATAAGTCAAGTTTTAATATCAATGACAGTTGAAGGTATACAATATGTACTGATACCAACATTAGGAATTGGAAAACCAAAGGACTGCAAGGCAGAGCCTGCTGCTCATGCCTTTCCCTTTACAGGTAAAATATCTATGACACTCTTAAAGTGCAGACAAATCCATCCAGTAGTGTCACTAGTGTGAGGTAGGATGTAGGTGGTGGAGATATGTGATGCAACAACATTTTAAATATTAAAGATAATATTGAATAATATTAAAAATTTTAGATAGGCAAATAGGCAAATTGGCAAACAGTCATAAAATAGGTGACACAGAGGGGTTAGAAGTATGACCATGGATGGAGAGCATGAAGGATGAAGTGAGATGCCAAACAATGAGGAGCATGTCCTCATTAGCAGAAACGAACAGAAAGGTGATGGATGGATTTTGAATGAAGAGACCTGGAGGTGTCTTACTCTAATGTTGGCGTATGCGCTTGAATCAAGCGTGCCAGTACTGACTGCAGATTAAATGGATGACTAACGCAGGCGCGCCTGATACATGTAGACATACAGTTATAAAATTAAAAAATGCCGAGATCCATATAAAATGACTGTGATTTGGATGTTGAGAGGAATTTTGAGAAGCAGGAAGATGGGTATGCTGCTATCCGAAGGTGAATTGGTCAATACGCACTTCCTGCTGATTTGTGATGCTGAACGTCACTCTCTGTATTCTGCTGAATACTTTCTATTCTCCCGGGATTGGTGCAGTGATTGCCATTAAACAGCACTTTCCACCTTCCCCATCCATCATTGCCAATGCCGTATCCTCCTGCGAGAACTCCCCGAAACTTGATCTTCAGCGCTGTAGACTCGTTTAGTTTAGTGAACGTGATGGTCTAAAATCACACAAGCCATATCATCAGCCTGAGGAAGCTGTATTGCTGTAAATCACAGCCTGGGATTTGTTATTCCGGTCAAAAGGAAAATAGCTTTTTGTACATACCAGGATTGTTTCCCCATCAGTGGATGTTTCGGAATCAAATATGCTGAAGAAATATTCCTTTGCTTGAATTATTGGTTCGAAAGGGCATCTATTAACTAAAATTATGGATTCACGTACAATATTTGCTTGAGATGGAAAGTTTCAATCCATAACAGTATTGAGTAACATTGGACCGATTGTTGGAGGAGTGTACCTAAAATACAAAGCACTTACTGCTCTGATTGCTTGATAGGTCCATGCAAACCGCTGTTCCCATGGTGGTTGAATCCGTGCAGTCAAAGACGCAGGCTGATGTTCCAGAACAGTTCCTTGGACAGAGATTCTCCTGTTCATTACAGGTTTGTGAATATTTCTCACAGCTTTAAAAATGGCGGTGGATGAGTTTTCTAGAGGTTCAACGCTAAAATGGCTTGAGGAATGGTTACGGCTTTGGTACCGTCAATGACAGTGATGAATCGTACGCACAAAATCACTTCATATTCATTTACTGTATATTTCACAAAACTGAAAACAGACTCCACAGCCCTATAGATATGATCATTTTCAGGAAAGATGGCTAGTCCCTAGCAGCGCAAACTGAGAATTCACAGCCCAAATGGTGCGACTTGGACATGATGAGTGTTTTATATATCTTCAGGGTTTTACTGTTTCATAGAGGAGACCATCAGGCGATTAGCAGTTCATTCAAGTTGTATCAATATCTTACCGCACTAGCGAAGCCTCGGAGTTCTATGGTATTCGTGGTGTTAATAACACCGCTCTGCGTTAGGTCTAGCATTGCGGATGCGTTGTCCAGCAGCAGACACTCGCTGTATGTGTAGAGGACGTCATTGCGACACAGAGGTCTATCATGGAGAACAACGGTGCAATCAGAGCTTTGCTGTAACGTGATGTTGTAGCCGCCCTCTAAAGCATCCGAGAAAGCAAATAATAATAGATAGAAGGCAAATATATTAATGAGGCGGATATTTTATGCTCAGTGGCTTTGTTATGAATAGTGCGATGCGCGTTTCTATACTTTAGATTAGAAAAGAAAGGAGTAAGACTAACACCACCGATTATTTTTTGTGCATGAAAAGTCCGCCTCTTATTGTTTTGTTCTCCAAGCGAGTAGATAGATGAAGATGCCATTATTGTCACTCATTTCACACAATCACCAGCGCCAACAAATCAGCTCTGTAGGGAGCAGACGCCTATCACCCTTCAAGGAGTAATGAATCAATCGATTCATTGTCGGTCAAACAGAAGCCTGGATGTAACTCTGTATCAGAAAGGAGAGACATCAGATTTGTGGGTAGATTGGATTCGTTTATCCTGCTTGTGGCATGGTAACGATCAGGAAGAGTGCGTAAAATGAGAGATAGATACATGATACATCAACGTAATTAACTAGGGTATGGGCGTGATTGTTCATGCATGACATACAAAGCTGATTGCATGCGGAATTTCTTCCCAAAGTTTGACTTCCAACCCAAACCAAATACCGATAACTTAATTCTAAAACATAGGCACATATGTACCATTAGAGCTTGGACTGAGGTTCACTTCGAGTAGCACAACTGTCACTCAAGGATCTCGCCACAGACATGCCTACAGCGCGATACTCGTTTAGTGGCAACATACCATTGATGCGTCCGTCGTAGGCTTCTCCAACAGTACGTAGACTGCTACATGTCACTGCTGACACGACCAAGGAAATGCAGAGTGCAACAGTGTGCGTGGCGCCCATCGTTGCGACTTTGGAGGTGGACACAACTTTGCTGCTTTGAAGGTCAGTAAAAAGTGCAGGGTACCCCACACCCGGTTCAATAACTTAATATTCATCAGAAATCGATTTCAGTGGTTGTATTCCATCTTTTTCTATGGTCATATTTGCCCGAGGAGAGACAACTGTTGACTTAATGTTACATCCAATCTTTGATCCCAGACAGCTAACCATGAAGAATAATATATGTACACTCATCAATGATTTAGGCTGTCAACAAGGGGCAGGTGGTCTTTGTGTCTGGTTACTGTCACTGACCTTGCGCATGATGTATCCACTCGTTTCTTCCCGTATAGGTTTGTAAGCTATGTAAACTACCTGAGTATTGATCCGCTATCATAGCAAACATGCACTATAATTACCAGTGGCTTGAGATGCAGCAGTTTAAGAATCAGAATACTTTATTCGTTTGTTCAATTCTTTGTATGTGACAATCTTAAATACCTAAAGCTTAGAGTTTTGCTTCTGACAAAGACGGTTTTGAATCAACTGGTTTCCATCATCACAGTTTAACATGTCTCCCTTGATGGGAAATATTAAGAAACTGCTCCATCCGTTGTGAATTAGTGAATTCTATGACATCTATCAAAATTCAAAATTTCTGCAAAGGTATTGGTGACAGAATCTTTTGAGGCCGGACGCAGTCTTTGGGCCCTCCGCCTCAGCTAGTTTCGGCTATTACGGATATAGGCCTTGCTCTCACCATTGTCTCTGCTGTAGATACAAAGCTTTCACTTTCATTTTCAATTTTCTCTCAGGTATGCCACACTCACGCACATGCACCCATAAATGCTTACATACATTCATTATAGGAGAAACTTAAACAAAAATTTGGCTTAATCCTAGTAAAATATGGCATTACCACTACCACCAGACTTAATATGACAAATGAGGTGGAATGTTTAGGGAATATTGCTGTTTACTCAGTTTCAAGCTGTTATAATAAGCTATTGGCCTCGAATCCCTTTGATATGCCAGAAACCAACCTAATAGGATTTAACTTCACGGAATTGAACCTCCCCGCCTGTTGGACTAGCATACATCCTCAATCAGAGCTATGATAACATTATAAATACAAAAAATATCACTAAATTTAGCTGCCTGTGCATGGTTGGTGTCTGGTTATGAGTGGCTAGCAGCTAGTTAGCCTGGTTATCAGTTCAGGGCTTTGACAGCTATCTTCTACTGCTTTCTTCGAGGATGGTTTTGAGTACGGCACAGTGCCTCAGGCTGTAAGGTTCGACCTTTCATGCTCCGGTATTTTAAACTCACAAGGCATGGCTGCACTAACATCATCATTGTATTCTGTAACTCGTGTATGCCAGAGCAGTGTAGAGGTGAGATTTGCATTTTCAACGATAATCTTTTAGATATTCACATAATCTCATTTACATGAAATGTCTAATTCAACAACAATCTATACTTATTTAATCAATCAGGCAGAATGATCTGTTACTTTCACGTATTTTTTGTCTCTGCTAACATTCCCATTGTGTTCATGCTTGTTTACTATAGTTATCAAGGTATTGAGCTGTGCGTATATGTAGACACACTTTCAGCTCACTCGGTTTATCCATAGCACACTACTCTTTAGCTAACAAAATATTGATGCAAGAATTGCAAACAAAGTCTTTGAGGAGCTTTGACTGTCTACTGAGCCATAGTAAGGGATGTAGATAAATAGGAACATTGCCTTTCTAGATTATTGATGAGGTGCTTGTTTGTTAATCGTGTGACAGGTAGCAATTGTGTATCCCACATTTATAGGATGTAATCTGTGAGAATCGTTAGGAGCTCAGATACGGTGCGATATCACAGGTTGTCAGGAAACGTTTCCAGCTGAAACAGGACGACCTGAGTCTGCGCTACTGTGTGCCTGCTGATGACTCTAGGACATACTTTAATAGATACCCGCACTAGGTAGCACTCTCTACACTGCTCTATCACTGTCACTCTGTGCTACCGATGAGTAGATGAAAGATTGCTGGGTAAAACGGTAACCGTGGAGGGATGGATCCAGGATCCAACAAGGAGAGCGGAAAGTTGCCCAGAGGGCAGCCATGGAGTACCTGAGCGTAGCGAAAGTGCAAAGCAAATAGTCAAAGGTGCTGGGTTGGACATGGGGGTGTCCCCTCCAATAGGGCGTATGGGCGAGTATCCCCTCCCGCAGGGGGAGGGGTCTGGTGGGCCTCCGGAAAAATTCTGGTTTTGGGAATGCTCTGAGAGCGCATCTCACGCAGCCTTAGCCAATTTTGGAGGATGAAACTCAAGGAACACTAGAATGGGAAAGACAAGCTATATTGATGCCAGCAGCTATTTCTGCCATCACTGCACTACGGAACTGCCCGAACAACGAGCCAGTGCAAGAAGGAAATGTTGTTTATGCCCTAGCCACCGTCTCTATTCACTGCACCGATCTACCAAAAACTTGTGATTTAAATCACAGCCCGATTGCAACACTAACAAGACTCAGATCATAGCCTCATAATGAGTAGCTAGCGGCTCACAAATTTGCTTCTACTAATAAGGTATCAAGTCACTGTGTGACGGCCAACGCCACTGATTCAAGCTCATCACTTGTCAAAAACTTTGCCGGTTACTGGCATTCTTATCGGCAGCACCAGCAGCCTATGAGAGCAAAACTATGTTAAGATTATTGCTATTACTATTACAATATGAGGGACGCAGCTGCTGAAAAAGATGACTGCCTCTCTGGTTACCTTCCCAGTGACACTTAAGAAATCATGTTAGACTACATACATGTTACCTGTCTTTGTTTTAGCTGGTGATATGACCGATATGCAATTTATCAACTCAAGTGTGTTCTGTAGAAGTTATAGAGCAAGAGACGAAATGCTATTCACTCATGCTAGATAGAGTGGAGAAACTGCGTAACATTTTCGCCAATTTTTGGTGAGATTAGCCCCAGTTCCACAGTCCTTGCTAATTTGATACGCCTCAAACTTCTGGACATTCCTTAATAAATTTCTGCAATTTTGGTGATTCCAACTACGAAATAGTATGAGCGTCTATTTTTAAATCTAAAGCCCTCTGAACCGAGCTGCCCGTAATCTCAGCAGAAGCTTAGTAGTCCTTATCGTATTTTTTCCTCACAGCTCTTCTATTCTCACAACTAGTTTTTTCACAACTTTCCTATAACTGTTTACATTTTTTTGTACCTAGAGAGAGAGTTTCCCACATTTTTATACGCTTAATCTTCTTCACAATGCCACGAACTTGCTGCGTGGCCGGCTGCAAGAGGAGTCGTCAAGATTCCAGCTCAACATTCTATACGTAAGTTGCCAGAATGCTTCCAGATAATTCCACATTCTCAAAGTCTTACCTGTATATAACTAGGTCCAAGCATGTTTATATTATTAACAGGGCTCCATCTGACCATGAGCAACTATGCAAATGGGGAAATGCAGTTGGAAAGCAGCTTTTGGCAAAAACAAGTAGTGTATGCAGTAGCCGCTTCAGCCAAGAGAGATTTTTAGAAGACCTTATAACTGGTAGGAAGAGGCTGAGAAAGGATGCTGTGCTTTGCAATCTATTGGAATTGTCTCAAGTAAGAGGAGTCTATATACCGTGCTTTACACATATCAATTATAACCAGTAAACAAGTCATTTTCAAATCTGATTTCTAGGAATGTGGGAGGCTCCAATGTCAGCAGCAGAAGGTCTTAGTTCAAGAGTTGAGGAATAAGCTCAGCTCTTCAAAGCATTGCATTCAAGAGCTGGAAAAAAAAGCAGTGAAAAGGAAAGCATGAAAGAGGAGCTTGAGCATTACAAAGATATGTAATACATGACAGGCCGAGAAGGAAAACAGTTTTGTTTCATTCCAAAAGATTTATACATCCATAAATAATTAGAGCTGCCAATCCACCTATTGAAAGGAGAGACAAAGCACGCCTACACTGGGGCCCAAAAGAAGTTTGCCACTACATTACACATGTTTAGCCCAAAGGCATATGACTATGAGCATGACTCCATTGGCTTTCACTCGCCGTCACCGCAAACTGTCCGGTGGTAGGAAACCGTCACTATACATTCTGAACCGTGATCTTCATACTTGACAAATAATGACTTTTCTCATCTTCTACAACAGTTGGTTGGAGGGTGTTGATGGGAGACCCGGAATCTCGGCGGCAGCACTCAGCATCATCTCTGACAAGCACAATTTATACTCTGACGTGTGCCTCATCATCGATGCCATGCATATAAAGATAAGCGTCTCCATGGATCAGACAAACAATGAGTTGTTTGGTTTCGTTGACCTGGGCGATGGCCAGCAAGGAGTGGAGACGGAGGCGACAGAGATTTTGGTCTTTATGATCAGTAGCCTCAAGCTGCATGGCCGATTACCCATAGCATATTATTCGACCAATAGACTCTCGGGCAAAGCCATGGCTGATTTGGTCAGAAATGCCATCCAGGCTCTTGATACCAGAGGTTTTTGTGTCTATGTGGTCACTATGGATGGCGCAGCCTGCAATGTAAGCATGGCAAAGTACTTGGGCTGTTCATTGAACATCACTAGCATAAATCCTCGTAACACGCTACCTGGTATTGACCATGACATCTACATATATTTTTACCCGTGCAATATGATCAAGCTGATCCGAAACAATTTGGAGAAGTGTGAAAAATGGCAGACAACTCATGGGCCAGCCAAATGGGATCACATAAAGCTCGTGCACAGCACCCAGGACAGCGTTGGACTGCCGTTGGGTACACGCCTGACATCCTGCCACATTAACTTTCAGAACAATAAGATGAAGGTCTCCCTGGCAGTCCAGACTCTGTCCAAAAGTGTGGCTGCTGCACTTGAGCTGCTGCACGCTTACATGATGGTCGGTGACGTGCACGGTACAGTCCATCTCCTCAAGATCAGTTCTTTAATATTATAGCAGTGATCATAAACGATAGGCATGACAATAGACAAGTTATTTTTGTTCAAAATGTGTTTGATGTCGTATTCGACATAATGAACAGTCGTTGTATACACACCGCTGGAAGCAAGAGTCTGTTAAGGGAGGGCAGCATGAGCGAAAATATGGAGTTCTTAGAACAAGCAGTTAGTTACATGAAATAAATCAATGACACTCCCGAGGCTCCAAGCTGATTACTGGATACAAGTAAGCAATAAAAATACTAATTTAAAATCCCAAAAGTAACTGATTAACATAATACCTTTCATTTTAGGAAGACAGCATTCATTTGCTCGGCAGTCAATGCCATGACACTTCGCCAGCTGGCTCCCAACATCCTGAGTGAGCAGCCATATCTTCTCACGTATCGAATGAGTCAGGATCATGTCGAGCTCTTTTTCAACAGTGTGAGACGAGAGGGTATGTTCATAAAGCACTTTCCTATCTTCACTTCGCAGCAAATCACTTCACACTAAAACATCAACATTACAGGTCGATGGAACAACAACCCCTCAACCCAGCAATTAAAGGCCATATTCAGAAGGCTTATTGCTACAAGGTTTGACACCCTGCCTTCAAAAAATGGAAACGTCTG
>ERZ1740065.1328-NODE-1328-length-14708-cov-11.225005_pt1 | contig 14708 bp, 12 predicted proteins | sample MGYA00581738_ERZ1740065 | MGnify/ENA primary metagenome ERZ1740065 (study PRJEB43018, sample SAMN04849749) | marine metagenome | isolation source: floating plastic debris | place: Pacific Ocean | collected 2008-09-01 | study: EMG produced TPA metagenomics...
TCTTCTCTCTATTCACACTCTCCCTCCCTCCCTCTCTCCCTTCCTCCTCCCCCTCTCTCCTTCGCCCTCTCCCTCTCTCTCCCCCTCCCTCTCCCTCTTTCTCTCCCTTCCTCCCACTCTCCCTATCTACCTACTTCCCCTCTCTCCTCCTCCCTCTCCCTCTCTCGGAGAGGTTTCTTCTCAAAAAGAAAATTGTGCTCAACTTTGAACCTTCTTTTCCCAGTTTCACGATTTTCTGTATTTCCTCTGGAATTTTATTTTTGAGCCGTGACACATATAAACACGAGAACGCTTTCCTACAATAAATTCTCTAAAGGTCTGGTATTCCATTTAATACATTTCATTTCACTGATGTGCTGACAGCCGTGGAAAAATTAAACGAGTCTTTATTGCGGGTTTATCGTGACGTGACATTCCTGTTGTGGCAGTCACGCAATTTGTCATAGAATGAGTTTTGCAATAATTTATGGCACGCTGTTCATTGTCCAAATAACCTCATTAAGTTTTACTGTAAGAAATAGTCTTTCATCTCATTTACCGTTCGGTAGCACTGACATCTGTCATCAGCAGTGATGTGACATGCGCCTTCATCTCTCTGGTCAAGAAATGAGCTGAATCTTGATTCATATGCCGTCTGATAGAGATGGCATTGACATGTAAATCGTTATTCTATATGGGTGATTTAAAAAATTCCTCCTTTGAATATTAAAGTTGAGCACCTTCCTTTGGAAGTGTTTTCTGATAGCAGTACAATCCTGTGTAATTCTTCTACCACTGGAGACGGATCGTGAGCACTGCTTTGGTCATTCAGTTGCAGTCACAACAGGTGTTTGTGTCCGATAAGAAGCAGTAGAGATCTAATTTACACCGTTTCGTCACTGTAACTCAGTCAACAGTGAAATGGCATATACTTTCTACACGTTTTTTTGTGCTGATATGTTGTTAGACTCTGTGTGTCTAAGCTCTCTGCTAGAATTTATTCACAAATAGCTGTTCATTTCTCCTCATGAGCCTCTCTGGCTCTCCTCTCCTTTCCTTCTCTGACATCCCTCCCTGTTCCATCTCCCCTTCTCTATTTTCCCTCTACAACTCCCCTCACCTCTCTGTCTCCCACTCTTTCCTTTTACTATGCGGCTCCCCTCCCCACTCTGTCTCTCCTCTCCTTTCTCTCTCTCTCTCTCTCTCTCTCTCTCTCTCTCCTGACTCTGGCGTTCTTCCCCTTCTCTCCTCTCTGACGTCTCTCTCCTCCTTTTTGTGTCTGCTCTCAGTTTCAATGTTATGATACGGATTTCATGTAAACTACCCACCCACACATCGTGTTTGAAATTGGGAACTCCCAATTGGTTTTATAACTCCTCCTAGCCATCGCTGGTTGTAGGGTTAAACTCTAGAATCCAGTGCAGTCAGGCGGAGTTACTGTCAAGTCTCTATAGCCGATAGCTGATCTTCAAACTGCACTGAGTTCATAGTCCAGGATTCACTACTTGCGTCTTCTCTATGCACTGTTCTGAACGTTTTGTGGGCAATAACTTCAATTACGGTGCGACGCTAAGTGTGTCTAGATCAATATTTTAAACTCGTCAACAAATTCACATCATCCTACAAATGTCACGCCGTTCTTAGGTGTAGTGACACTTTCATGTGCAATGGTGTTTTCTACAAGCCAAGCCAGTGCTCTGCACTGAGTTCAAATTAAGCTTCAGTTGTCAAATCCTTCTGTGTCAATTTCCATGTCAGTGAAGTGACGAAGGCTGTGGGACTTCAATTTCATGCCACAAAAACGCATATGAATGGATGCGGAGAGACATATCGCATCAGGTGTCGCTGTGTGCCATATGATAATTTGAGACGTTAGTTGTGATTTATGTCGCTTTCAGGCCTCGCGCTGGGATGGTCTTAGCAAAAAAACACGATTCGGATGAGACTGGTCTATCATTTATTCTATAGGCTCTCAGTCATCTGCAGATTTACCCTTGGTTTTCCATTCCTGAAGCTGTATGTATTCACTTGTTGGCAGGCAGAAGAGAGTGACATATTCAAAGCTTCTAACTCAGTGTCGCCAACCTCTAATCGGAAATGATTATGATTTCAGTAACCTAAAAATATAAAGAATGCGCTCTGACTTTAAACAAAGTGATTGTAGTACATAACTGCTCACCAAATATAGTCAATCAGTTTCTGTGGGCCTGTGGTGGGCCTGTGGAACACACAGAAGACAATTAAATGACTTAATGTGGCAAATCAGCTGCCAGTGGAGAACTGAATGAAAATATAGTAGATTGGAAAATCATATGGCTAGTATCATTGTTTCAAATACCATCTGCATGTAATATTGGCTCTCCCCATATTTGCTTCTCTATGTACTTCATGTGCTTTCATCTATATGCAGGGCACGTGGTTTTATGCTCTGCTAGCTGCGTTGGAAAAACCCTTACTTCCAGAGGCATGTTCTCTTCTTCGAAACCTCGCCAGGATCTGCAGCAATCTCCGGGCATCTCTGGTACGCGGTCGAGCTAACAGTGTGATAGACGTTTCACAGTAGATGTTGCTTTTGCTAATTGCTGTTTGCTGATGCTAATTGCAGCAAGAGCCTGACCAGGTCCTTCTGCCACAACTCAATCTCATCATCTGCCTTGTGGGGAGATATTTCGAGCAGGCCGATCTGGCTGACTACCCTAGTCGATGATAGTGATTCAGCGCTCGCAAGTATTCCGCCTGGGAAACCCTAACTCGGTGAGATTCAGTCAATCTGTTGAGTTTTCATCGCTTTATTTGTGGAGCTTTTCTTCAAAACATGATACAAATTCAACATCTCAAAAATCAACAACTCGCTTTCCATCATTGGGTTATATATATGGTCTCAACATTAATCCGAAAGATTGCATACGTCCTTGAAAAAAATAAAGCTTTATGTACAAAAAATATCGTCACTTGTCAGTTAGAGATGGTTGGAAAGAGATTTTATATACAAGTAGGGAAATGAAATCTTCCTGGCCACTCGGCAAGGGCCAAAAGAGAAGGTCTGGAATGTTGTACGTGCACTACTGTAGGAATAATAATCTTACGGCTCGGCGAGTAAAGATCACAAGTTTTTACATACTGTAGGTTACTCTGTATCACCGCGAGATATGGGAGAGTTGTTTAAACTATTTGAGCTGAGCACTTCTTCTTTATGTTTTAGCATCATATGCTTGATGTACTCTCAGTCGTACTGCCTCTAGTAGAACCACCATCGCTGTGCAGTCCAACTTCATTGTAATAGTCCTGTTTACCGTTCAGTCTTGTTCTGGTCCCTTCACCACGATTTTTCTTCAGTGAATCGTTTTCTTCACTCTCATCAGTGTCAAAATACTCAGGATTGGCAAAGTTTCCACGCTGAGTGTTCATACCCAACTGATTCATTGGATGGTTCACCATGTCGAAGGTAAAATGAGCAACGTTTTGTTCCCTGTTTGGAGTTGGAGTTGGAGCCTCTAAATCTACAGTCGCAAGGACAAGGAGTCAGCACCAGTCAAGAAACCATTAGAGTAGTACTCGTGTCAAATTTATTACGCACCTGTGTTGTCACCACTGAGTGGTCGTTGCAGAAGCAAATCCATGTAAGAGGCTCTTGGTTTGGTTTTTGAGGATGGTTGGAGGTAGTCCTCCTCGACGAATGGCAAGGGCTTGTGATTGTTGGTAGGCAAGACTGTTGGATACTTGAATCTCGTCGGCAGGGTTTTAGAAGAATCATCGCCTATGGAACAAGATCACCGCGGTTACAGGTTTTGTCAGATTCTCTATCAATGTACTCTTCTTGTTGTGGGACTTACCAAGTAGCATTTGCTCCTCTTCAGTACACGGGTCACTGGTGTATCGTGAGTTCAGTGCACTTGTGTTACTTCCTCTCTGGCGACGCAGTGAGCTACTGCGTGCCTCTAAGTGACCGTACTTTGGGTCTCTCACGGCACCAGGAGTGAAGACACTGCCCGTTGGGTCGTGAGGAGTTGGAGCAGTGTGCCAAGGTGCTTGATTGTGTGTGTCAACCACCAGTGACGGACAGTTGGAGGCTATTGCACAGTCATTGGAACTATGATGCGATGATAAGCTCTAGAATTGATAGAAATAACAATGGACATGGTGTCCTGGGAAACTTTTCCTTTTCCTCTGCAATGCTAAGGGGAACATGCAACTACCTTCAAGCTGTTTGGTGTGTGTGGCTCTATTGCATCCTCGTCAGTTTCTGCAGGACTGTCCTGGCCGTTTGGATTCAAGTATTCATCGACGTCCATGATGTCCTCGGGTCCATCAGTAGCCACAGACATGTTGCGGACCTATATTGTTTTAACTCATTGGTTAGCAGCCTTCGGCGACTTCAACATGCCTGAAACCATCATCAGCAATCAATATCTCACCATATCTCTGCTCTCTACCCGGTAGCTTGGTAGTCGCATCAATGTGTCGCCTGCAATGACCAGATATCGTCCAGGGTCTCGTGCCATCTTGGAGAACTCCTCTGTCAGCTCGTTGAAACTGGGTCGACTCTCGGCATCGATCATCCAACCTGTTTCATGAAAGAAACGCTCTCAGATTCTGGCGCTGATGACGATATTGATACCATCAGATCTCATGATCGTGTCTTACATTTGATCATGATCATGTAGACATCGATCGTGCAAATTGCTGGCTGTGACAGACGCTCTCCCTTTTCGAGGAGGTCAGGCACGTCTCTCGCCCTCACACTCTCGTATGGTCTCTGCCCATAAGTGAACAACTCCCAGAGCGTAACTCCATACGACCAGACATCGGTCTTATGTGTAAAGACTCTGTGTTGAATGGATTCGAGGGCCAACCACTTGATCGGCATCTGATGAAACCAAATGATTATTAGTGATCAGAGACTTGTTTGAATTCTGATATATTTACGAGAAAAACCTCTTACCTTTCCGCCTGCTGCATGGTACTCGCCCTCGTTGTAGTCTAGTAGCTTGGCCAATCCGAAATCTGTGATCTTTATTTGCTTTGGCGATTGTACTGAAATTTACAGACTATGGTCTCACTAACCATCCATTGTCACAGTGAGGAAATCCACAGCTAGTTATTAACTGGTTTTAAACATTTAAGCTAACCTATTGGTCGGTAGTGATATCAGGTTTGCCCGTTGGTTAGCCCCTGTTTCCATGACTTGGTTTCAGTCATGAAAATATGTCACCGTTTTTCCAAATTGATATTTATAGCCTATAGTATGTGATATTGTATGGGACATGCTGCTAAGATTTAAAAACCAATATTTGCTTTCGAAGCTGATCGTTGCCTACCAAACCTCAAACCATTTTAGTATACTATAGTGATTGGACTAATTTGGAGTTGTGTTATCACGTTGGGAAATCAATTTTGCCGACCAAAGAGCTGAAAAGCAGATGGAGCCCAGTAGTTCTCATCACTCATAAATCAGCACACCTACCTAGAACATTCCTCGCAGCCAGGTCTCTGTGCACGATTCCTCTCTTCTCTAAATAGTCCATGCCTTTGGAAATCTGTGTGCACCAGTTCAGCAGCACTTTGGAATTGATGTTGGATTTGTTCTGGCGTACATAGTCTAGCAGGCAGCCGAGGGGCATCAGTTGGGTGATGAGCATCATCTGTTCTGTCATGCACACAGCTACTATTCTTACGCAGCAGACGTGGTCAACAGAAGCCATGACTCTGGCCTCCTCCAGTAGTTCCTGTTAGTGTAAAAAACCGCCATCACTCACTCAGGATGAAGACTCAAGCCAGTTATGGCCCCTCAATATCTGTCATTCTCCCTATGTACTTTCATATGCCTAGTCCAATAGATAGGAGTCATGCTGGCATTTGCCAATCTTAGTACACGTCAGCCTATTTTGGCCTTACCTTGTTTAGATGTGGGGATGTGCCTTCTTGGAGTACTTTAATGGCGACTGGTATCTTCACATTCTCATTCTCTGGCATCCAAACACCTTTGTAAACGGTTCCAAACGCTCCCGACCCGAGTATGGCACCCTTCCTCAGCTCAATCTCCTACAACCGTATAAAAATTGCTTTCTAAGTCTCTCATTCCGTGAGGTTTTCTGACAGTGCCGTCCGTTCATACCTTGATCAGGCGTATCTTGCTCATGTCCGGTACAGCGTCAGTTGGAGTCAGTGGCTCCTGGTCACCATCCATACCACTCAACTTCAGGGTTATTTTAGCCGTGTTTTCTTTGGCTTTAGCCTTTTGCATGCAGATGACAGCTGTGCCTATGATGACTGTAAGGATCATAAATAAAATATCAAGCAATGATACAGTACTGTGAACGGTCTAAGCCTCCTGTTCCGTTGTCTGCCACAATTAATTTTCACTTGTTTAGCCGCAAAATATTACAGCAAACATTGCTTGACTATCTGCACGCTTACTACCTAGATAGTGGGATAGCTGAACATACATGTGCATCACATTGGCAACGCAAACAGCTTAGAAAGACTATCACACTAGTCACCACTCTTACCAAGTATCAGTATGACACCACCTCCAGCGGCGCATCCTCCGACGATGTCCCACTGAACGAGATTCTCGTGTAGCGTTTGACTCTCCTCGGTCACTGCCGCCAAAACACACACAGAATCTTTTCCTTCCTGATAGATTGCTGGTTTGTGGGCAGGACAACTCTCTTCTGCGCCAGTGCAGTAAAACTGGAAGAAAGAAAGAGCTGGGCTTTGATTCCTTGCAAAATGATAAGCAATTGAGCAACCAGAGGTAATTGCAGCTAACCAGATAGCAACCAGAGGGAGGCAGTGAGATTTGCACTTACGCTAGCTTTGGGGTCTAGAAATTCACCATCCAATGTCAACAGCAGTTCTGTCTCATTCGAGCTACTCAGATCTCCTTCTGGTACTTCTGTCGTTGTGACCTTTGAGGTGGTTGCTGCTGTAGTTGTGGTAGTTGGTGTGGTCATGAGAATCACCTTCAGCGTGACGCTTCCAGCCGTGAGATTCCCTGTCGTATTTTGTGCTACCGGTAGGTAGTCATACTTCGTGTCGTTGTAGACTTTGTAGTTAACACAATGATGACAATCCCAGTTTGTCGGACCTGTACACCCAGCCCTAGCAAACGAATGAGGAGTTAACTTCATATCTGTCACCGTTTGATGCCAGGCAGCTGCTGTATTTTCGTCACTCACCTGCAAGTGTTGTCGCATGCCTTGCATGTCTTTGTGGTGTTGTCAGCATAGTGATCAACTGGACATTTGTCAACACATCGGTTGCTATAGCGATAGTGCTTGCATTTCTTACAGTCCACTGGACCTCTAACGTTGCACTCTTCGCAAAGGTCGTGGCATTTTGTGCACACCTACAGTCAAACAGCCAGATTTTCATTGGAAACTGTGTGATTATCCCTCGCCTGTTTTCAAAGCTGAATATCGTATTGAACTTACCGTGCTCCCTTTGAGATGACTCAGCTGCCCAACTGGATACAAGTTTGCAAAGTAACCAGGCGGACATGATTCAGTATCATTCAAGCACCTGAGTATAGCTGTCTCATCGTCGTTGGCAACAGAAACCTGCAAATGAAAAACAACCATGTTCCGCTGTAATTTAACTGATGGGCACCTGCCAAAAGGTTATGTCGCGATGGTTACCTTGCAGGAGTTGCAGCCTCCGTCACCCACTGTATTCCTTGGTCCAGAGCAGCCTTTGCTACAGAATTGATGACATGGCTGGCATGTTTTGTTCGCGTCTGGATACTTGTATATCCCTTTCTCGTCATCGTTAGGACATGCTTGAACGCAGAAGGGTCCATCTTTGAAATTCTGACACGCATCACACTGATCAGAGCTCTATAAAATTAGGTTATCACTTCACCATCACACTTGACCAACTATTTTCATAATTTTATGAGTTGTCCTCTCGCTACATACCGGCCCAGTACAAGTAGAGTTGCACTGATTGGAGCAATCGAAACACTGCTTCCTGTTCCCTGGTTCTGAGTAGAGTAGTGTTCGGTTGCAGTCCTCCAGACATTGATCCCTGTATCGGTAGTGGTGACAGTTGATACACTGGTGGTTCCCTGGACCCCAGCATCCATTTCTACACTCGCTGTGGCATGTGTGGCTCTCACTCACTGAAGGTAGGAAATTAAAGCAATCAGTATGATAAAAGAATGGGCAGCTCCCCTATCCCCACCAAATAAGGCATTTTATCCTTTCTCAGGAGAGCGAGCAGTGCACTAGCAGTGATAACTGATTGCTCACTGGTCACACAGTGGAGTGTAAACCAGCAAAAATAAGGAAAATAAGACGAGAAAAGAAACGTAAAGCCTTTACATTTACGAGGGTTTTTATGACGCTTGAAAATGGTACTCACCACAAGCGGCTTCGCCATTTTTCTCCACAAACGACTGCTGTCCTTTTCTCTGGAACAGCTTTGACCACTTGAGATCATTGAGGTAGCAGAGGTTCTTGTTGTTGTTGATGAGCACATGGCCATCGGAGATCCTCTTCAAAGATGTAAATCCCAGGAATTCCAAGTCGTTGTTGCTGATAACGTTCAACGCTGTTCCATAGTACCTGCAGGTTGAATGATAGTGACCATGGATTCCACCATCTCTGTTTCCTGTTTATAACATGATGATTGACGTGTTGTTACTTACTTGTCTGTGGTTCGTCCCAGGATGGACTCCAGCTTGCTGAGAAACAGGAAGCTGGTGACATTGAGATCATTTAGGTTATGAATGAGAAGATATTCTGTGATTTCCTTTATCGATTTCAACTTGCTGAGCTCCTCAACAGCCATTGGCTCAATATCATTGAACGGGTCTCTAAAATTATTCACACAATGGCCGGTTTCAAAAAAAGTATTAGGATTTGTTTGTCGATTTTCCTGATAATCGTTGACTAACCCTTTGAGAGAGGCATCAATTATGCGGAGATGGCCATCCACGCTGGTGCAGCCCTCCAGCTCATGGATGTTCGCTGAATTGACGAAGTCCATCTGTGGTGGCCAGTTCAGCTTACATCCTACAACACCATTTGCAACCATGTGTTTCCGGTTTGACAGTACTGAATGCACCAGTTCAGCACCGTAGTGAATAACCATGCAGACAGGAAGCATGTTGCACAAACCAATTTAGCCATTTGATAAATGCTTTGACAACAGCTTTAGAAAGTTGGACATGGAAACAGTTGTATGACTTACTCTTTGGACAGGGGCCAGTGCATTTAACGCACTTTGCGTTCTCTGGTTCGTAACCCTCTGGGCAGGATTTAACGCAGCCGCCCTTGTTCTCAAGGAAGTTTTCTACAATGCACACGTTTGGTATAAAAACTCAATTGTTCTTGATGGTGTGGATAGAAGGTATGCCAGCATTTACACACCTGGACACGTCCGAACACAGAGTTTCCCAAATGCGAACTTCCTGTCAGGGTTGTCGATCCATTTGAAGTTGGTGTTGTCATAGATCAGCTGCTGAGGACAGTAAGGCTCGCACCCTCCGTCATTGTAGAAGTTACTGCAGCCCTGAAATGATAGACGGGTTATTAGTCTTGCTCTATAGACTCCTTGGATCTTAGTCTGAGTTGCAGTCTTACCCAACAATCGGACTTCGTTGGGCCGTTGCATCCTCCGGCACACTGTGGATGACAACATTGGTTGGAACCAGGTCCAAAGCATCGTCCACCTTCGCACTGCTCAGCACAAGTTACTTTGTTCATTTTCTGGCAGTTCTTTGGTCCTGGACCCCAGCAGAAAGGCTTGGTTATGCTCAGTGTGAGGCTGTCTCCTGGGACTGTTACCTGACACGTTTCGTGGCAAGCCGGCTTGCCTGGAAATTTAAAGAACAGACTGAAAACTGCTGAACCTTACAGGCTCTCGGTTGGTGGAGGTAGGAACCCAGAACAGAATAGGAGACCATATTAGCGTAGCCGGGCAAGATGATGCTATCATATGTTATCGGCGGAATCACCAGCAAAACATGAGGAGCCCTGGTGGTTCAAGAAGAGATGCCACAGTTAGGTTCGGGTGTTGGAGGTGTGTGGATGAGAATATCAGTGCGGAGGCATTTTCTCAGCCAATAGTGATCTAGGTATAAAAAATCTGAGATCATATTTGAAGAAAAGGTTTACCTCTGCATGCTGCGTACACTACAACCGCACACAGAAGATGACTACGCCGCTAAGTTAGGCAAGCGAGGAAAGTAGGCAAGCGTTTACTTACAAGGCTTCGCATTTCTCACTGTGTCGTGAATAAAAGACGCTTTTTGTTTCGTCGTGTCCGCAAAGATGTCACTCCAATAGATGTCAGATGTGGCATAACATAGCAGGTTGTTGTTTTCAAAGAACACATCACCTTTGGATATTTCTGTAACATAAATGTGCATGTTCTCTTCAATCAACATGAAGAGTTTTAGGGGCTGTCGGTATTTGACACCAGGCGTGTGACAACTTTTTGTCGTCTTTGTGATCTCATTCTGTCCTCATTAATCAGCCGAAAAGTTCTTATGGGACAAGAACTTTTGTCAACTGAAAAGGCAGAGCTCCCCAGCATGGCTGCTGATGGTTTACCCTCCACTCCCTCGAACACCTTTGAATCATTACTGACATTTTTTGCGACACATCAAACTGCCACCCTAATGATGTGCCAGATTAACATTTTACTCATTTCAGTGAATCACTTATGCAAAAGAGGCCTCAGTAGAATATATACTACGTTAGTACGTGAAAACTCAAACTAGAACATCTGCAAGTGATTCGTAACGTATGCTAGTGGCAAAGGCAGTCTCCCAGGTCTACCCTGTGTGGTTTTATGGGAGCTGGTTTGTTTATTGCACCCTGAGCAAACTATATCTTTGATCTCATATTGTGTCCAATCATGACAATAAAAACAAACACCCAGAGATCTATAATGTTGTTCCCCGGAGATTATCAGAGAATCGTTGATCAGACTGCAGGTGAACTGGTGAAATGATTCAGAGTCGAACTTACCCGTCAGATTTCTTAGCCCTAGAAGTCTCATACCGACGGTGTCACTATCCTTCTTGTAGTTGAGTGACACGAAGAGTGCGTAGCCATCATCCTTGGGCCCACTGGTGTGTTCGTCGGCAGTTCCATTGGAGCCCACTGTTTCTTCGATGTGAAACAGTGTGTCGCCTCTGATTATAGTCAAGTTTTCCAGAGTGACGTTCTGGACGTACACATTGGCAATCAGCACGTATCCAGTGACTTCTCTTATGGAGTTGAGGAAGGAAAGATCGACGTTGTAGAACTCCTCTGAGTCCAGACCCGTTATCTCGAGATTCCCGTCCACGTATTGGCAATTCTCGTACCGGTTTTTCAATGCCTGGATTTTCCTCTCCACCGAGCTTTCCATTGATGTCATGCCAGCATTCGTACCTGTACAGACATCTCTCACTGAAAAGAGGTAAGAAAATACATTAGCAGACGAATAAGTGTGACTGGAAGTCCAACAGTGGCTGGATCCATTTCTACCTCTAGATTTCCGCAACAACTTTCGTTCAGCCTTGGCGGAAAGACAAAGGGACACAGATAAGACATAGCCAACAGTGAGAATGGTAAAAATTATATCCATTTTCTAACACCGATCATCGTTGTAAGTGTGATGAGAAGATAGCCAATTGGCGCCTGCTAGGAAGAACAGACAAGTCGTAGATAGAAATCCGTATGGCTCATTTCAAGCAGAGCGATGAGAACACAACGCTGCTCATCCTGCAGGCGTCATATGAAAGCATCGACGATGAAATACAACCTTAAGTATCGCATCAACATTCCAGGCCAAAATGGAGCCAGGCACTAAAACGAGGATGAGAAAGTAAACACACCTCTTGTGTGGATCAATTATTCTCATAAAGAATATCTACAAAAGCGTGCACGACCTTTAGGTGACACGTTGTGACAGAATCATTATTTTCATGACCTGTACAAACAGCAATTACTCCCAACATTCGATAACATCTACAGAAGCAAGCGACACTGCTCCTAGATTTTTACTCACGTCTGTCTAGCGCATGGTACGTTTCGTTGAAACTATTTTCGATAACTTCTGCTGCCATTTCAATTTCTGAACGACTTTCTTCGGCTTGTGACGGCATGTCACCGCGTGACGGTCGGTAATCTTGCGTAGTATACTGTGTGGTATACGAGTTGTACACCGCTCTATCAGCTCTTGGCTTACAATCCCTTACAGAGACCAGAATCGCCAGCACTGTCAGAAAAGCGGCCCTCATCTCCGCGTGCAGTCTGCTCCTCTGTTCACGTCTCAGCGACTGTCCCACGCCACTCTCGATCACAACCTGATATACACCTTACCACCTGACAGCCTATCGATGTCATTAAATTATAAATCAAACGCGCCGTCCTCGCCCTTCCAACAGCATCACCATGACTACCACAGAGACTGCTGGAGGAATTCCAGCCCACTAACTATCAGTAGCTATGACTATCATTGATAGATAGCCCTGTGCAATCGACTGACACCGGAATCAACAGGTTAGCTACGCCTCCTATGCCAACAGTTTCTCATACCTTCTTCCTCAAGTCTCCATGCAATTGTCTTTCTATAAAACCACGAAAGATTGAACCAGATGTCACGTGATCATCTTAGATGATTTTCGCAAATTTTAGCAGGTTTCCATTTGATGAGAATTAGAATTAACTCTTTATGATATCGGCCTCTGGTTCTACAGCGCTAATGTGGGTCTCTATTATATGTCCCCTAAATACTTCTACATGTAGTAGCACAGCAAGGCTACAATGAGAATGACTATCATCCACGAGTGCATGCAAACTCTTATATTGAATCTGTGGGGAAGACAACTCCCTGGTGTTTTGAGCATCCCTTATTCAGAGCATACTGAGCAACACGTGTAGTTGCCATGATACTGCTGATACTTCAAGCATTGTCGACGGCACAATAGACATTAATTTCCTGCTTCCGTGTGATTCTACCCATTCAAACGACATTGGACAATTTTCATTTGGCAGCAATGACATGATGACTGGGACAATGAAGCGCGACAGCTATTCTTTATAAACTACCGGAACGCGAGTAGTAGAAAGCTTGTGATCGATGACCACAAGTGACTTTTATCAATTTTTATTTGGTATGAAATCTCCAATCTCTTTTGATTTTGCTATGGAACTCTTGCTTGATGTTCATCCTCTTTAATATTGTTTGACACTACGTCTATGAATGGAGCTGTCACGTGTCACTGTCTCATGATTTTCTGCTACGGCTAATTCACTTATTTTATTATTATCATTTAATATATTTACTATCATTTTGTTGCTTTCTATGAGTGAGTGCCTTAGACTCACAGAAACTCATTCAATCGTTTTCAACATTTCTAACTATATGCTCAGATGACAGCCACAAAGTGAATACTACATGTATGTCAGCTTGTGTTACTTCGAGTTTTAAGTTCTTGTGATCATTAATTCTTTACCATCGCAAGTTGGCAACATTTGCTGACAACAGCATGAAAGTGGCAACTCACATAGATCGTCAGCCGTATGAGCTGTACGGAGCAAAGAAAATCACAGCATTTAATCTTTGAAATCAGTTTTACACAAGAAATCGAGAGCAATATGTAAGCAGCATTGAATTAGGCAACTACAGTGCAATTGAGTGTGAAGTGAAGAGTTGTGTCCCCTTTGTTTTAAGTGATTACTTATCAGGGAGTTGAGTTGAGCACAGGTTGTTGATTCACAAAGTTGGCTGTTGACCTGGTTATCTGTGGTTGTGTCTCTATCAGCCATTGGCTGTAAGCGACCAAGATGAGCCTATCACACGATGGCACACATACCAGTGAAGACAATGGCACACCTACGTAGTTTGTTATCTCCAGAGTGGGAACCCTTACAGTAGCATGAGGAAGTTTGGAGTTATGTTCCCTCAGTCCTCATAAACAGAGTTATATCACTAATGGATGCTGCTAAGCCAAGTGAAATATGCAAACTTTTTGCGCAACAATTCTTTGATTGGAGGGGGTTGGATTATCCAGGCGGCATAGAAACGCTGAACAGTTTCTAACCTCAACACGGTTCTGATCTCATGTGCCAGTTACGGTGGGATTAGGATCCAGGCTCACTATACTAACAGAGTGACAAATCATCACTGAATGATCAGTGACCGGTGAAGCCCAAAGTGTTGACTGTGAGCTAGGGGATTATCATATGCCTTTGTTGCCATTGTTTGCATTTCTTTAATCTGCCACATGAGATCCGCTAGTCACCAGGTAGTAGTAAACACCTGGTGAATCACTGTGTCATCTAGAGGCTGGGAGAAAATGAGAGCTGGGTTCTCTGGCTGTCTGAGACAAAGCTAGCATAGCCTCCTATAGCCAGCAATAGCTACAAGTATGGCTGCGCTTTGGGCCGATGGAAGTTGATTTTAGTTGTAATTCTGATCTTCCAGGTTAGAGAGAAGACATGGAGGATATGAAGTCAGACAGAGAAAGGAAGGGGTGAGAGGGAGAGGGGAGGAGAAAGAGTGAGAGAAGTTGGAGGAGGAAGAGGAGGAGAGGGATGGGAGAGGAGAGGGGGGGGAGGGGGAGAGGAGGGGGAGGAGGAGGGGGGGAGGGGGAGGGTGGGGGGAGGGAGGGGGGGAAGGGAAAGAGAAAAGAAAAAAAGATAAAAAAAATAAAAAATATAAAAAAAATAAAAATAAAGAAAAAAAAAATATAAAAATTAAAAAAAGAAAAAAATAGAGTAAAAAAA
>ERZ1740065.1329-NODE-1329-length-14699-cov-12.618410_pt1 | contig 14699 bp, 17 predicted proteins | sample MGYA00581738_ERZ1740065 | MGnify/ENA primary metagenome ERZ1740065 (study PRJEB43018, sample SAMN04849749) | marine metagenome | isolation source: floating plastic debris | place: Pacific Ocean | collected 2008-09-01 | study: EMG produced TPA metagenomics...
AATCCTGTCGATGTTGGTATTTATGTGTTGCAGTTGGCCTACTTCAGTCCTAATATGGCCCTCAAGCCCCCCAATCCTTTTTTTTCTTCTCCTCACCCCCCCCCCCTCCCTCCCATATTGTGTAGTACCAGTTTCACCGTGGCCGCTGGTGCTGCAGGGTTGTTATACTTGTTTGTCATATCTCGTGTAGGCTAGAGGTCTGGCCCGGCTTCAACACCTCAATCCTGCAGTACGAGGAGAACATTATGCTCAACCTGGACGTGTCACACAAAGTCTTGCGAATGGAGACAGTACTTGACTTCATGTACAACATCAGGAACAACATGCGGGGTGGAAACTTCCGTGACGAGTGTCTCAAACAGCTCGTCGGGCAAACTGTGATGACCAGGTATTCCCTATGGTTTTATGATTGCTGGTTTGGATTTAGTGGATGATGGTGACAATACTGCGTCAATGATTGTGTTTCTAGATACAATGACAAAACCTACAGAGTGGATGATATCCAGTGGGATGTTCATCCAAGAGATACGTTTGAGAGGCGTGATGGGCCAGTCAGTTACGTTCAGTACTATAAGTCTGTAAGTGGCTGTTGAGGCTGTCTCAAAATTCAACCAGTGTCCCCCCCTCCTAGTTGATTATCTTCCTGGGTTTCTGTAGGCGTACAACATTCAGTTAAATGACCCTGACCAACCCATGCTCATGTCACGTCCCAAGAGGAAGGACCAGCGTGAGGGGGCACCTTCTATCCTCTATCTCCTTCCTGAGTTGTGCACAATGACTGGGTTGACTCAGACAATGAGGGAGAACTTTACAATGATGAAAGATCTGGCTATATACACTCGAGTGGAGCCTACCAAGCGTGCTGCGAGTATGACCAACTTCATGGACATGGTCAAAGCGAATCCAGATGTTCAGGAACGAATGCAGGGCTGGGGAGTGCAGTTTGGCGCCTCTCTGGTGAAACTGGATGGCCGCCAACTTCCTCCTGAAAAGATCTATCTCGGTAGTGATAGGGGCCAGCAAGGACCGAAGCAGGTCAATATAATTATTCTCTATTGTCTTTATGCGCTTGTGATAGCGGCGTACCCCTTCCATCTTTATCTGTGTAACAGTTTGATGCAGGACCAGATGCTGACTGGAGCAAGGCTCTGCGTAGTAAGATGATGACATCAGTAGGTATTACCAACTGGATAATCGTCTACTCTAGCCGCAACGTGGAGCTAGTCGGTGACTTCAATAAGGCTCTACAAACTGTCTCCACTGGCCTTGGATTAGCCTTGGCTCCCGCAAACAGGTAAGTGTGTATGGATTGTGGTAACCATCAGTAGTCACTCTGTTTGACCTGTGTGTAATAAGCACCGTGATGCTCTTCTTTCTCTCTCCAGAGTCGAGGTGCACAACACTTCCATCACTGCATTCCTTGAGGCCATCAGAACTAACATAGAACCATCGCTACAGCTTGTCATGGTTATTCTACCCTCTAACAAGAAGGACCTGTATGATGCTATCAAGAAACAGTGTTGTGTCGATACGCCTGTTCCATCGCAATGTGTCACAATGAATGTGTTGAAGAAGCAGAGGGGGATAATGAGCGTAGCTACAAAAGTAGCTGTACAGCTCAACTGCAAGCTAGGCGGTGAACCATGGGGTCTGGCAATCCCTGTAAGTGTTCCATGAATCTACTGACATCGCCGAATTGCAGACTGTTTATCATGTGTCCCTGATTGCTGATTTACAGGTTGCTGATAACATGGTTATTGGTATCGACTCGTATCACGACAGCGCTAAGAAGGGCCGGTCAGTTGGTGCTTTTGTCGCCTCTTTGAACAAAAGCTTTACACGCTACTACTCGCAGACCATCATGCAGAGTAATATGCAAGAACTGATCGATGGCCTGAAGACGTGCATGACAGGTTTGTGCCAGTCTGTTTTTCCACTGAACACATTCATCCATCTTCCAGTGGCCCAATAGCATTTTTAATACTTTGTTTTAGCTGCCTTGAAGAAATATGCGAGTATTAACAAGAAGCTGCCCTCACGCATCTGGATATATCGGGATGGTGTCGGTGACGGACAGTTGGCTGCAGTCGTGGAGCACGAGCTGCCTCAAATTAAGAGTGCTTTCCGCGACCTGGGCACAGACTACAAGTTAGTTCTTCTACTCCTGTGCATTGTGTCATGCAAATTAACTAGAGTAGGATGTTAGTGTCTGGCCTTGTTTTAGCCCAGAACTGCTATTCTGCGTTGTGCAGAAACGAATTAATACAAGATTCTTCTATGGCACTGATCCCATAAACTTGAAGAACCCTGGACCAGGAACTATTGTGGACCACACAGTGACGAAGAGGGAGGCGTATGACTTCTTCCTTGTGTCGCAGTCTGTTCGACAGGGCACAGTAACGCCCAGTCGTTACAATATAATATACGACACCACCAAGAGTCTCACCCCTGCCAGAGTTCAACGCTTGACTTACAAGCTCTGTCACTTGTACTTCAACTGGCCCGTAAGTATGGTGTCTCTGCCTCTTGTCTTAACAGATAGATCAAGATTGATTTATGCTACTGTCCTCATCTGTTGTAGGGTACCATCCGTGTGCCTGCCCCCTGCCAATATGCTCATAAGTTGGCATTCCTCGTCGGGCAGTCCATACATAGGTCTCCAGATGTCAGTCTAGCTGACAAGCTGTACTATTTGTAAAGTCACTGTGACACCAAAGGATCTCAAACCTGTTGCTACCACAATTGGTGCTGCTATCAAAGTTGTCTATTTTCCATTTGTTACTCTCTAAAAGTTATTTAGTCGTAGTCAGTAGTTTGTACTGTTCATTGTTTCACTAAGCAATAAAAAGCCACTACGGTATATCAAGGCGGCGGAGTTTTCCTCACCTGCGAAGTATCAACGTTGCGTCACGTGATAGGGTTGTGACGAGAGAAAGCGTGGTTTTGCTAGGAGATGGACGATTGTGTTGGATTTTAAAATGTGTTGCGTTGGATAGCGTTAGTATACACCACACCAATGAGCTACTGTATCATCAAACTGTCTGGGTAAGTAAGTCCGTTAAGCGACTTGAAACAAACCAGTGGTTGTGTATGATAGTGCTTAAAAAGGGCGTTTTAGCATTTACTTACGCCTATCCAGGATCATACTTGTACAACTACTGGGCTTGGACTTATTCAAATCGTGCAAGGATATGCAATAAGCGTGCTCTGGTGAATGGCTTGCGTAGTATGGTGTTGACAGGACAGATAAGACGTATTTGCAACTGATGCATACTGGAAGAAAAAGGTAAAATAAGATAAGTGTCGGGGCTCATTATTTCGTAGGAGAATCATTGGTTCTATGATTTAGTAGAAACCTTCTCCGATTTTAGGTACATATTCAAAACCCACTAATGGATCTTCCAAAAAAGATAGTTCAAGGTCGTACTAGCCAGAGTGAAACCGTCCCTGATAACCAGAAGAGAATCGTTGTGAACAGATATAGGGTCGAAAAGAAGTTGGGCAGTGGGAACTTCGGCACAGCGTACTTGGTGAAGGATCTAAAAACTACTAACCCAGAAGATGGCCTGTAAGTTCTCAGTATCCGTATAAACCTCGCTCACTGACAGTGTTTACGAGTGTGCTCATTCGCGTTCAGTTTATTTGTAATCGATTTGATATATTTATTTCCTCCAATTTCGAGCTGATCTCATTTGTAGAAAGGTACTGAAGCAAATACCATGTGGTGATCTACAGCCAGATGAGACTGTGGACGCCATGCACGAAGCCAAACTTCTCTCAAAACTCCACCACCCAGGGATAGTGAAGTTCTATGACAGCTTTGTTGATGGAGAATTCTTCTGCATAGTCACAGAGTACTGTGAGGTTGGCTCCGCTTGCTTTCTCAGACCTCAGCCATAGCCTGTGATCCACACTGTGAGATCGATCACATTTATGCAGGGTGGAGATCTAGACGACTACATAGCAAAGATGAGAAAACGTGGGCAATCAATAAAAGAGAAGCAGGTGATGGAGTGGGCAGCTCAGCTTTTGTCTGCGGTTCATTACATGCACAGCAGGCGTGTTTTACATAGAGATCTCAAAGCCAGGTTCGATTTCCTGCCAGCTTTCTTTATCAAATCCTTGCTTGTTTTTTCCTTGACCTTGACCTTGGTGTATTGTGTGCAACACATTTTTACTGTCTCATACTCTAGAAACATCTTCCTACGTCAAAATTGCACAAAAATTGGTGATTTTGGAATATCCCGCATTCTTATGGGAACGGCGGATATGGCGACAACATTTACAGGAACTCCGTACTACATGAGTCCTGAGGTACTCAAACATGAGGGATACAACTCCAAATCAGATGTCTGGTCAGTGATGTCATCAATGAATTACATCGTACTGGAAACTGGGAAATTTTTGTGTCAATTTTGCTAATTTTAAAACATCCAGACTACACTTGGTTACTGAGCTGCATCTTGCAACTATTCACACGAATATGCTACAAACACAAATATGTTTACACAAAAAAATTTCCCAGTACCTCCACCAAAGTGTATATCGCATTCATAAGTACGTTCATCTCTATCGGCAGGTCCATAGGGTGCATCCTATTTGAGCTATGCTGCCAGAGGCACGCGTTTGAAGGTCAAGGTCTCATGGGTGTTATGTTTAAGATTGTTGAGGGTGATTGTCCCCAAGTTGGAGAGAGATACTCTGCAAAGCTGCAAGACCTTCTTACAACGTGAGTGTATGTACATAATGCGTGTATTACGTACACGTAAGTTATTATTATACATCGTGAGTATATGTACATGTTGATTACCAAATAGAGAGAAATTGTATTGGAGTTGATCATCAGCCAAGCAGCCGACATTGACTCCTCCATAAGTAATGCCTTTTCTGTACCAATCAGCTCTGGTGTAACAAAGAATGAAAAGCAGTTGGCTAGTGTCTGCTCATCTGATATGTGACATTGAGTGTTGTGACATGTGATGCTGAATGCTGTAGGATTTTTATCAAGGACCCCACCAATAGGCCTGCCGCATCGGAGCTTCTCCAGAACGCATACATCAGGAAATACTGCGAGGTACGCGAGAGCCAGGCTGTAGTTATTGTCTCGTCACCCAGTATGACATGTTTCATGTGACGTTTGTGTTATGTGACGTTTGTACTTTCAGAGCAAGAGTGAAGCAGACGGCCAGGCGGCTGAACAAGAGGCACAAGCCATAGAGTTGACTCTGTAAGACGTACCCATGTGCCTACACAAGTTTTTGGAGTTGTGTTATCATGATCATGAAGCGCTGCTAATGTTTTGGTTTTTGTTTCCAGCCAGAAAAAGTGGCACAGAAAGGATCTGGAGGATGATAAGTGGAAGCATTTGAACCCGAGGGAGAGGATGAGGCTGAAGAAGCAAGAGGAGGCAGACAGGAAAGGGAGAGAGCTCGCGTAAGTCTTTGTTTGTTTACTCGACTTCAATCTGCTATTCTACTGGCGCAGAGGTAATCTATGTTGTCATTGCCAGTGTTGCCAACCCGATGACTCGACTCGTAGATCCAAATTTTTTAAACTTTTGAGGCAGCTAATTATCCTCATTGGCGGTTTTTGTGCATCACAAGCCCACAGAAACAGATTGATTGCGGAGTTACTGTGTACTGTATTGTTGTAAGTGTGTTTTATACAGGGGGGAGGAGGAGGTTATTTTTAGATTACTGTAATCTATGATATTTTTTGTCGCTGCTGTAGATGTGAGAATTGTAAGATTATACGTATGCCCCTTTATCTCGAAATCCTAAAAATACGGTTACTACTCTTGACCCAAAGTACAATCGCAAATATTGGGATAGCATAGACCTATGGTATTTAGAGTATTTTATCTAGATGTCTATTCGTCATTGTGACTGCAGTAGCCGCAGCACTGATTGCGTCTATATGTCTGCCATCAATTAACAGCTCCAATAATAACGATGGTTAGGATAGAAATGACAAATTGCTGTCAACTCATCATCGTGAGAGTTGCTGTCCTGCACTATAATTGCACTCATTTTGGAGTTGTCTTTCCAGTGAAGCGGCTAAAATCAACTCTCAGAATAACATGATGAGGAAGCAGCATCTGCAGGAGATGAAACACCAGAAGGAGGTGAGTAGACGGTAGTACCCGTTAGACAGTAGTACCGGTAGTACCCATTAGACAGTAGTACCGGTAGTACCCGTTAGACAGTAGTACCGGTAGTACCCATTAGACAGTAGTACCGGTAGTACCCGTTAGACGGTAGTACCCGTTAGATTGGATGTGGACAGTTAGGTAGCAAGTCATAAATACGCCGATGCTCACACTGCCTCCATAACCCGACTACTGCAGAGCAGCAGCTGCTCTACTGTCATTTGTGGCGTCATTCCGTATTCGGGTCAGTTCCTATAACCTAGTTTCCATTTTCCATATAGTATCGGTAGACTGGCGGAATCTAGTAACGACAGCAAGTCCATGTACGAGAATAGCCCAGAATCCCAGCTCATGCCATTTCTATGATATGGTACAGCTGGTCACTCGGTTTATTGCATGGCGGGTCGAGTTGCGATCCTGAGACTTGGTGATGACCATGTTTCCCTACAACACCATATGGGAGCCAGGCTTTAAAATGTTTCAAAAATTTTGTCACAAGATGTTTTAGCTTTGTTGGTCTAAGCAGACAGGTTCAGGTCATCACATACCACAGTGTTTGTGCTGCATGTGATGACCTCACTGATGAGCCACATGTAGCTAAGAATTAGGAGAAACTGTATGCAGTGAAATTCCCTGAGGTTGACCGCAGTATCTGATGTGATGAGGGGATGGGAGAAGGGGCGTTTCCGCACCTAAGTATGGCAATAAGCCTATGTTCGGAGTTGTCATACCCTGTTTACTGAGCCACACATTTATTTGACAGCAGAATGCGATTGACCATAGGTGATATACTAGAGTTTTTACCTGCAGTATCCTGTACCCGTGTATGATACGAGGTGTATGGTAATGTACAGCAGTGCGGTATCCTATGTATTTCTATGTCTATGTGTATCGCACCACTCTGTATATCGACAGCCTGCCCCCTGGACTGACACTATGAGACGGGAGCGAACGTTCGCTCTTCCGGAGGAGGCAACTCTCAAACCCACCTTCACTTCTCGTCCGAAGACTGCACCCAGTGAGTAAACTATAATCGAAATGTCACGAAAGGGAGTCTGCCTTCTGTATATAGTGTAACACAGTGTGATACAGTGTAATAGTTATAAACAAGACATATCTGGTGCACTGATATCCCATTGTTTGCTATATACTGTCTATGAACTATGAGACAGTGCTTGTTGTTTATTGCTTATTGCTTATTGTTTATTGCTTATTGCTTATTGCTTATTGCTTATAGCAATGAGGTTTGCATAATCATACGTATTGAATACTACGTGCAGTTTATGACAGCTCGTCCTTACGCAGTTCTCTTGTCCATAGTGTTCATGGAGCAGGTGCCATCTGATGAGGAGGAAGATAATGAACTCACTGTAGTCTCACACCTCACCGCCAGTGCCGTACCCACGCAGGCAAACATGACTTACGTTCTCCACCCGTCTCAGTCAAAGACGCTAGCAAGTAGTCTGAATCTAGACGATCGACCGATTACCCCCATGAAGAACAGAATGGTGTACGATGTGAAGCACTCCACTCTTGATTTTAAAGATGGTAAACATCAATTTCATAATTCAACCAAGTCTCAAGGCTTGAACATACTTGAGACGAAATAGGCCGCTTGCAGTAGTTACGGCGGCAAACAATGCACATTGGAGGTGTGGTGCAAGTGCAGGCAATGCTTTCTACCTTGAACAAACACAGAATCACAAGCGTGGCCTGATGGGAGTTGAATGGTTGACCAATCACAGGCAGGCGGCGAGTGGAATTATCTAACACGCTTGATGTGTGTGGATCGCTTGTAGCAGTAGCTGCGCTAGCTACAGCTGCGGCAGATTTTGCTTTGATGCCACGCAGACTCCCCTATTTTGTCTCCAGCGCGCTTCGGGCATCAGACTTATTTGCGTCAGTTGCTTCTGAACTGGAAAGAATATCAACTCCCTCACCTAATGCCCGATATGTATGATGGAATTCTGCCTGAACCGCGGCTGTGCTATGACTATAGCTCGGCTGCTTTCTACGCCACTTGCTGTCCTGGTTTGCAGGTGTACCCGATGACCCCAAGTTAGCGGACACCTACTACTCCCAGTTTGAGGAGGAGTTTGTTGAAGACAAGGACGACTCGCCAAAGCAGAAGTCATCTAGCGACGGCGTATGTCAACTGTCCTATTATATACTACATGTCTTGTTTATGCGTTTCTATGACAACTTCCTGAGACAACACTGATTGTATTAAAGATGAAGCCAGTTGGCTGAGCTGAATTACTGAGAGTTATGTTTTGGGCTTTCTGGATTACAGTACAGCTCAACCGACCACGATGGGAGCTTTGAAGTTACTGATGATGGTGTTGGTGAAAGTAATGACAATGATGAAGAGAGTGATGGCGAGGATGAAGGTACGCTAGCCGCTGGCAGTCATGATGAGTACGCGCTCATACACCACATGCAGACACAGCTCAACGTAACTCACGGCAACAGCAGCGGCAGCGATGATGAAGATACAAATGGTTTGTGCCACTCGGTAACCATGGTAACTAGACTGCTGCCGGTGTGTTGCGTGACTAAATGGTAGTTAAACGTTACAGAAGATACGGTCATGTTGGCTGACGATACGGTAGCTGGGGCGTTTGGACCATCCGCTCGTCTCATCAAAATGCAGAAACTCAAGGAGTGAGTTGAGCTATTCCTACTAACTCTGTTTGTTGCCTCTCTGCTCCCGAGCTTGCTGATCAGTGATAGAAGTTACTGCCATCAATCTGCCTAATCTACCATTGCGTTTATCGCCTCAGTTCTACTCTATTCTTATTCTCCTGAAGAGTCAAGAATATTTGTGGTCTGGCTCCAGTGACTTCTATTCCCATAACTATTTCAGCTTTTATCTTTCTGTTTGTAACAGTTGTCTGGGGCACTGAGGCCTTTGATCTATCATGCAATGTTGGAGTCATGACCTATATAGCATTGGATGGGGTTGAGTTGAGATCAACTTCGGTGACTACGATAGCTATTTTACGATAGCAGTAGTAGAAGATGGCTATAGCTATTTCATTCACTGAAGTTGACCTCTGACCTCAACTCTACCACATTTCATGCTATATAGGTCACTATTCAAATGCAGGGTGATAGTGTTGGGGATGCAGTGTTTGGGTGTCGACCTATATAGCATTAAATGTGGTAGAGTTGAGGTTAGAGTTAACTTCAGTGGGTTGGGGGAGGGGGAGGTGATATGATCTGGCTATCACTGGACCTCAGCTACCATTGCCTGAGTACAGGCTTTACTTAATTGTATCTCCACCATCTAGGACTGCAGAGAGCAAGCTAGGCCCAGAGACATTTAAAAAGGCGTATGAATTCCTGAAGAAGGCGAGGTACAAAGACGCTGGGGCCACGTCTACTGTTGATGAGGAGCACATACTAGCGCAACTGCGAAAGATAACACCGCATGTCAGCGATTGCTTCTTCATCGACCAGCTGCTCTTCCTAGAAATGCAGGCTAATATTGAGGAGCACTATGGGTAGAACACCATCTACAAGGAATCGCAGAGTTCCCTGTTTTATTTTTGACAATTTTTCCAATTTTCCATGTGGAGACAATCAATGTACAACGAATGTGCTAGTAGAAGAAGTATCACACACTCACTGGTATGGCCTGAGTTCTAGTGTTGTTTGTTCAAATGCTCAATCTCGTGTGATTGTAACTTTCATATCGTTTTATTCATTTCATAAAACTTTAATATTAACTGCCATTTTTCCTTCTTTATTGCACATGAGTTTGTGCTGATTGATTGAACAGCAGTAGTGAATTCAGCTGTAGGCTGTAAACCAAACATAGAAATGAGTTATAATATACATCACAGGAAAGCGGAGGTCCATATCAGCGCTTGCGGCGAAGTCGCCTGGAGTTTCTATTGGAGTTGTCTTCTCCTACTGATATAGCGCCCTCGGCTATTTCCTGTTGGTCAACCTCAGAACTCTCTGTCAATTTATTCTGAGCCTCCAGATGGAACATTATGTCCTTCAGCTGTTCTTGAGTCTCTCGAAGCTCCTAGAAAATGTGAAAATTGGGCATTGTCTCCCCTGCCAATCGGTGATCACGCCATTGATAAGATAATGTAGAAAGTCAGCAGGGAATAATGGTGAAAACTTTGTAAATATGGAGCAAAGAACAAAGTTACTGAGGCTAACCAACTGCACTGAACTTTCAGAGTCACTAGTTGGCCATATACATGAACTAACACCTGCGGTACATGTTTACTAGAAATTATAAATCTCTTCTATTGCTCATAACCTGTTTACCGTCTTTGTCTTGGGGATGAGGCATACTCAGGGAAGGCAACTGAGAGTATGCTTGCTGACGCCCAATGAACAATATCAAACGTCACCAGAAGGGTGAATGCCCTCTCTCGGTGCAATTTCTGAAGCCACACAAGTGGCCATAACTCCCAAATAATTTTAAACAGCAGATACATATGTTGTGATCCTGTCATATAATCAGTCATATACTGCAAACCAGAAAATTTTTTACAGCTTAATTTCCGCATTTTCATCTGTAATAAAAATTTGTGACAATATATTTGGGCATTTCTTGCAACTAGTGTCAGATAATGAGACAATCAAACAGAAAAATATTTGCTCATTTTTTGCGATTGGCTGAAAATTCTTGAAAATTGGGTGAATGCAGACTTTCCTATTTTACAGTGGCCCGAATCAACTCGTTGGTTCTGTGTACACAACTGAAACAGAGCTATGGTAATCATATTAGTGACAAAGACTACGGCTTCAAACTCTCGCTTGTGACAGCTTTCGCTGACAAGTATAGGAATTACCAGTGGGCTGTGATTGATAGAGATTGAACTTGAATGAAACCAAAACCCAGAGAAATATTTACGGTTCTTATGCATAACTTCAACGGTAGGTAAGAAGATTAATCAAAATTAATTATTTTGGAGAAATGCAGCACTAGTAAGTAGGTAGCCCTACCACCGAATGAAACTTTCAGTAGTCACGGGAGTTACCTGCTCTCTGTCAGTCTTCTGTTGTTCCAGTTTTTCTACTTTGGATAGCCAGTGGTTCTGATTGGTAGTTAGAGACTTGTTCAGAGCCTGCTCATCCTGTAGCTGCCTCAGCACCTTTTTCAGCTGAGTGGAAAGCTGACAACAGAATATTTGTACATTGGAAACTCCAGCATGGAGAGTAAACACGGATAGTTCTAATCTCCTATCAGTTCCAATTCCATATGATGTCATACAGCCTCGGCGGAAATCATTAAAATTGAGCTCACGAAATCATTTTGGGAATTTTTGTTTACTTTCACGAACACAGAGATTTTCAGTCCATGAAGACGATGTCCAGACGTGCTGCCCTAACTAACACAGACTAGTGCTGCTTCCAATACAAGAATCAGCAATTCGATTCGATTCTCCCTCAGAGGGTTCGATAATTGATTTTGATTCTTGAGCTAGATCTACATTGAAATTTTGAATAAAGCTATAAGCTTTGAGCAGCTATCATGACTTTTCAGAATAGTTTTGCCTTCCTTAGGCTGTAAACATGTACCTATCACTGATAGGCTGTTCTCTGATGATTTCTTTACATGATAGCTAAAGGACTATGGATAAAAAGCCACATATAACTATTTCATAGTCGTTGTTTTAGATTCTTCGATTCTCAAAGCTACCTAAGATTGATTGAAAATTTTTTTATCGATCCATATTTGATAGTATCGAACCAGCACTAATGCAGACTGTGACTCATGACATCTGACAGGCACCTGTTCGCACTTCTTCTCAAGTTGATCCTTTGTTTTCTGTGTGTTGGTTAGGCTGTTCCTGAACTCCGACTCCACCATCACGGCGGAGTCGCGCTCTTCCTCTAGCCTGGAAATCTTGTCGGTGAATTCCTTCTCAAGCTGGGACATTTTCTCCTCGAAGTAATGACGCTGTGACTCAAGCTGATTGGTCAGCAGATACGTGTACTAAAAGCATCGCGTTGTGCAGAGTGTAACGGATCAGATGATGTTAGCATGCCGGAGTCGGATATCTGCTATTAACAGCAGCATACTGCAGAAGGGGAGATTTTAGCGGAAATTTGACATCTTCCCAATATGAGCATGATAGCGAGAAATGTTAGCGTTTCTGGATAGAGTTCGTTTCAAAAATGGAGTAGAAGTGCCTCCCCACCGAAATAACCAGTGTCTATAACACCATGACTGTGCCTGAGATCATCGGCGGGTTTCAATTGACAATGAGATGACAACTCCCAAAATTTTTCATAATGCGACAATTCCAACAGAAAGCACAGCTGGTTTTATCGATACTCTCTAAATATTTTTCTAAGCTGACGTTTCCACTTATAAAGTATTTTACCTCCAGTGTTAAAGAATCAATCTTCTCCTCTGATACGCGCTGACCGTGTTCGTCCATCTCGACCAGCTTGCCGTCATCTTTATTCTGTACGAGCCGGTGTACGTAGTTGTCTCCCACGTAATCCCACACTCTTCCATTACTCAGCTGCATAGCATACATGTGGTTCGTCTGCATGAAATGTCTAGAATATAACATACAGCGTGTAAAAACATGGAACATTTCGCTGTAAAAATAATTTTACAAGAGGGGACAACTCTCACCCGTATGCATGACCATCTACATATCGCCCACAGCCTACCTGACCACAAATCAGGCAGATCCATAGGCTCTGTAATGAAATAATTAGGCCATTCAGGGTCAGAGTTCAAATGGCGTGGACTCTAATGTGGATTGGCAATGATTTTACCTCCGTAGACTGACATTCAAAACAGTAGTTTTCTCCACTTGACTCCGGCGTCTGGCAATAACGACAAACGGGACAGCTGAAAGGTGGATAAAGAACAGTTCGTCATTCCACTGTACTAACAAGCAGCCTAACAATCTGATCACCACGAATGATGGCTGCTGAGCAAGCGGACCAATCAGAACAGGAGACAGTGTGATAGACAGTGTGATACACAGCGCAACAGACCTGGTATCACTCCAGCCGGCCAGACAGCGACTGTGGAATGAGTGGTTACACAGGATGGTGAGAATACCGTCCACTGATTCGTCCATTCTCTCCAGGCAGACGGGGCAGTTAGGCAGCTCGATCAGTCCCGGTATCGCCATTGCACCTCCCTAACAGCAATAGATACTAGAGTACACAATACTACCCACACGGGCAACTGGTTAGAGTACAGATGTCTACTCCTAATAATTGAGGAGCAATAGCAGTTCTTGTGCAGAATTTCCATGTAACTTCCATGAATCGATCCCAAATTCTGAGTAGTGCCCAGTAATGCCCTGGCTGACATACCTCTATACGCACCCAAAAGCAGATGGGAGGGATTTTACCTGCGATCCTTTGAGGAAATCAACTCGGGCCACATAGACCAAGTGACAGATGTCTGGCTCGATGCTGTTGAACCGCGCGTTGTTGTAGTTAATATAAAACTCGTCGGCGAGAGTCTGCAAGTAAACGAGAATCAGCGCAGGTAGAACGCAGGTAGAGTCGAGTCACATGGTACACTGCCTGCGTACAAACAGGCAAACACTGACCTGAGTCTTAAACTTGATAAGAGCCATATACGTGTTGGGAGACACATCCTTTATAATCTTCATATATTCAATACCTTGACTAGAATAGAGATCATTGGTTATATAATATCACCAGTGCCTGCAGTGAGCTCTTCACTAGTAGAACAGGAATTCCAGCTTCTCTGACTAAACATATTCTTTCGAAGGAGCATGGTGAGGTCGGTACGATGAAGCCCGGGAGTGGATGGTTCCATACTTACTAGACATGGTCTGTAAAGAGCAGCAGATCGTGGAGGGTGAAGGATGATGGAACAGCGAGCATACAGACCAGTTCGCTGCGACCTCCCTCTTCATTCATAGTAGTCACCTTACTGCAAGTTAATATACAAGTTTAGTTGCAGTGCATCATCGGTCAGACCATATGGAAACATCACAATTGGACATGATTCAACATTCAACTTTTCTGACTTGCAATGGGCTAAAAAAGAAAGCTTCTCCGATATTAGGAGTAGAAACTAGTGCTGGTTCGATTCCAAGAATCAGCAATTCGATTCGATTCTCCCTCAAAGGGTTCGATATTCGATTTCGATTCTTGAGCTAGATCTACAGTAAAATCTCGAATAAAGCTATAGGCTTTGAGTGGCTACCATGACTTTTCAGAATAGTTTTGCCTTCTTTAGGCTGTAAACATGCACCTATCACTGATGTGCTGTGCTCGGTGGAGTTCTTTACATGATAGCTACAGGATTATGGATAAAAAGTCGTGTATAGCCATTTCATAATCGTTGTTGTTTTAGATTCTTCGATTCTCAAAGCTACCTAAGATCGATCGAAAAATATTTTTTGATAGTATTGTGTATCGAACCAGCACTAGTAGAAACGATGTCGATACTGAAATGCAGCGACTCCATACTTCCAGTACTCGATACCACAGAGCTTCGATACCACAGAGCTTCGATACCACAGAGCTTCGATAACACAGAGCTTCGATAACACAGAGCTTCGATAACACAGAG
>ERZ1740065.1330-NODE-1330-length-14697-cov-12.809862_pt1 | contig 14697 bp, 9 predicted proteins | sample MGYA00581738_ERZ1740065 | MGnify/ENA primary metagenome ERZ1740065 (study PRJEB43018, sample SAMN04849749) | marine metagenome | isolation source: floating plastic debris | place: Pacific Ocean | collected 2008-09-01 | study: EMG produced TPA metagenomics...
GGAAACGGTGGTGGTATGACAGTGTTCTTCATACTAGGATCCACCCCCCCCCCTCCTACCCCCAGTAATCAGGATCACAGTTTAACGTTGGCAGTTTGTATCGCTGGGATATGAAATGTTGATGAGTAGATCCGGTGAAAGATGCGGCGAAGCTTATGAGACTATCAGAGCCAGAACCCATAATTCTGAATACAAACTATAGACAAAGGCACGATTCACACTCCCTCACCCCTGTCAATAAGACGTTGTAATCTGAAAACAAATCCCAGCCAATCCGCTGGGGTACACCATCTCCGTGCCCAAGTTCTGGTCCCTAGGGTACTATTAGCGCTGTGGTTTTATATCTGTAGGTTTTGGTACAGCACTGCCGTATTACACAGCTAGAGGAAATAATCGACGGTGGAGGGCAACTCCCAATTCCTTAATTCATGGTCAGCAGTAGAGCACAGCATCTCATACTTCTTATTCTGTGTGTCGATAGAGTCATTGATGTGCAGATATTCACATTAACAATAAGCATGTAGTGATGAAGATCCACCAGCATCTGATGGTGACCTATATAACTATGGCCATCCAACAAAGGTATGAATATTGTATGTAAGCTCATGGATAACTGGTTCATCAAGTACCCTGTGGGTATACGTGTTTGGGCTATTGTTGTCCTTTTGTTCGTGATGATTTTGTCAACTCAATAGTTAACGAGATGGCGTACCAGTAGAGGTCAACTGCACGCACCATTGAGAAAATATTTCAAGCTTCGAATCGTCAGTATGCCGACTCCGACTCCGTTAGGCTGATGTAAGGGATACTCAGTACTACCTAATCCTATCAAATGTATATCATGATAACAAAGAGAAAGTCTAACAATAGCGTGAATTCCTGAACCTCACACAACCTCAAACTGTCCATTCGTCCATTCCTGTGAAGTTACTAGGCTGTGCTGCTTTGACTACCTCGTTAGGTGGACTCCTTATCACAACTTGGATAGAACAAAGATTGTACATAAGTACACAAAATACATAATGAAATATATTTGGAACCGGAAATAAAACATTGTTAGCAGGGTGTCAGCTGTCACATAAAAGCCACACACAGAAAGTGCTGACCAGATGTGAGCAGAAACCACTTGATGCTGAACTTTCTTTGCGGTAGGAACTGTGGTCGGTGGGTTTTTAGCAGGAACTTTATTCCTGCTAAATGAGGCTGTCATTTTTACAGGAACTGCGTTCCCCTGGTTGTCCGATAGAATGCAGACGCGATGGACAGAGCGCCACGTGCTTAGTTTTCGCGCGCTAAACTATGATTGGCCAGACTTGGTTTTGACCCACCTATCGTGCAGAGAGCAGTATGAAATTGCTTCCCCTCTGTTCACGAAAAATGTAGAGCCAGTTTCAACCAATCAGCGGAGCGATGTTACGCGCAACAATTAGCTTAGTATCTACAACTAGAATTGTGTAGAATAGACATCGGCTCTCCTAGTACGCCCTCTAATAACACCGACGTCCTGGAATTAAGGTAGAAAGCTTCAAAGCGGAACAGAGAAGCGCCTACCGATGACAGGAATACACTGACTTCTTATGAAGGTTTTATAGCTGTATAGCATACCTAGTACTGATTAAATCCACTATAATAGTACACATACCGACATATCTGACAGAATACAGATAAAACTCGCCGTAATCCATAGACTTTCGGTATACGGAAGGATTTCGATCGTCTCTCAAGGTTAGCAATCTACATGTGACGCTGGTGAGAATAGCATACATCGATAGTGAGGTCTTCTGTAGGCCGGCTTGTGAAGTTTTTGAATGTGTATGATTAAGTTAAGAGTATTTCTGATAGTACTTAATTGTCTACTGACATTTTCCTTAGTCATTTTCCCTCTTGTGTCCAATTTCGTCAGATTTACACTCTGTATTCCTGCAGTTGATTTATAAGACAGTTCACTCTCTGCTCTTGTAGCTATGTGAGTTACATGTGGTATTCGCTGAGAAGCGTAGAGCTTGCCTTGAATGATTCAAATATGCTCTTACATGTATGTTAGCTTTCCCACAGCATGTGGTGCAATATGAGTAGCTGTTCAAAGATAAGACACCTCGGCCTCTTTACCATCAGGAAGTTCTAGTGTCCACGTGATAGGGCTCAATACAGAGACTGATGTAGGAGTTGAGTGCCTATACTTTCCTGTGGTTATGTTCAAGACTGAGTTACTTATTCCAGTTTTTCTTCTCATGATCAGTTTATGATCTGGTGTGAAAAATGGCCATGGAGAAGTTGGGGTGATGCAATACAGGAAGAGATTTGTCCAGATGAATTTTTCACATCATTCAACGTCAAAGCTGATCACAAACAGTTCATGATACAATGTTTGCTTGTGAAAGTTGAAATTCGAATTCCCGCCTCTGATTTTAACTTCACAAGTGCTGTATCCACGCCACAATCGGTACTACCAGCTGCTGCTAACTGTTACCACTGTCCTACTTGTTTTGACTACATGAGAACCTGAACACAATTCCGCTGTAGATTTTAATTCACTTATTGTAAATTTCAAGAACATCATCGGACTCGAAATGTAGATTACAGTATGGAAGGTTCAAAGCCATAGAGATCACGGAGGGATACACTGAGCTCTCCAGTAGTAGGCACCATCTTTAGACTCTTGCTCTGGTATTCCTGACGCAGGACCATAGCCATTGCCTTCTTGAAGATGTGTAGCTTGCATGAATATACTCAGTCCTATGGGTGAATTGATGGGAGTGAATAGGAGCTCTAGTGGCAGTGAGATGATAATCCTTCTGTCATGGAGAACATTTTAGCACATTTTTGAGGTGGGTGCACATCCTATGTAGGAATGCATAGGTCCATTTCACACCCCAGCTCTATAGTACTGGAGCCAAACAATGAGCTTCATTATCACTATCAGTGCCAAAGTGTGCCAGGAGATTGTTGTCAGTGCCAATCTCGCCCTTCCTTCATACGAGGCAGTAAAGCCTGGGACTGGCTATTGTTGACCTGGTTGTTGGTCTAGACTGAGTTGACAAACTGACAGTGACACTCTCATTCAGCATAGTCAGTACGCACAATGGAAAATCTATAGGAGTTGCAGCAACTGCTCAGCCTTGTATCCCTCATATTGACCCAGCTGAATCACACGTAGGCATTGGAAATCAAACAAGAACATTTACAGTAGTAATAGACGGTTATCACTACCAGCTACAAACCTACTACAACCTGCCACAACCGTGGCTCTGATAAAACTGACGGTGAATAAGGGTAACCTAGTTGCTGGGTGGTCTAGCTCGTAGCAAGCTCACTGCTGAGCGGAGTGATTAGGACATGCTATTGGTTTTCATCAGATTGATCTTTTTTTCAGGTTGATGGAATGGAAGCTGACGCAAAGCATGATTTCTCCGCGACAGCGCATGATGAATTGTCCTTCAGAAAACGAGAAGTCTTAAAGGTATACTCGTCAACTGTAGAGTGAAGTGAAGTGAAGCAAATAGATCTTTAAGTGTAGGGAATCAGAACATCGATACCATTGCTTTCTTCCGCATTGCTCGTTTGTCGCAGTCGACTGGCAATGAATGAATTGTGAGAGAAAAGAAGATTGCAGCTGAGCACTTCCTGTGACTTCCTGTGACTTCCTGTCACTTCCTGTCACTTCCTGTCACTGTTTATGACAGTGAACTATTCAGTCAGAGGAGTTTATTACTTTCTGTAATTATTGATTATTGATTGTTGATGTTGCTGGTTTTTAGATTTTGGACATGGAGGAGGACAAAAACTGGTATAAGGCAGAGCTGAATGGAAGTACTGGCTTCATACCGGCCAACTTTATCAGGATGAGGCCCCATCAGTACGTAGCAGGCGTAGTAGTAGCAGGCAGGCATAGCCATTCAGGTGACAATAATGTTGGATTTTAGAGCATCACCCTCGCTTCCATGCTCTAAATCCTAGTGTCAAGACGATGTAATAGCTGCCACTAAGTTATACTGGCAGCTGAACTTCAGTGTTTTAACACTACTAGTAAATATCGTAAACTGCGCAACCATGGGCATGGAAATTCCCCACAGAAAGTGACTTGCGTAGCACTTATAAGTTATCACTCATCTGATGGAAACATGGTGTTATGTGGGAGAGATGACTCTATCTAAAATTACAAGATTGTAGACAAATTGCCCAGGAGTCAGTGAAATAGTAGTGAAGTATAAGATATGATAGGAATGAAACTGATGATGACTATAGTGCAAGCGTCCGAGGGAGAATGGAGGGAGGATGCTAGGCACAGGCGTGTTTATGGCTAAGATAGAGCTGTTTACATCTTGTGTTGTCATCAAGACAGAGGATGTGATAACGACATGCCCAGCCTGTTTTAGATGGTATCACGGAGCCATTAGTCGATCAAAGAGTGAGCAGATACTACTATCAAAGTCAGGCAACAGATACAGCCAGCCAGATGGGGCGTTCCTGGTTAGAAGGAGTGAAAGTGACCAGTCCCTTGGAGAATTCTCGTTATCAGTCAAGTAAGCTTACTTATCTATGCCGGCAGACTGCGGCCAGCTGTGAGGGGCTGGTATCGAGATAGTTGTAGGAGTTGCAATTGTTGAGTTGTTGGTTTGAATAGTGAACCTCATGGCTGCAATGCTTCTGGTATCGGAAGGAACTAGTAGATTATGAAATTCAAACTCTTTGAGATAGTGGAGGGTGGTACAGCCTTTAGAAGCTGCAGGGTTTTATATGATCTATGATGGATAAGCAAGTTTGGTTTGACAGTTTCAATTGGTGCACTAGATTGCATTTTCTGTAGGACTAGGTCACATGATCTGTAAGACTAGGTCACATGATCTGTAAGACTAGGTCACATGATCTGTATGACTAGGTCACATCTTCTGTAGGGAAACCAATGAATTTTATTCAGCTCAAGATTATTTTCCCAGCTGATAAATACCACTTGCTATGCGTGAGGAGACAACATTGCTGACCCTTGTTTGGTTTAGACCTCAATTACTGAGGCGGCAGGCACTAATGATGATTGACAAGCTATCATTTCCTGCTCTGACCTGTTAGTCAAGCAGGTGGGCAATCCATGGAGCTAGTATATTTATGGGGCTTTCCTAGTTCACCGAGCTATCGAAATTCCGGAATGGGAAGAATGGGAGTTATTTCCCTCGCGTTAGTAGGTCAAGGCCTTTGGTAGATTATTAGTGTCATACAGAGGTCAAGGTTGTTTCTGGTTCTTTCCTTAGTGTCAAATCTGCAGTTGTTAGATGTCTAGATTCCCCAGCAATGTCAGTCAGTCGCTGCTTGACGAGCACCATTCATCGACAATTTTTCACTGCGCATAAAGATAGGATGTTCAATGGTTGAGGGCGGATAGCCTGAGCAACCTGGTCTGAGCATACCGGCTGTCGGACAGCATGAGATGATGGGCTGTGATGGTATGGGTTTTATGTCCTGGTTGAGACGTAGGAGTCAATCAACCAATGATTCGTTTGCTTCAACGGTGCAAATTCACCAATCACCATCCACTACAGCCTATCTGCGAGTCTAAGAAGTTGGGGTACAGGCACGGGTATGGAGACATTAGGTAGTGGTGACCTTGACCTTGAGGCGGTCAGTGGAGTTTGGCTATCGGCTCGTTGTCCTGCTTACAGAGCCACTCGTCACTTATTCGTAGTTCGCTAACTGTTCAGACCAGATTTGATACTGACAAAGATGTTAGCATTTCCAAGATGCCTAAGATGATAGCAAACTAATGATAGTGATTCCATATGAGAAGAAAACTCCTATCAAAAGGAAATTTCTATAGAGAAACCTCATGGTAACAATGATTTTTGTCGTTACTTTCACTAGAGTTTTACAGTAGCATGCAGAATCATTTTTGAGATTGATAATAGTTGGTCTAAAACTTATGTACGACTTTAGAATAGGGTGGTCCCGCGGTGCCACACAATCACAGCCATGAGAGCAGCGTAGGGCTGGTAAATATCACAGAGTGAGGTCAAAGAGTGAGGTCAAAGGTCATAAGTGGTGCCCCTAATCTTCTATATAAGACACTCATTGCCATGGTTGACTGTAGATGGGGCGGCACCGTACAGCATTTCAAGATTCTCAAAGATCAACAAGGCAAATACTTCTTATGGGTGATGAAGTTCAATTCTATAAATGAACTCATCGTTTATCACCGCAGCTCATCTGTAAGCCGAGCCGAAGCCATAATTCTGAGAGATATGGTAGAGCACACTCAGGTAAGTCCGACCAGATTCCGTATATGCTGGCCTGCATTGTGCTACTGTAGAACAAGGATTGGTTTTTGTCATTCTCCTGTCGATTTTCGCGCTCGTTCCCGCGCCTATCTGCGCTTGTTCCCGCTCACTCCCACGCGTGCTGATGCACGAATATCGACGGGAGAATGACAAAAGCCCAAGGATTTTTTGCATCCTTATCTGCCATGAACATTTTTGCGTTTCTTGCAAGTAGCGTATAGCCAACCAAAGGAACAAGGATATATTTGAGAATTTAGTTCGACAGATTAGAACTAATGATATAAACTTTTCCACTCCAGTCTAGATCTTGATGTGAGTGGGACTAGAACAATAGATGACCTACTGTAGAACCGGGCTTGATAGTGATGGTCTAACGGCCGCGAAAATAGTAACGAAAAATAGAAATTATGGTCATTATACTTTATATAGGAGTTGTCTTCCCATTTAAGGGATTGCTATTGTTAGATTACCATAATTTTTATTTCTTGATGATTTTGAAGGAAACGCTAACAATTCTGTCGCTATCAAATCCGGTTCTACAGTATACACTTACAATGGTCATATGTTGGCCAGGGATAATTAATCGCCAGGAAATGGATTTAATCACTGTTAACTATGAGATTATACTAGTAATAATACTATATATATATAGCTATAAAAATTATTGCACTTATAAATGTTTGTGCTTTTGGCATTTTTATGTATGGAATGCATTTGCTATTTTTTACTCGGATTTTAGACGTTTAATTTTACTGAAAACATTCCAAAAGTTCTTTCACGACTGCTCAGCCTTACAAAACCACATCTGAAGTCATGCTGCATAAACTTCCCCGTTTACAATGGCAGTTCTTGTGCAGAATCGTCTCATGATTAATATGAATCGGTCCCCTCGTGGTGGAGACAACTCCGAATTCTGAGCAGTGCCCGATAATAGCTAGAATCTGTCTATTGAATTGGTTGTAGGCTGTTTTATATAGCGCTACTACTATTGCAAATAGTTTTCGCATGCAGACACAGGATGTGTATCTGATGTTATCTTTTTGCACAGTATATATGTCGTGTCCGAGCCTTGTTTGATTTCGGAGCCGAGGAGGAAGGAGAGATATCGTTCAAGAAAGGCGACGTTCTCATCGTCACTGACAAGCCAGACCCTAACTGGTGGGTCGGATACATTGAGGGCAAGGCATCACAAGGCCACTTCCCATCCACATATGTCGAGATGCTACGGCATTAGCGAAGGCAATCACACGTATATTTACAGTACATACGGCCATCATGGTAAATCCAGAATTTCCTTTCCATTGTTACAATGATATTATTTTTGCGTATCAAATCATAGCCTAGGGGCACTGATCAACTACCTGCCAGGTTCCCTCACACACTGGCTCACGCTGAATGATGGTCGGTTAACGATTGTCGAGTAGTTATTTGTCATCAATCCTGTATTTTCAATCATTACGCATTTATTTTTTTATCAAATAATTTTTAATATATAATTGAATAAGTGACGAAATACAGCAACACAACTTTTTACTTTTTTTTCTTCAGATGTCGACCCTTGCCGGGTTCTCTAGTATTACCTTTACCTTTGGCTCGAGAACCTTTCTTGAGAGGTTCCGACGAGTTTAGAGTCCGATTTTGCTTCAGTTTCTTCTTTTTATGAGTCAGCTTGTAGAGACGTCGCTCGATTCTCACCGCTGCCTTGCTCATTCTGTGGTAGGAATGGATGGGTTATATACGACAACAGCCATACCAACAACAGTCGAGTCATGATCACATGATCACTAGTGTTCGGATGCTAGTAACTTACTTCCTTGGCATTTTAGTTCCAGCAGGAAGCGAGTTATCTGCAGGTGTCTCCTCATCATCTGATACTTCCTGAAACCAGTGCAAACAATAGGAACTACTCATTGATTCGTGAAACAACCAAGCAGTAGAGGCCTGTATGTAATGGAGGGGGAGAAATTATCAGTTTGGGAGCTCATCACAGTGGGGTTGAGCCTGTTTCCACGGAAACATCCAACAACCAACAAAATAACTAATAACTGATGATGGCAAGTGAGTAAAAATTGAGAGAATCTAACATTTATTACAACAACATTGATTGGATATCAACTCGCTGAAATAGGATTTGATTAAACCTAACGTAAAAAATGTTTATCCACAAGCTTGATTTCTCTCTGTGGATTGGCATAACTGATTTATTGGAGGAGATTAATACGCTGACACTGATTGGTTTACTGATACCAGTATTGATATTGGTACTGGTATTAGTATTGGTACTGGTACTGGTATTGGTACTGTCACTGTCATTGGTACTGGTACTGATACTAGTACCAATACTGATACTGTCACTAGGGCTGACATTGATACTGGTACTGGTGGTACTGATACTGACACTGCTATTGGTACTGCTATTGGTACTGGTACTGGTATTAGTATTGGTACTGGTATTAGTATTGGTACTGGTACTGGTATTAGTATTGGTATTAGTATTCCAATGCTCAAACTTGTAAAAATGGTAAGTTTTCATCCGTCAGACAAAGTGGTACAGAGGATATAAAGCGAATATAATGGCTTGGATAACGACATCGTATGACGCCTCAGTAGATGAGCTGAGATGAATGAATGCCAAAGATCAAAGGTGGCTGGTCTGTTCCTCACACTAATCGTTCACTGGCTACGTACTAAATCTGAGTGGAGAGAATGAATGCTTCACTGAATGCAAGTGACGCATATTCAGTAGAAGATCATCACGATGGAATAAACCTTGATCGCGCTAGAACTTTCCAGAACTGTTTGGTATTTACCTCAGTACGTGACTCCTGTGTCTCATCCTCCTCCTCGTCGCCATTGGTCTGATTGGGTCCCAGCATACCCGACTCGTCGGCAAGATCGTATTCTACTATCTCTACCGTCTTCCCCCCGCATTCGAACGCTTTGGTCTTCTCTTGTAAAATCTTCTCAACGTCTTGGATCTTCTCCAAAAATCTGTCCTCACTTTTTTTCATACTTTCCCGGAACTGTCAAAATACGGGAAACTAGTCCTGTGACATGATCTATACTGTTTGAATGAAGGTACATGATCCATGATATTTACATAGCTATAAAATAAAATATACACGAAAAACAATGATCGCTAATATAGAGTAGATCAGACGATTTATTTTACATCTCCCAAGAGTAGATCAACAAAACAACAGTAGGAAACCGTGCCAAGATGAAAGAAGTGACAGACGGCATGTGTGCAGTGTATGTAGGGGTAGTTGCCGATGGGTCAAACAGGAGGAGACAACTCTAATATTCTTACAGAGAACAGGCTTCATATTCGGAGATTTTGTATTGATGTCAGTTGGTATCTAATTTATACATCTAAAACTTAACACCAAGTCCTCAATAGCGGATTTTCCTGGTTCAGCAGACTTGTAACTTATATTACAGTACAATTCAACAAGTAAAACCTGTTGAATGTCAGCTGTAACTGAGGGAAAACTGAGGTATGATTTTTCTGATCAGGTAGGCTTATATATTGCTGAAGTAGGCCTATAAATCATTGAGGCGTACTAGAATCACTGAGGTAGGCCTATATATAATTTTCCTCTCACTTCTGGTCAACCTATCATATCAGAGGAAATTCCAGTACAAATTTTTCGTTTCTTCGCACCTCTTGAATCGGAAATGGAGGTAGAATCAGAGCTGCAGCAAATCCAAAGTGTAGGGATGCATCTGCATACTCTTTGAATGGATTTGTCTTGATGCTTGCACATGATTCAACTTATAACTACGCATGCAATCATATCTTTAAAAAAATGTGGGAATTTGTTGAGACTGGAACTTATATATGTCAAGGTTTGGACTTGATGAGATTAACGCCATAAATAGAAGTTCACTGTACTGTATTCCCTCATAAGTGGGAGAAGTTCATTTAGTGAGATGCGTCGAATCTAAACACTGTTCAAACAAATAGTGACTTCTAGTAAAAAAAGAGTACCTCCTCCTTCTGTCGAGTTTTCTCCTCTTTCAGAAGGTTAGCTAGGTCTTCTCGAGCTTTCTGTTGTCGCTCTTTCTTTCGCTTGCTAAATCCAGTTAGCCATTCTCTAAAACATCGATAATAATTACTGTTAAAAATGACCATTTACAAATAAAACAAAACAAGGGATATAGCATTCTCTGGATTCAACGACAATTTTGAATACAGAGTATTTCATTTTGTAAGCAACTGTGATAGGTTGCTAAATGCTAAATGCTTAATTAACCATATAAGTGTCACTCCGGCAAGCGCGCGGAGAGGAGCATAACTTTACTAACTTGCGAGCTTCTTCGTCAAATACTAGCACCGTCTTGTTTCTAGCATTCTTCTCTCGAGCTATACGTCGCTTTTGAGCCTTTTTACCCATATAGATATTTGAGCAAAATAATGTGATTAGCTTTTTATGAGGAGTAAGCGACCCAGCAAAGGGTTCCCTAGTTATCGTGAGCAGTGGGCAGTCTTGTTTATTTTTTGTGGCGAAGCTCGACAAACACGGAGAGGATTCCTTTTGGAGAAACGTGAGTGCCGAGCGTATACAATACTAACGATATGTGATAAACACGTAGTAAAATTTATTAGCTCTATAATTTTCCCACGTACCAAATTACCTTTAAAATGTATATACGTGCAATTAAAAGTTCTTGCTATAGATATTATGCGCAAAAAATTATTTGAAAATCTCTCACAGGTAACACAGTGCTGTTCGTTATTTTTGTTCCAGCGACAGGTCATCAATCTTCTCAGATGACTGGCGCTGATACTATCTCCCTTGTATACACGTATACAAGGCTGCATACGCATTAGATGGGTTGTGTTAGCTAGAACGTGGATATACAGGCACATGTGTTACGGATTGTGATGATCGATCCCGAGAAACCAAAACTTGATAAAAAAGACTTAGCATCTTACTACTCGCGGAGGACGTTCCTTGTGATAATGGTGGCTCATCTTGCTGTATTTCTCTTCACTACTTTCATGGCTTACACTAGTATGCCTGGCTTTAGTAAGTTTCTACCTCTTCAAACGTTGTCTGTATTCGCTATGCATTCACTTTATGTGCATCTTTAGTATACAATCGCCCATTTCAAGCGTGTTTGTATTGTATTGTAGCCCTCTTCTCATGGCATCCCTTCCTAATGACCATTGGTGTAAGTCTCTATGATTATTCAAGAATCAGATGAAGTATCGCGTCATAATAGACAATGAATGAGGCGTATTTCTGTTGTAGTTTGTGCTGTTTATGACAGAAGGCATTCTCATGTTCTCTCAGCAAAGCAGCTTTTTGAGAGGGGACAGGAAACAACAAGTTAGATCTCACTGGATTTTCCAACTGATCATGGTAATTTGTAACATCGGTGGGTTCATCGCTGTCTATGTCAACAAAGACTTGAAAGGAAAGCACCATCTAACTTCCTGGCACGGACTGATTGGTCTCATAACTGCTATATCGTGTCTCGTCCAAGCTGCTGCTGGGATTTTTTTGCTCTACCCAAACCTGATCCCGAAATTTATCACACTAGCCAAGGCCAAAATCTATCATTCAACTTATGGCCTCTTAAATTATCTTTTGGTTGTTGTTGTTGTGAACCTTGGATTATGGTCTAACTGGGCTAACAGAAATATATCTACACCATTTTGGTACATGTGTGTGGCCTGTATAGATGTGTTGGCATTGGTGGTGATGAATCAAGTCACCTCTAACGTTTTACCTCGGCTGAGAACTTCTCGAAGATGATAACATAATAAAAAGACATTAATTCAAAGCTATAGGCTTCTTAATTCACAGAAACTAATGCTTGCTCCTTGTGTGATCTCCATGTAGCTTACATCCTACATATATGGACATGCCCCAAGCTCTAATGTAGTGAGTATAAGGCGGGGACGGGCCCCGTCCCCGCCCTATCGCCGACCGCGAGCTTGGTACAGGCTACACCAACTCCGAGCAAGTCTCCGAACCCACTTAATATATTCGTTATTCGTTATTGTCTACTCTTGCTCTCATATATAATCACCTCGCTGCTAAATTTAGCAGATTGCGCGCATCTGATTTGCGGAAACAAATAGACAACGAATTATTTTGTGAACGTCGTGCTCATGACAGATCTCTCTCGATAGCTTGTCGGATTTTAGTGTATTTGGGTCATTTCCTGAGAAACGCGCATGCGATGTAAATAATCGACAAAATTCTTTCATAGGTGCATAGTTTCTTGTGTGTATCCAAGCCTTCCTTCGTTATTGATACTGTTTACAGCTGATCCTATCATCCGCATCCCACCATTTTACTTATAGATGCTGAAAAATTCACCACTGTAAGCATAGTATTCGATATGAATGAATTAAATCAGCTCGTTTACACTCTGGTTGAAGGGGGCTTTATTTAGTCAAAACGCCCACAATTTTTTATAAATCGCTCCACTCGATGAGTCATTAGATCAACCATCAATATAGAGGCTTCCCTGAATACTTTTATACATCGTCTGGGAAGTGAGTCTGCGTACTCTAGAACTGGTAAGTTGATTTCGAGATCCTTTGTTCCCAACCCATTCATATATTGATGTTACATTGTGTTATGTAGCGGCTCAATCTTGAAACCTAAACAGGCGATTGGGAAGAGGGAGAGCAGATTTAGTTGAAATTTACGTATTGCAAAAGTTTACTACATGTTTTATGACCAGTTCAGTGAGTGCTAACTGACTACGACTGGATACAGGCTATCTATTACGACGATAAAGCGACGAAAGTACGTCTGGTTAGGTTTCAGACCATTCTTGCTAGATTTGACAAGACCATTGTTTATGCTGTTGCAGAAACATATATCGATCCCCTCCCGATTCCATCATGGAGCTCAGAGTTGGAAACAAGTATCGTTTAGGACGAAAGATTGGCAGCGGATCGTTTGGTGACATATACCTAGGTAACCAGTCGTTTATTCAAGTTGCACAGGTTCCTGTTTTGGCCTCAGTCACTTTTTGAATGTTTATATTATGTTCCAGGCACAGATGTTTCTACTGGTGAGGAAGTGGGTGTAAAATTGGAGTGTGTCAAATTGAAACACCCGCAGCTGCACATTGAGAGCAAAATCTACAGGATACTACAGGGAGGAGGTGAGGCATTGCTGGACTATCCGTCCGATATGGAAGTCTCAACAGTTCATTAATTCCCACACAATCGTATTAAATACATTCCCACTAGGGAGTCATTGATCAGGCTTTGTCCCTGTATTCGGGTTGTCATGTTTGCTATTGATCTGTGTGGAGGTGATTGACTGATGGACTAGATTACGAAAGATAGTGTCGACTTTATCCTAAGTTACCAGTTCATCCGTAGTTTCATCGCTTACGATTCGGTTATTTTCTTAGTGGGCATTCCAACGATAAAGTGGTGTGGAGCTGAGGGCGATTACAATGTCATGGTCATGGAGCTACTCGGCCCGAGCCTCGAAGATCTCTTCAACTATTGCAACAGGAAGTTTAGTTTAAAAACGTCCCTGCTACTAGCTGACCAGTTGGTAAGGTCTGCTTACATCACTCAATGTACTTACATCTCTCAATGTACCTATGTCTCTCAATGTACCTACATCTCTCAATGTACTTACGCCTTTCAATGAACCTACATCTTTCAATGTACCTATATTTCTTGATTTACTTACATCTCTCCATGTACTTACTTCTCTCAAAGTACCTACACCTATCAATGTACCTACACCTATCGATGTACCACCTAGATTGCTCAATGTACCTATATCTCTCTATGTATCTACATCTCTTGATGTACCTATATCTCTCTATGTATCTACGTCTCTCAATGGACCTATGTCTCTCAATATACCTACATCTGTCAATGTACTTACGCCTTTTAATGGACCTACATCTCTCTATGTATCTATATCGACCGATGTACCTACATACTTCTATGTACTTATGTCTCTTGATGTGCCTACGTCTCTCGATGTGCCTGGCTTCTGGTTTTACAATCATCTACCACTTTCATACACTAGCTGTTTCTTTCATTGTTAGTTAGCAGCATCCCGTCAGCTAGTGATTTCATGACAAACCCATCAGATGACGTAATGTCAGTGATATCACCTTTGCAGATAAGCAGAGTGGAGTACATTCATTCCAAAAACTTCATACACAGAGATATTAAGCCAGACAACTTTCTAATGGGACTCGGAAAGAAGGGCAACCTTGTGTACATAATAGACTTTGGTCTTGCCAAGAAATTCCGAGACAGCCGAACTCATCAGCACATCGCATACCGCGAGAACAAGAACCTTACAGGCACTGCTCGATACGCCAGCGTCAACACACATCTCGGCATCGGTACGTGGCTTGTATGACGCTGCAACTATCCTTCCCGTCCCCTCTCTCTCTCTCCCCCTCCCTCCCTCCCTCCCTCCCT
>ERZ1740065.1331-NODE-1331-length-14697-cov-11.272640_pt1 | contig 14697 bp, 15 predicted proteins | sample MGYA00581738_ERZ1740065 | MGnify/ENA primary metagenome ERZ1740065 (study PRJEB43018, sample SAMN04849749) | marine metagenome | isolation source: floating plastic debris | place: Pacific Ocean | collected 2008-09-01 | study: EMG produced TPA metagenomics...
TCTCTTGCTGATTCCTTTGATACCAGGATGTCCTACCATTATGTAAACACTTTAAATGATTTCAACGAAGAAATCGCCGATGCGACTTGGATTTCGTTTGCACTGGCTGTCAAATTTGTTGCAGACAACAGGTTATCAGACGCCAGTAAGATGACCCTGGTTCATCAAGGAGGTCAAATGTCACGCGATGAGGTCGCCGAGTTCGAAGCTGATCATCGTAAAGACATTATCATTCAGATGAGGACTTGGGACGAAGAGGCAAAGGATCCCGGTAAATACAGCGACAATGAGAGCATAGAACAGGGCCTGCTCGCCATAAAACACATGCTGGAGGAGCAAATGTGCCAACCATGAGCCTACCATCATAGTATTACTTAGCGGTTCGTGGCTTTGAGATACTGTAAAACAAGGTTTACTTGCCAATAGAGGTCTGATGTTTTTATTCGCTGAAAGAACGTTGGAAAGTTGCTATTCACGCTTTCTGTTGCCATGACTACCCACAACATCCACATTGCGATACCTTGATTTAGTTTCTTTCATAAAATTATGATTTTAAAACTGTAATTATCCAGCCATAGGTCTATGTGGTTTTGATGCGTTCGTGCGTTTCGTGTATACGGAGCTCCTAATGCTCTCTTACTACAAGTAATACAATCAGAAAAATATCTGCAAGTAAAGTTAGCAGTACATTGGAAGATTCAGAACTGAAACTTTTCAGCATTCCACAAAAACCTCAGAGAGATTTCAATATAACAGTATTACTGCTCTCCACCTCACTGAGAGCTCATCCATGTATACATAACAGCCAGCTTGTCATACAAACATGGATTACACAGAAACTAACATCTGACACTGGCCGATCTGTTACCTAGCAACTAAAATCATCAAACACAACTGCAAATGATGCCAGTAGTCTATGTACTGGAGTGGGGGGAGGGGGGGGTGGGGTATGTAGCAGTAGTAAGTATAGATACTGAGGCTAAGGTGTTGGTAATCTTTCATGACCATTCGCAACGAGCATCAATGAGGAGAAGAGTACTTCTAACTGTCGTCCCAATAGAAAAAGCCTTGAATCACGAAGATGATAACACAAACTACGTGCCACAACAAAAATATCAACCAATCAGAATCACAGGACAAAATATCGACCAATCAAAATCACCCCACAACAATATCGACCAATTACAACCTCACCACAATCGAATGACCAATCATCATTGCAAATGACTATTAGCAAGCACATGGCACCGCAGCTGCAAGGCATCCACCACTCAAATATGACCAACATTCATTTACAAGTTTTAATTTACATGTCAAGAATAAACTAAAGAACTAGGTCAATGATTCTAGATAGCGAGTCCATTAGTTTCTGCTCAGGTAACGAGGTTGGTTACTGTTAAGTATAAGAAGTTATCGGGATAGCTGAGAGTCTGCGACAGTTTGTAGAGGCTACCGCCTAACGGGATCTCTATACCCTGACTGACGACGCAGACGTCATCACTCACTTCTATACACACCGACTTCAACACTTGTGATATAGATACGTCATTGATGGAGTTGTCCTCCCCTACAGCCACCACGTAAGGCTGGCAGTAAGTCATGTCTGGTTTGTATACGCGCACAGGTACGTGTTTGTATGTCTGATTGACGTTGGACCCGTCGCCGCAGTCCATCAACTTCCTGTTTATCGACCAGAACTCGTCGAAACTCCAGGTGAGCAGGCCGTTCCATAGCATAGCGTGTTCGGCTTGCGTCATGTCGTTCATTATCCTCTACAAAAACAGCGGCATATTACATAATGTAACCTTGACGTTGTAAAATATGCGTCTCACAGATCCTCTGAAGTAGAGTATTGCCAGCAGCTTTAACCAAACTATAGCTCACTAGTACTGCAGACGCAGATTAATATCCGATAATGGTAATGATAACGATAATGGTAATGATAACGATAATGGTAATGATAACGATAATGGTAATGACAATACAATAATGACATAAAGCAATGAGGTTGCTACTCTATATTATCTCTATGCTCACAGAGTTGTGCTTTAGCGAGTCGGCCTCCTTCAGAGTGGACATGAAGTGCGCTTTCACACAGTCCACAGACAGACACCTAAGCAACTCTTTCTCCGGGTAATCACTGAAATGTACGGTTACATTCCACACTTGGCCTTGACCCCGTAGTCCAAATAGCATGTCGTAAGTAGCTCCGACAGGAATGTGCCATTTGATTTTACGACTGTCCGAGTCGCACCAGGCGGGCGAGCCGGTTAACTCGGGTTTGATGTACTGGGAGAAGTATGACACAACGGTGGACATGTGCAGAGGCAGGTAACTGTTCCTGTAAATACAAGACACCTGTCTCACACAAAAAGGAAGGTAAGTTATTTGATGTGTGTATGTGTAATGTAAGTGCAATAAACCCTCTTGCTTAGGAAAAAGCATCAGGTTGGGAGGCAGGGTGAATGTTGCAATTTTTGACAGTGCAGTTCTCAGTATTTCCTGAAAAAATTACATAGCGTCTGTACATACATTCCTATGTGTACATTTATTTACGCTACCTGTTATTGCTCGCGAGTAAGTAAGTAAGTGTTTATGTATGCATGCTTAGAGGTATACGTGTATCCGCCATTGATGAATATACCTCCGGCATTATTGTATAGTGCCAGCGGACCTGTCTATTTACTGTAGAACGGAATTATTTGGAGAATTGATCATTTTTGCGATCAAGACGTTTGCAAATATTTTCAACTCACATTTATTTTAATTTAATTGTATAGAACTAAGGCTGAACCAAGGACGCAAAAACTGTAAGATCGCAAATATTTTACTACGCGCTAAAACTCAAGTTTTTTTCACGCATAAAAACTCCGTTCTACAGTACTGGCGTATCAAGATGAAAACAGCACTCGAGACACAACGCTAATACTAAATATTTTCATCTAATTTGGTAAAGTGTCAGCTTCATTCCACAAGGCTTTGCCTGAGATCCATGTAAATCCGCATTGCTACATGACAGCAGGATCTCTCTTTGGAATAGGAGGCAATAAAAGTTAATCCAACAGCCAGCGTAGCGTTTGAATCTGAAGTGATGGAGGGTCATCGAAGTTAAAACCATAGGATATGGCTGACCTACAACTGCTATGATTGGCAATCGCTTGCCATGAGATATATCTATCATAAACTCCATAAACCGTCAATATAGAAATTTTAGCGCCTCAAACTATAGTGTTTTCCTCAAATTCGCAGTATTTCTAATAATAGTACCTGAAATTTTTAGCAATTTCTTTCCAGCTCCTATATAACATAAAGAGCTTTGGAAAATATAGTGTTCAACTGTAATAGACTATTATATTATATTGTGAGGTCACTAAAATATCTACGTTTACAGTATTCATCTCACAAATGATAATAATGCTCTAGATCGCAATCTGACAAATCTTACTTCACATTCACACAAACTTTGCTTACTGTCACTTTGGAACAGGTATGAGAACCTGCCTGCAAGAGTTTTGGATTTAAAAACTAGTGCTCCAAGTTACTTCTGAGTTGAAAGTACAAGAATGACTGAGGCGTACAAAAGATTAGCATCAAGTTTGGGGCGTGTGGATTTATAGAATCTTGTGGAACTGAGCCTACGCTTCTTCATTCGATAAAAAAATTACATATCATTACTGCTCTACCTAGCAGGAGTGGAGAGAGTTGCTTATTGACCTTCATAGTCAAGGTCTCTTTACCAACGATGCAAGGGTGAAGGATCGAAGTCCACATGAGTTGGAACCACATGGCACAATGGATGAAAATCAATAATGAGAGAAGACAACTCTAGTCTACTAAGCTTTAGATCAAACAAGCGAGTGTCTGATGATATGGTGTCATGCTAGCTTCCTTGATATAATCAAACATAACCTACTAGAGATTTAGTGAGTCATAGTCGCAAACTAACCAGTAAATACTAGAACATGATCAAGCACATCCTCAACTAGCATGTGACGAGTTTCGTTTTACCTGGGTAGCATGATGCAGCAGGGTTCAGGCTCATCTACTATGGTGGCAAGGTCCTCTGTGTCCAATGTAAAGCATACTGGAATCTCTCCTAGCCACAGCTCTCGTCTAATGCTTTCGATCGACATAGTTCCTAAAAGAAGCACGTTAAGTACAGTAAACGTGACGTTCGTAACAAACAGGCATTTCCTCAGTCAATTCTCCTGGCGGAGAACCCATCAAGAACGAGTGAGTCAGTAAGATATTGATCCAGCGCAACTCACGGTAGTTCAGTGATCTTGACTCCCTTGGTAAACTAGCAAGGGCATTTGCGTACAACTGAAAGATGAACCATGACCATGTAAACTTATACTGGAGTAGAGACGTGTTTGTTTCGATCAATTCAAGTTCAGATTTCTCTCCAGAGTACTAGATTACTAGTAGATCGCTCTTCGCTCCAACCCCCTTTCGTGTGGGCAACGCTGACAATACTTGACGAAAGAAGTCATTCATTCTCTTCGAGGTTTGTGAAACTGAACAAACGGATCAGATACAAGGGACGCAATACTAATAAAAACAATTGTTATTGAATTTTTTATACTGTGTAAAATTTAATTTTAAAAACAAATGAAAATGATTAATTCTGAATTATGTAGATTTGAGCATAATTAATCCGCATGTACTGCCTTTCAATAACTATTTTACTCAGAGGTTGTCTCCCTTTATTTCGTTATTCCGATATCTTATCTTGGCCACAACTGTAGTTTCTTTCTCTTCAAAGTTTTTGTGCGTACCCTCGCGTGAGTAAAGCTGCGGTCTGTGTGGAAAATGAGAGTCAGGTGGGTAAAACAAGTAAAACTTCAAACTTAAAATGTGCGCCTCACTCATATTTACTTTCTTATTACAAAACTCATCTAAAGATTTCTTAGGAGTAGCTAAGTATAATGTAAAGAATGCCGAAATTCCTATCTCAAAGGATAGTCGCTCACCACTTCACGGCAATAGAGCGAATCTTCTGATACATGAAGTTGTGTGTCACTACTAATACCAACTCACTTCTTCCTCCATAGTAATACTAGCCTCTACTGATACGAATGTTTGAGTGCTCTAGATGTGGTATGACATAAACAATAACCCCCTAACTGTAGCATTGCAACTGCAATGTGTGGTCACCTTGCTGACTTGCTTTGCCGTCTACCCATGGTGTGGCTATGTTCTCCGCCTCACCTTTAGTTCACTCATTCTTTTAGTTCTACGTGATCATAACAATAAGATTTGGTGTGATGTCATATGTGTGTGCTTCCATCTCATTTCCAGGCAGCTATAAAGGTTGCTTTGAAAATCAGCAGACCCACAGTTGAAACTGATGACATGAGCAGCCATCTGAGAGCCCAGGTTGGTTATCGCTACTGCTGCATTTTAATCGAGTTATTGTAAGATTAGCTAAGTTTAATTGCTCAGAAGATTAATTTTATGCCACAAGATTAATCTTGTGACTAGTTTGAGGGTCAATTTCACTGAAAAACCAAGACCAGCAAGCTACAAAGATTTGTGAACAAGTATGATAGCATATTTATCTAAGCAAACTCACCACCAGTGCAGTTGAATACCACAAATGGCTCACCAAAGACGTTGCAATGATGTCAACGTCAGCTGCTGCAGCTGGTAGCAATGATACTGTTGTGACTTCTATAGCTCAGGAACTAGTTTTTGGTGGGAAGATTAAAATAAGATTAATTCAAGATCAAAAATGTTAATCGGAAGATTAATCAAGATTAATTATTATGAAGAAATGCAGCACTAGTTATCGCTAATGATTGATATTAGTTAGGAGTGTGATAGACTGCTGAGTTTGTTGCGCGTGGGGTACTCATGTACTTTTGTGCCGTTTTATTCAGGTTTTAGCTGCATTTAGGAATCTCCACCGGACGAGGAAGTTGATCTTTCACGGAGACGCAGTGACACTGACGGAGGCGAGACAAGAGATCAACTCCAAGTTTCGAGAGAATCAGCATCTTTCTGATGAGGCAGAGATTGAGAAGGTGAGGTCAACTAACATGACATGGAGCAGACAACTCCAACTACTGAATGGCTCATCAACAACTACATGCAGAACCAGATTCGATAGCAGCAGTCTAGCGGCCGCAAAAATAGTGACAAAAATGATCGCTATCATTGGAATTCTCTATAGAAATTACGCCCGTTTTACCTTACATAGGAGTTGTCTTCCCATTTATGGGATTGCTATAATTTTATTTCTTGATGGTTTTGAAGGAAATGCTAACATTTCTGTCGCTATCAAATCCGGCTCTACATGTGCTGTAGAACAGAATCATTTTGTGAATTGATAATTTTTGCGATCGAACCGTTTGCAAACGTTGTTGATGCAAATTTATTTTCCATGTCACTATATATAATATATATATTATAACTAAGGCTGAATCAAGAATGCAAAGGTTGGAAGATCGCAAATATTTTACTATACGTCAAAACGCAAATATTTTCCACGCATAAAAATTCCGTTCGACACGTAGAGATGATTGATGGTTGACGAATCCTTCGAATCGCGCAGACGTTCGAATCGCGCAGACGTTCGATGCTGTGTATTTTATGACACTGATTCGTAATGGAAGGTTGGTTTACTCCGTAGCATCTCAAGATAGCCATAGACTCCGAGGCTCTACTCAGAACTACAGTCGTTCAGGCTGAACTCGTCGACGAAGAGAACAAAGTGTTCAGTAAGTATTCACCCTGTACACACAACCCAATGGTCAGGATCCAGGTCTAGCCTATAACCTATAACCTATAACCAATAACCTATAACCTGATCAGTCAACCGCTGTTTTTAGGCACATCGTGATTCTTCTTGCGTTTGAAATGGAATTTGGTAATATGTAGAAATTTGTTATTGTCTTCCCTTGCCCGGCGCTGGGTAAGCGGAAATAAAAATACCTTTTCACACTCAGTTCACAGTCTAACATATTCCCTATCCATTTACAAGCCGCAGCCAGCCTCCAGGAAATTCAGCTGGTTAGAACTCCTCAATGTTTCATCTAAGGGTATACTGGCAAGGAATGGTGATAGTATAGTTCTTTAGTGCCCTAGTCAGTACCCCGGATGCACTCTCCCACAGGGGGGGCTTATGATGAAGACCTTAGGCTTTTCTTTTTGGTTTTCCCAAGTCCCTAAGTGACAACAATTTACTGATACCTCATCAAACTGACAGAGCGATAAATCATATATTTATATCAACTACACTCTCTAGTGATTTCGTGTAGCATGAACCCAGCCCTATCAATACCCTGTTGTCTGTACTTCACTTGCAGCTTTATAACTGGTCAACCTGTCAGGCTGAGAATACTGGAGATTCTGTTTTTCTGAACTTTGAGAAGTCATAGCTCAAAACCCCTACCCCCTACAGCTAGGATTCTGTCATATTTGAGCTCAGCTCAGCAAGATCTAACTGGTGAGCCACAGGAGAACATTAGAAAACCAATAAAAGAAATTTTGACCCTAAAATATGTGAGTCTGGGGGAGGAAAATACATATATACATGTATAATAAGCTTCATAATTGCCTTAGTTTTAGTCCATCAAGAGTTGTCTTCCCTTGTCCATAGTGATGGCCATAGATGCAATAGATCACGTTAAGCCACTGGTATGTTTGCAATGTGGTGGTTTGGGATATGCAAGGTGTAATATTACTACGGCTAATCACCACCTATCCGCTCACACACCTGCTGCATAATGACAAATTACCTCTAGTGCCCCCTGGACATGTATTTCAGAGGTCAAAGTAAATCCCGACACGGTCCGTAATGAAAACGCCAAACTGAAAGTAGGAGCCGTGCCAGTTAATATCCGTGAAGACTAGGCCGTGACCCTCGGATGACACCTGCCTCTCTCTCTTCCTCTCTCGCCGGGTGACTCAGTGACATTCACTGTCAGTCGACTATGGATCGATTTTACTCGTCATATCTCTCTTGACTGATCATCATTGCTTTGTAGCGTACTGTTACAATATATAAATACGGCTACCAAATATCTTAACAGCGTCAAGTTATTTCTCCTCCCGCTTGTACTCAAGATTAGTTCACTAAAGTTATTCAATACAAAATGGCGGCTTGTGTAAGTTGTGCGGTTGCTATTTCCAAAGAGAGTGTCAGGATAGATTAGGTCGATTGCCACCTCATGACCTGTCTCTCATACAGCAGCTGTCTATAGCGCTCCCTGATCGGCCAATCGTATGGCATGACTCAATCAGGTGGCAATGTGTGAGGGTGATGTGTGAGGGTCTGAGGCCCAGTATGCAAGCTGCCAAGACCAGTCAGGTGACCTTGAGCTGTGACCTCTTGCAAGGTATCATTCTAAATAATAAGTGGAGGGCTGCCAAATCAGTGGCACGAGCTACGTATCATATAAGAATATTAGTTTGCTTTCACTCTTTTCCGCTTCGAGGAATGCTTGTTGATCATCTCCAATGGAGGGTGATAAGCCAACAGGTTCTAAAAGAATTTCTTGCAGGCAGAAAAGTCTCCCTAGTCTCAACAGGAACAATCGTTGCTAAGCAGGTGTAAATATAGACAATAGACCGCACAATTGGCCCATTTGTGTCCCGGTTTATGCCAAATTATTTCTGAAAACACTCACACTGATTGCTTTAAAAACTCTTCTGTCGGCATTGTGTAATTCGTTTAGAGCCTAGTCGTAGGCTCACCAGTCGATTCTGTCTGTCCATTAGACAACCTCTGCTAAATCACAGTGGGTATGACAGGGTAACTCTATTCGTACAACTACATCATGACCGCCTTCATTCTCTCCCACAGGGTGAGTACATGGCGTTATGTAAACGGCATGTGAAGTTAGGGAGTAAGTACTAGAACCATCCATCGATGAGTGAATATTTGTGTCCACATTCTTGAGCCATCGATCACAATTTAAGCGATATAAATTACTCTGATATCAGCAGCTGTCAACTCTGGCGTGGAACGACACAAACAATCCGTGCTCTACAATCGTGAGCCCTTAGGTCCTTGCTCTAATCTCTTGCATTGTTCCTCTACTCCTTGTTGTTACAGACTGTTTGGGTATAAGTGACTGTATCAACAGCAGCGTAGATTATAGCCATGGCAGCTGAGAGAGCCAATCCGAGTTTGAGGAATAGAAAGACTTCAGTCAGTTTTGGAGGCATGACAACGTCGAAGGCACACTCGTCGTCTCCCGCGAAGGAAATGAAGTCGGGACGTCAGCCGGCTTCTCGGCCAGTGAGTCGTCTCGTGAGCAGTGCCGGGTCTCGCGTCAGCACCACATCTACGTGGAGTTTCGTCTCGCAGCCGGCCGCCTCCCTACAGGCCCTGAGAACCCGCATTCTCATCACCATTGAGAAGGCTCTCACTCTCATAAAAAACTTTGAGAAGAAATTCTTGGACACTCCCGACGACGACTTTCATGGAGTTTATCAAGAGTTTGTCAAGCAGCTGCTGGCACGAATCGGTTACAAAACCGATCTGGTAAACGCTGACCACCTAGATTCCGTGATTATAAGAAGGTTTCAGACGGAGCCGGCGGTGGCCAGTCGGCTTGACTTTAAGGCGTTGACAGTGGTCACCCAGCGAGCTAAGGCCTTCAAAGAGCTCAAGTCTCAGGTACAAGCTCGCATCGATGAAGTGATGAATTATGCCGACTCGTTTTGTGCAACGTTTTCCAGCGAGACGGAAGGTTACAGTTTTGAATGCGTCGAAAACTACGAGAACATGAAAACCGAATGTCTGAGAGAGATTGGAGCGAGCCTAGAATCTGTACAGGCGAGTAGTGACGAACTGAGAGACATTCAGCCACTGTCGGTATACCTCGAGTCGTACGGTCGAGTTCTCCATTACATCGAACACGTCACACACTGTCTTTCTAACGCCACGCTCAGCCTTAAGAGATGGATCATCGGCGATGAGCAGTATGAGAAATCAATCGAAAAAGAGATCATGTATCTGAGACAGCGGGCGAAACAGCTGGCTGGAGATCGCCTGAGTATATCTTCTCTAAGATTTGAAGTTGTCAATCGTAATCCTAACGAGGCCGGCAAAGTGCGTAGGGTCGACCTCACAGTGCAAAGACTGACGTCTGCACTGGAGAAGCAGAAGGAGCAGCAGAGGAGTGTATCCAGACAGATATGCGGCATCAGAGAGGATCAGAGGGGAGCGAGGAGAGAGCTGGCTACTGTGGAACGACAGTCCACCAGGCGTATGGTGCGTTGCTAGGGCGTGGTAACTCGTCCTCTTCATTTCTCACCGCTTCAGCAGCCAATTTCCTTCTGGTTGAGTTTAAGTTGTATGATTTATTGTGACAGAGGCCCGGTGAGGTGTTAGATCTACTACCAGAGGCTGAAAGACTACGCGCCAAAATCCTGAGGCTTCAAACTAGAGAAGACGACCTATCTACAAAACTCAGCAATGCCAACGACAAAGTGGCAAGCATTACTAGAGAACTTCACAGCTTAGAGGTACAAACCCAGCTTCAAATCCTCTCAAAATAAATTTATTCCTGGGAAGCACAACTAAATAGAAACCATTCTTTTACATTACTTTTGTCCATTTTTTCGTTTAGCAAGAAAAGTTGAGAAGACGGAAAGTGGTGGCAACGACATCGCATAGCGTATCTGAGTTGCGTTCGGCGCAGAGGGATCACTCTGACGCGACCAACTCTCTGAGTCAGAAGATTCGTATACTAGACAAGTTGAAGAGCCTGAAGAATGATCGGGAAATACTGAGGAAAATGGAGTTCAATATGATAAATATAGACTATAGAGGTAAGGCTTGGCGTATGCCATAGAGTTTATGCCATAGATGACAGGTTGTAAGACTAGAAATACTGGAGATTCAGTTTTTCTGAACTCTGAGAAGCCATAGGTCGGTACTCCTCCCCCCTCCCTACAGCTGATATCTCATCATGATCAACCCAATAAGCCACAGGCGAGCTTTGGGAAATCAACAATAACAATTTTAGCTCTAAATTTTGGGAGCTAAAATACATGGTAACCAGGAATTATGGGAGGCAATACAGGGAGGGGGACCGGGAACTATGGGAGGCAATACGGGGAGGGAACCGGGAAGTATGGGAGGCAATACAGGGAGGGGGGACCGGAAAGTATGGGTGGAAATTTCATCTATGGTTTATGCTGAGCTAGCGGATGTAGTACTTCTGTTTGGTTACCAGACTGCAGACTAGGTGTTTGTTTGTACTCAAGATCAGTCTGGTGTAAGATATTGTTATATAACGTGTTCAAAGCCCTCAGGATTGCAGTTGTGCATTTATGAAGGTAGTTTGATTCTTAATCCCTCTCAGGGTGCTGATTTAGGCTGTTATCGTCTGTGCCGCCCTGTTTTCAGAAGCCATGCAATCTTCCATACGACAAATCGGGCACCAAGTCGGCGTAGACTGGCCCCAAGTTTACATGAAGCTTCCGTTCATGCCTCCGAGGACAGCTGAAAAACTTCAAAGGGACATCAAAGGTGAGAGCAATCGTTTCCATGGCTGGGATCACTACCGGCAGAGTGCGTGGAGATGGATAATGCTACCAAATATGCGATTTGTTTACGTCTGTCACTATTTCACCAGTCATACAGATGATCGGCGAACAGACAGACAAATCACCTGGTGACATGGCCGTCGTAGCGTTTGAAAAATGGGCCAAGAGGAGCACGGCGGCGTCTGTGAATGAGTTAACATTCACTGCCAAACCGTACACGTCTGCCAATGCCAAGAAGGAATTCGGCAAGAGAGCCAACTTCTGCGTTCCGCGGGCACCAAGGCGTTTCAGGCATCTTGAGCTCAAAGCCAATGTAATCTATGTGTAACGCGGCTGAGCCATAAAACTAGGCTTCCATGGCCTGAATCAGTACAAGTCAATCTGCTCACGATTAATCTCTGCGTTCAACGTAATTCCCCAGTTGAAAACGAGCAGCTTATGGATTTTTGGTAAGATTATAAATCCTTGAGAATTGTACAGAATAAAAATTTACAATATCGACCAAAAAACCTGTCTCGCTCCAAAACAACAACTTCTCCATGAAACATGTGAAACATAGAGTGGACAACTCCGCATGCAAATATTTATCATCGATCAAGCGGAATGATCACCGTGTGTTACTGAAAAAAATAAAGATGAATAAAAACAAACAAAAGTAAAAAATTTATAATAAATAAACAATAAATCTGTAAAACAACCAGAAGAAATAGCAGTACAATTTCTTTATCACCTAAGCTTGGCCTTGTATATACCAGTAGACGTGCCAGCACCGTTGGCGTATATTAGGTACGTATCAGAACCCTCTTGGATCACTTCCCAGTCAGCTGATGGTGGCGTCTGGATCTTATGAGCGGCTACAAACTTCTCAGCGCCTTGCCACCTGTATATCACAGTGTCCCTGTTACCGTTAGCCACACTCAGCTCCATGTTGTATCCTGGTAGCTGATTCGATCCGATCAGATAGCTGTCATTCCCGATGGCGAAATATTCCCAGTCAAGGATACTGTCAAATAGAAAGAGAAATGTCCAAGTAACGGTGCGTCAATATATTATTACTCTGATATGACCTTGACGATGAATATTCATCCTCTTTATCCTGCTCCCCTCTTACCCTGCCATGGACTACATGCACTATCTACCTCCGTGTCCATGTATCATTTTAGTATGTATCTGCAACTTAAATTCCTCCCCTTCTCTCACCTCCTTTCCCTCTTCCTGTCTTCTCTCTCTCTCTCTCCCTCCCTCACCCACCACCTCTGCTTCTTCCTTTCCCACCCACCCATCCACCCTCCCTCACTCCCCCTTCTCTCCCTTTCTCCCCTCTCTCCTCCCCTCCCTCCCTGCCTGCCTCCCTCTCTTATGATTGATCTAACAACTTACCCATAAGTGGGTATCTCCTGGAAGATTTCAAATTGCTGCCGATCGACGTTGGCCTTGTAGATCACAGAGGTTGTGGAGTAGCGAGTGTCCAGTGAGACATTTGCTGACAGAGACGAGACACTGTTAGCCACCGCTAAGTATGAGTTACCGCCGATCTGGAAGAATTCAAAGTCCGTAGCACCGCTGGTCTAAAAACAGAAACACAAGATTAGAATATTTTACAGTATTTGAGAGTATGGTGGAGTACAGTAGTACCCGTACTCGCACTGACAGCAGCCATGACATAATTGACCGCAATGCTTAGAGCATCGAATGAAGTCTGTGAGCATCATTGCTGTCACAATGCTTGTCTTCTGCTTTCTGTATGATTAGTATAGTTGATACTGAATAGAGAGGGAGAGAGGGAGGGGGGGGAGGGAGAGGGGGGGAGAGGGTGAGGGAGAGAGAGAGAGAGTGGGAGAGGGGGTGAGAGAAAGAAGCAGAGAGGAAAGAGAGAGAGGAGAGGGAGGGTGGGGGGAGGGGAAGGGAGGGGGGAGAGAGAGAGAAGCATAGAGGGGAGAGATACCTACTAACCATGAACGATTGATAATAAACGAAGGCACCATTTGCCTGAGTCGAATGTTTGTTCCAGTAGTAGAGCTGTGATTGGAGCTTGACTTCATTCCCACTAATAGTGTTAGCGACAACCTAGCAAAAACAGGTTGAGGCTTAGATTTAGACTATTAGAGCAAAAATTTAATCATTTCAAATTAAAGTGAAAATATAGACAGAATCTCACCAAAAAATGGTAGGGGACAGCGTCATCGGAGAGTATTCGGAAATAAGTCCAATCCCATGCACCCCTAGTTGTGATCTTTTGAAACTCCCGGAAAGTCTTCGAGTCGTGGTCGTACTTCCAAATAAATGATTTTGACTCGTAGCTGTCAGCGATTTGCTTCTCGTCTGCAAATAGGAGGAGAATTACATCAGTTATGGTTGCCAAGGGAAAAAAAGCATATGACATCATTTATAGGTGGTGCTATTTTTGGGCACTAACCAGTGCTATCGGCTGACTTTGATGATGATTGAAAATTGGCAATAACTAGAAAATGATCGCCATCAATCTCAAAATATTCCACGTCTCTCGGAACGCTGCAAGGAATATCTTGATGCGGCCGAAACTTCTTCTTCCGCCTGTTCCATTTGTATATCGTGACAACTTCGTATTTCCTGCGTGGTGAGGGAGACTGCATGTTGGCAACGGCGAGGAAAAACTACAAGAAAAATTGACAAGCATTAAAAAAATGAATAAACCATCAATCTGCACGATAACCAAAGAAGTCAGCCCCGCCTATACTAATGGACGCAATGGATAAAAATGAAGACTTTTCTGTAGCGGGTAAGAGCAAAAACAATCTCAGGTTTGTACGAAATCTCATCATAATAAATCATTCTGTCAGCCACACCAGAAATGATGGTAGTAGTGTGAATACGGGCTATGCTGCGGCGGTGGGTACAACGCAATGATTCTATATTTTAGGCTCTAGTGGGGATATAAATTATACCAAAGTAATGACTAATCCTCCCATAGCTGGTCAATGGCTCATCTCAATACAGCAGCTGCGAGAGAGGAATGAACTGAGAGAGCGGCTAGGTTCCATTGTTAGAGAAAGCACTGGTCAGGATTCGAGCCACATCCTCAAATCTATCAGCTCGCGCCCATTCAAGCCGTCACCCTGTGGCAGTGAATGGAGTGATGGTACTCGTACCACACAACCATATGGGGGGGGGGGGGGGGGGGGGGGGGGGGGGGGGGGGGGGGGGGGGGGGGGG
>ERZ1740065.1332-NODE-1332-length-14695-cov-12.838593_pt1 | contig 14695 bp, 12 predicted proteins | sample MGYA00581738_ERZ1740065 | MGnify/ENA primary metagenome ERZ1740065 (study PRJEB43018, sample SAMN04849749) | marine metagenome | isolation source: floating plastic debris | place: Pacific Ocean | collected 2008-09-01 | study: EMG produced TPA metagenomics...
ATTATTGTTATTATTGTAATATTATTATTATTGTATTATTATTACTTATCACTTCTATTTCACGTTGGATCTCTGGTCTTGTTTTCAATGTTGGCTGCAACATGCTATTTTATTGTTGTTGTTATTAGTTATTATCGTTATTATTATTTGTTATAATTTTTAATATTATTCTGTTACAGATTTGCGAACGCAGTTCATCGTACTGGAACTCTGCGCGTCCATGTCGAAGGCAATGTTGAAACAGATACATTCGACGCTGCAGACAGTCCTTGCCCACTTTAATGACAAAGCTACGTACGATATTTCAAGGTTGATATTGTTGTGCACACACTGCTCTCAACCGCATTTACTGTATTTCTTGTTCTCATTTTGCAGGCCCAGAGATCAGCGAGTTGCCATTCTCAAGTCTTTACCTCGCATGAAAACCCAGGAAATGCTGGGCAAGATCAAAGTGCCACTTCCGCAGAAGGAATGTACATGTAACAAGCCCGAAGACAAGAAGTTGAAAGAGGTAGGCTCCATTACCGCGCTACTGTGCCCTTAATCCCATGCATTGTCATCAATGGCTATATCAATTCTGTGTAGGAAGTCAAGTTGTACGTCCAGTCGATGACCCAGAAACATGGCTGTGATGCGCTTGAAAAGATCGCAACTAGAGCTGTAGAGCTGGAGAAAAAGATTTTGTGTTCTGTCTGTCTTGACAAGGATTGTCAGATCGTCTTCTCGTGTGGTCACATGATATGCGACCGATGTGATCAGTCACTGCGCAAATGTCACATATGTAGAATGAAGATACTACGTAGAGTCAAAATATTCATATAGTCCGCCTACTCAGCGTAATTCCCGGGTGCAAAGTCGTTGTAATTGTCAGTTGTAAAGATTTTTCCGTCACTAGGCCATCTTGTGTTTACTGCTCCATGTGTAATGTATATATCTAGACATATAACTATACATTTGTGCAAAATTGCTACATACGTAGAGTTTATTTTATCAGTATCTAGTTCAATGTGATGTGACCAAACAGTTGCGTTATCGCTAAATAAATTATCAAATGTAAAAGGAACCATAGAATTTACGGTTTTGTAAGAAAAAGACAAGTATTATTCATTAGAAAAACTTCACTCCATTGCTGCCTTCGCCCAAAAAAATGATCTCTGCTTTTCGCTGACTCTCCAATGCCTTCAGTGCCCTCATCAGTAACCACTCTTCTATGCCATGGAACTCTGAATAACAGGGTCGTTATGTCATGAACCTGACTGAATGTATGTTTATAAACCATGGTTCTAAACGACAGCAGCTTACCTTCGTTTTGTGTGTCGTCTCCACTTATCAATTCATAGAAAGTGCAGACCGTATTGTTGAAGCCAGAAGCCATGGCCTGAAATCAAAGTATTGATTCATACATCATCATAAAGTAATAAAAACCTTTGTACAGCTTTGATGGCACACATTCCTACCCAGCTATATATGAGTTTGCCCCATTCTTCGGGCGTCCTCCACATAATCAGGCAGCTTTGTTTTTTGGGACTTTCCCACTCAACATGGCCTCTTTTTGCCAGGATGTCTAGCATAGCAACAATGCTCTGTGAATCAAGACGACCTGTAACAGTGGAAAGTCTCAAATGAGAATTGAAAGAACGATGGATATTCATTGTAGAGGATGGATAGAGCCTTACGATCAATAGCTTTGTTACAGAATAGTTGGCCATTGGCAGCCTCTGAGACATCTAACTTGAGTAGTTTCTTATGTCTGCAATATGACAGTATCAGACTACACCAAGCATCTTCTTGCTTACGTCTTGTATCAGCGTTGGGTTGAATACTACAATTAAGAATCAGAGGTAAAACTTGGCTGCAACATAAAACTTGGAGCTCCGAGTGGATTATGAATCTTTATATTCACGTGAAAAAAGGAGGAAATTCGTATTGCCACGGCCATGAGAAGTCGCCCATGGCGAGATGCAGTGGTCACTTCCGAAAAATTCTACGAAAAGATCAAGTGATAATAGCTATCTATTGCAATTTATGGGTGATCTCTGCTGCGCTCTCCACCGCTGGTCACTGATCAGAGAAAGACATTAGAAAGTGGTACGAAAGCTGAATCGTTGATATAGTCTCTTCTATCTGGATTAAGAAAATTAGGCTATAATAAGTTATAATATAATATAATAAGTTATCTGAGTTATCTATTCAATTCATATCTCAATTCAAGCAAAAACTTTCAACCTCTGTTTCTACGATTTTTTAAAAAAGAAACTTTTTTTGTTTGTTTTATTTCACCCTCAGTCGACCTTGAGACTTGAGGCATCAGTAAACTGTAGTAGTTCTAGTTGCTAGAAAATAATGCGTTTTTAGGTTTATAGCTCATGTATACTTGTTTTTGACGATATTAATGCAAGCTAAACTAGTATCATGATATGTGGCTGATGCTATCCTCTGAAAATCAACGGACGATCTATCTTGAACCTCGGTAAACGTTGATCTAGAATACCCTTTTCTTCAATCACTACATCGTATTGCAGTTGCATAAGTCCTCATGGTAGAGTCAATGCATTTCATCCATTATATATCCCATCATGTTTAGTACTTGCGTATCCAAAAATGTTTTGAACCATACCATGGATGCTATATCTTTGCTATTGCTTCTGACTCGCTAATCAGTTGGTTTGTTCTTACTTCTAGTCGACATCGACACATAGACGAGCAAATATGTATAATCTACAGAAAAAGATAAAAGAACAACGCCAAGCAACTGGTCAGGGAAAACCTAGTCATGAGAATAAAACTGGTCGTATATCAGTTCGAGATAAACTTCTGACTCAAGGTTTGTGCCTAGAATTATTGTGCAAATGCCTGCTTATGTTTACCCAGGTCACCAGTGTTTGCGACATATATTTTTTGTACCTTATAGAAATTCAAGATATCTCTAAAGATCTACCTGAGGGCTGTCGGCTCTCTTTCCCAGATGCGGATAAAATCCATCAAATTTTATTAAAAGTACAACCTCTCGCAGGTTTTTGGAAAGATGGGACGTTTTTGTTTGACATAGTCGTACCATTTGAGTATAACATAATGGTATGTTTTACCTCATTCTATCCCCTCAAAAATCAATCCCTGTATTTAAGTATTTCCCACAATGGTTTCAGCCTCCACAGGTTACGTGTAAGACAATGATATGGCATCCAAATATTGATGAGACCGGTGCAGTTTGTCTGAGCATCCTTCGTGGCACTTCCCTGGATGGAACCGGCTGGGCTCCTACCAGAACACTGAAAGATGTGGTTTGGGGCGTCTTTGCCTTGTTCACAGTGAGTACTGACTTCATCGTTGCAATGCGAGTGATGGCATTGTCTAGGTTCAAGTAAATTTAAATTTTTGCGCAGGATTTGCTCAATTTTGATGACCCATTAAACATAGAAGCTGCGGAACAGTACAGCAAAGACAGGGTATGACTCTACTATCTTTGTTATGATGCTATCACTCCATTATACAACCTGTCTTCCTTTTTTGTGATGGTTTCCTTGGGAAAAATTGAATAGTGAGTGAGAGAGAAACATACTTCTGATCAGAAACATTCTTCAAAAATATTATAATTGGCAATGATTATATTCCTTCCTATGCTGATACTGATTGCCTTTAGTTGTTTTTTTTATTGAGGTTTGCTTTAAATATGAATAATCTGTCAACCTCAGAAAAAGGAAACAAAAAGAATAAAAACAATGATTGATTGAACAGCAATAAAGAAAAGCTGGAAAAAAAGAATGAAAAGAGAAAAAAATATGGAAGCCCTGCTACTGATCAGCCTTCAAGACTAAATGAAAAAAGATTGAAAAACAATGAGATGGATTTTAAAGGTAGAGCAGTATTTCGTATCACTCTGGGTTTAGATCGATCATTCATTCATGCATTGTAAATGATAGTATGTCTGTCAGTATGGGCTCTGTTGGAAGAAAGGATTTTGATGGCATTGTAAGTAAAATGGCTTTTTCCAGCCTTTGAATTGACTGATGAGAGAATGTGTTGATATGTTGAAGGGAGTTTTGTCCAATCAGTTGAGTTTATTCCATTTCATTTCGTGTCACTCCATTCAAAAGTACGAAATGAAAATTAGAACTATCCGGGACCGCCTTGTTTAGTTTACTCATTTCATTTGCTGTCGGTCCATTGAAAAATGATTGATTGTACGAAATGAAAAGGAGCTACTACTCTGTGTAGAGATATCCGTTATTAAAAATTGCGTAACAACTGAACAAAGCTCTTTGCCCTCTTCTGGGCAATAGTAGGACGGAGTCTTGATGATATGCTCTCTCTGGAGGATATAGTGAGATTGTTAAAACTAACCTTCTGTCAAATGGGTCTTATGGACTTTACAATTACAACATTCAAAAATAAAATCATTTAGAACAGGGGTTGATGGGAGGGCTAACCTCTCCTCATATACAATATCTGGTAAAATAATCCTGGTAGCAGTTGGGTGCGTTCTAGGGCATTTGTACCATTTTTTGATAGAAACCTTTCCATGCCATGAAATATAAATGATCTTACGTTTGCGATTCAAAGCAATGTAGGGTTTGCTCACAGTAGGCTATTGCCACATCTCATTGATCTCATCTCTACTGCAGATCTGGCAGATGGTCAGACCACTTACGTCCCTCGTTTCCACTTTCAGAAGGCGTTTGAAAGGAAAGTCAATCAGTACGTATCAACGTATGCCAGTTAATCCAACGAATCTCCAATGACCTTGACCTGTTGGTGAGTAGCGGCCGACTCAGGTTTACTGGAAACTTTCTCAACTTTATTACCCTAATAATCGTCCACCCACTCCATTACGTCTGCTTACGCAGTTCGTCTAGCTCTCGCTTACTTGGCAAGACTTTATTTGTATAAAAAAATAAAACCCCAGTTTGTGAGCTTCAGCGACGGTATCAGTGTGTCGCTGCCAAAAAATGGTTGATCCACAAGTACGTGAAAAACAAAGTCTAGAAATGCATGACTGATCAGACGTGAGACTGTAGACACGGTATATAACACGATCAGTATCTCTCTCTCCTCCAGTACACATCAGACAGACGTCATATGTTACAAATATCGCAGCTCCGCCTCTTCAATAATTACAATAAATACAACACTTGGTACCTACTCCTGCTGATTGTCCTGCACCAAGATCCAGTAGATCCACTAATGAGGCTTGTTGCCTCTCGTGTGTTGATGGTCTCTGCTGTCTGTGGTCTGACCTATGACATTATGACCTATATCCTGTTTTCGAGATCCAATCGTAGTCTTTGGTCTAACGTCGAGGCTACCGTTTGCTGGCGTGTTCGCACTGTTGGTTGTTGTGGCAGCATGTCTATCTCCATCGCCCATCTGTTGAGGATGTGATGATGCTGAGCACGATTGATTAGTCATTGTTTGCGCTGCCTCCTTGTCAGCGTCAGCTCTTAATCTTAGCTCCATCTGTCTCTGCCTGGCTCTCGCGTTGTAGAACAAAGCAGCCTCTCTCTTCTCCAGTCCTTTCAACTCGGATTGCTTCTGTCGGAGCAACGCCTGAAAATGTCGATCAATGCATACAGAAACATATGAGGCTTAGTGCCAATGATATATGTGGCATCTGGTTTGACTAACACACAACGGCACAACACACATCGGCTCGTTTAGCTGGCTAGCGAAGCATGATGTTCATTGCTCCGTTTGATTTTATTTGATTTACAGCAGCCCAATAGATATCCTCACCTGGAGCTTTTGTCTGCGCTGATGTAACTCTATCTTCTGACATATATTAGCGTTGACTAGCACCATTCTGCAAGGAAAGTACAAGGCATACATGAGTTATGGCTCTTTGTTGTTATACATAGGCGCCGTATTCATCGCAAAGCCCCACGGCACCATCAAGCGGAGCTATTGAACTGTGATTGATGTATATGATACTTGTCTACATAAGAGGCTAGAAAACATACTTCTCAATCAACTGTACTTCGGATCAAATGATGGAAAACTGGATTCTTGATGAGTTCTCCGTGAGAACACTTGATCACGCGCCATTGAAACTGATGAAGTGATATGTACCCTCGGGTTAATAAGTTCCCGTTGATACCCACCCTAAGGCGACGACAAGTGTGAACAAACTCTCCCATGACCAGACACACTTCACACGGTGGCCTACCATAGGTAGTAGTAATGAACGGATGCCAGCTTACCTCATACTGTTCTTACATGTCTTTATCTTGCTGACCAGCTCCTCGTGTGTAAACTCTTCAGTAGATTGTCCATTAACAGCGAATATAATATCACCTGAAACCATGGCGATCATTAGCATATCGTACACACCGCACTGGAATTAAAATGAGCCATGGACTCCACAAAACACACACTGCAAAACATGTACGTTAGCCAAATGTGTACGTGACTCAGCGCCCTACCTGCCTCTATGCTCTGCTTCGCTAGCTGCCTGACGGCCATGGCCATTTTAATTCAGGTCAGTACAGAAAGGGACTAGCTATGAACCCGAGTGGCGCAGCTGTTGCCTAGCCGTACTCTGAGATTGTTTGGTATGAGTAGGAAGCATTGATCAGCCGATATATCTCTATCCCAGGAGGAAGTCCCTAGTTCTACCATCTGATTGGTTTATGCAGTTAGCAATCTATTTTTACACACTGCCTCAGGCCGTGGAACGCTAGGCAAGTCTGCTCATAACTGTACAGGCCAGTACACGCGTCACTGTCAAATCAAACGCCTACGTCACGTACGTGGTCCTCCCCAAGTGTCATGAACGTACGATTGTACCATCGCGGGGCATCATCTACTCTCCGGGCGAATCATGGTACAGGTGTACTAACTCACAGAACCGGCGCCACCTCTGACAGCTGTATTTGTTATTTGTTTGCGTTTTTTTCAGATCCACTTAACCGTAATTCAATTCGAGATAAGATGAAACATCAGGAAGCATACGATTAAGCGGCATAAATTTAAATAGCGTGTGAAGTGATAATCATCTTGGCAACCAATTCAGCCGGTTGCGTCTGAGAGCAAATAACTTTTTACCAGATGTATCCTGTTGCGTGTATCGTATCAAGTGTATCATATAGCATATATCGTATCAAGTGTATGGTAACATGTGTGTCATGGTGTGTATTTCATGTTGTATATGGCGTATGGTGTATATCATACTGTATACATCCTATGGTGTTTATCGTATGGCGTGTATTGTATTGTGTATAGTGTGTATCGTTTGTATAACGTATGTGTTTGTACATGTATCATATAGTGTTCTAAAGCTGCTATATCTATGTTACTCACCTTTCTTCATTCCTGCATTCAATGCTGGACTCTTCAAGTCCACATAGTCGACATACGTGTACTGCTCAATTCTTTTCTTCTCAGCATTATAGATGCCATAGGACTAAAACGTAAAGCAAAATTTCTTTACTGTGGAGGAGATAACTCCCAATACTAATAGCTATTCATTTCAAGCTCTCCCAGTAGATACTGACGTCAGATGTTTTCGGCAATGGTGATAGTCTGATGGGACTAGAGCGAGTTCTTACCTGCAGTGTGAAGCCCCAGGGACAGTTGGCCTTTGATCTCTCCAATTTCACAGTCCTCCTCTTGGCGCTGTCGCTGTCAGTTGTTTTGATTTTCTGATCAGCCTGTATGTGCGGATGAGTCTCTCCATGAGTGTTAATCCTCACAACCTGTAAGGTAACAAGGCTGCTGTGAGAAGAGGCACAACATTCAGTCCCGATTCACCTGCTGATCGTCTCAGATCGGTGGTTTTACGTCCCCCCCCCCTTCTCCTCAGTCTGTCTGTGACAATACAAACTGTATCAGAGATCCTCTACTTGTATCCCTGCTTGTATAAAACCAAATCAGTGAAATAGATTGAGTTCCATGACCAGATCATTTATGGTCTTGGTGACTGAGTACGTTTGTATTGCAATCCACAACTATTCTTGCCAATAAGAGTGACTCAGCCAGATGGTCCCGCAGTTCATAGGCTAGTATCAGCTGTGACATAAAAGGAAATTCTCAACTCTCAAACTCAAGTATGGTAGGCGGAATCTCATCAAATCAGGCAGAGCGGCGCTCAAAACTTCAAAAACACCCCTTCCTGTAGATCATGGCAGGAATAAATTAATAGCAATAGACTACTCTCTGATTGAATATCAGCGCAGTGGCATTCTGCTACAGGTACTAGGTGTTGCCGTAGAAACTCCTGCTGGAATTCAGGCGGAGCAGGTGCCATGTCAATAAGAAGCATTGAAATTGAAAAAGATGGGCTACTTAGCGTCCAATCATGCACCAGTTACTGTAAGTGTTGTATATCAAGTGAATAGGAGCAGTAGAGGGATTGATGAAGACAACTGGCACCAGCAACTGGCACTGGAGTCTGAATGTCGAGCTAACAGCCTGACAGATTCAAAGTATACATATCAGCGACTGATACAGCTGGCTACCTACTGGCACTGTCTCTTTAGAAATGAGAGTGTCTATGATATTCACCACAGCCAAAGAGGTAATGGGTTCGAAGAGGTAATGGGTTGACAGGGCTGAGTCAGTGAGTAATGTACATACATATGTACACTCATTCATCTAAAACAGCCTCAGATGAGTCATAGCAGAAGATTCTTACTGCAGCAGAAGATTCTTACCGCAGCAGAATTTCATTCCCTATCGGATAGTGCATTAAAAAGCCTATAGAAAACTCTCTCTTCCCCACACGAAATGCGATAGAGCAGGTCTTCTGAAGCAAAAGTAAACCTTTTGACTGAAGATTCTTTATCACACAGATCTCCACTCCAACCCCCTCATACGCCATCTTGGTACAATCTCAATTTTGTTACGTCACCGAAGAACTCCATGTATCACTATTTCATTATGTATCTATCTATGTATCTCTATGTGTCACCTCTACATTGTCTCTACGCTCACCAGATCTCAAGTATAGAGGCATAGAAACACCTCTGCTTGCAACAGTTGAGAAAAGTTTCTGTAGAACAATGGGAAACACAAGATGAAGAGGTTTACCGTGAGTTCAGACGCCACCGCACCGATCTTAGAATCGGCTGCCGCCAGAGCCTTGACGCTCTGTGAAGGAGCTGCATGAAGTTTACCCATAGCCACATGGAAAATATGAGTTATCAATGACCTCTACGATACTCGCAACACTTGTCAGCAATTTTGCTGTAAACTCAAAAAAATAAAACTCAAGGAGTGACCAGCTGAGCAACGCACGCTTGCCTACACAACATCAGATGAACAAATGACAGATGATCAACCTCTCCGCGTTTTAATGAGGTGCCACTTCGCTCGTCCAACCAACCGTCAAATCTAGATGAAGATGACGTAGTCACCCTCCGCCACGCACCAAATCATGCGTAGACTGTGCCTTGTGACAGACTGTGTGTGTCCCTGTGTGTTTTCCTGACTAGTCTGTCATTTTTAGGTTGTCAGGAAATGCGCATTGATGACACTCGTGCCTTTTGCACCTCACATCCACCTGTCATCGTTGACACGCGTTATCAGATTGTGCTGCTGCCGGGCCAGATGCTAGCTGTCAGCCTCTGATTGTAACTGCCACACACAGGCAGCGTGTCTCCGATCTACTACAAACTAAGCGCTGAGAGGTGGAACAATAGTTGCTCCGTAACAATCAAGATACTCTCATCCTCCATTCATGGATGTAATGGCTGAGAAAGAAGTATATGAGTTTCAAATGATGTGATTTATTTGTGGGCTGACTGATGAGATTAAAGGCAGGCACTTGAGGCTGATTGAGGTGATGGGCACCTGATAAGGGAGCAGACAGCCGGCCCGGCCAGACAGCTGCGGTTCATGAGTTTGTAGACTGGGTACCAGGTAGATTTTTAGGAGTTTCACAAAAGGTAGGCAAAACATAGATTGGGACACAGGATGTCGAGTAGGCGGAGCCGGGCAAAGTGCATTCTCCTACTAGCTTCATGGAGAACACACATGCAACTGACTTGCTAATGGGATTGCAATTGCAATTGTAAAGGTGGCTGTATAAAACTGCTGGTGATGGAGAAAGGGTTGCCATGGAACTGTTGTGACCATGGCTGGATGGAAACGATCCTGATGAATAAAAAGCACCAGTAGTAGTCGTGTAGAGCTCAAAACTGTAACAAGTAGTTTTTGGGTGATTTATGGTGAGTGTTCATGTCTGAAGTCACTGCCGTGAGTCCAAATAGCAAGATCAATGAATTTGTATGACAGCAAAGAGCACTCCATAGACTCAAGTCTCGTTGTCTATGAGACTTCTACCTATATTTCGAATGAGCTTTCTCTATGCTTTACCAACATGTGTAGATAAACCATTGAGGTCTTCAGTTCCAGCGTTGATAGAAAACTGGCTCTATTTTGCTGGCAGTCAGTACCAGCTTATTATCTATACCATCCTATTTCTCATTCAACTCCCATTTTCAACATAAATGATCACAAACTTGCACAGTCTACTGGCAGGGTAGCTGCACTGCCAAACTGGGTCCAGAGGGAGCGTATCTACACCGAATGCATCTATGGATTGGTGTCCATCTCGTTCAGTTCCTAAATAGCCTAAATAACTGCACCGCTGAGATTTACATTATTCGATCCAATTTGCAGGCATGTCATACATGTCTCCTAGTTGGCGCTGTGTACAGAGCTGTAACAGTCTGCCAGTAATTATAGTCTCACGCTTACTTACCCTATAGACTTACCATGGGCCCTGTAAACTTACTAGGGACCCTATAGACTTACTATAGAACCAATAAACTTACGATAGAGACTATAGGATGACCAGATGTTATACTTACCATCTCATCGCTGTTGTTGTCGCCCAAGTTCCGAGTTGAGAGTTCCATGGAGGCTAGCTCATGACAAACTAATGACGCGAATCCCTAGCAGACATGCTGTCTCTTCGGCGGAGATAGGAAATCGAGGTGACACAGCCTGAAAGCGATTGCAGACGGGTATCGTGTTGCACGCACCACAAACATGCTTCAGACAGATTTGTCTACAGCCTACAGTTTTACCTCACAGAAGCAGCAGTACAGAGGATGTAAGAGGATTAAACCTACTATGGAATCAATGGCTAAAGGCGGCTGACCTTCACTCTCTCACTAGTTTTGATACTTTCGAACAGCCAGCAGCTTAGTTTACACTAAAGACAAATAACTGATGGCTGCTTGCGTTTTAGTGTTTGTTTGTGATACCCTCATGTTGTACCAGGCTGTATCAACTTCTACTCCTGTAGCAGACGGCTCAAGGACCTGTACTTACATCTATCTGCTCCAATACATGTATAAAGGCTGCTGAAGATAGCGCGATAGCAGAACCAGCTGATAAACTGTGAACTGAACTAGTGGAATTGTCAGTCGAGAGTGTAGCTTCCCTATGCGTGTATTACCATTGACTATTGTAATGTGATGGTGCGAATATAGAACAATGGAGGAACCAGTGCCATGATTTAGCCAGTGCTAGATTGGACTGATGTCATCCTATTCGGATTGCGGATGGGGGTTATCAATATTGCGCCAATAAATTGTTTGCACTTAATCAAAAGCCCCAATGCATTGGCGTGTGGAGGCTCATTCACTGTGGGGTAACTTAGTTTAACAATGTTTTCCATTACGTTGCATTAGCCTAATGTTAGCTAATTGTACTCTATGGGATAGCATTGTCTCATCATGATAGCTGTTAATTCTGACGGCCAGGTCTCAGCCTACAGCTGAAGCAACAGCTGAAACCCTGCTGCTGCTTGAAAATGACAGGCTCATATTTCACGCAGTGCTGATGAAGCTTGTGGCGCTCTAGTTTACACCGGGTAGATAGATAGCTACACCATGCAGGACCCTGTGGCCTGCTACTGCTACCAGCCAGCCACTGCAGTTACACTATATATCATCGCCTATGTATCGATATAAAATATACAGCTACTTAGCTATAAGTCATTGACATAGATGCATTATCGCTTCAGGTTTGTGGTATCTACCTCAGATAGTGTTCCAAACCTTTGAATCAGCAAGTAAAGCCAGCTGTGCCGAAGCACAGTACACAGCCAACTTCTCCACCAAAGATGAGCTTCTGAATGAGTATCTTGTGTACCTCTCTTCCTTCCTGATGTCAACCGAATTCGTATCCAATAAAAGTTACAGTTCAATGAGAGCGCACTCTCGTCCTGGTCGAGCTGAATCAAGTTACGAATTGAAATGAAGGGGGCGTGCGTTTGCTAATTTTTCCCGCGTGATTAGCCTCGTTTACATACATGTTCAAGGTCAAGGTTCATCAACTTAAAAACATCGAAGATATTGAGCATACAACAATGAATTCGGACGTTGTTCCTCATCATCCCATTTCTGATGGGCTAAAATCATTGGATATCAGGACTAAAACAATCGAACTCACGCTTTCACCAATATTAAATCAGGTATAATAATGTATGAGCATTTTTTGTTGGTATCCGTTTAGTTTTTACTGCCGGTAAACGGTGATGCTCCTCTAGGTCAAACGCGATGATCTGGGATTATCGGCTTTCATTTCATGATTTGAGCTCTTTTTCTTTCAGTTAACTGCTCTAGTCAATCACAAGCGAGGCTCTACATCGAGCTCATCCGGGTGTCACTCCGTCAATGATGCACTAAGCTTGATCCAATCAGCCATATCCCAATTCACAGCTGCTGGGGAGAAAGTGGCCAAAGAACATCCATCGATAGAATCGCAGATGCTAGTTGCGTGCAAACAGGCCAAGGAGGCATGTATGTTGACATATTTTATATTAATCTTGAAATACTAAACGCGCAACAGCTCAGCTCTTTTAACCTGGCCTTCAACCGCCTGACCACCCAACCTCACATTCCTCGAAATTATGGGTGGCGCTGCAGTAGTAATCCTAGGCACCAGCATGAACTCTTTTCAGTGAGCTCCACTCATTTACTGCACATCATGAGATCGATACTAGCCAACTACTCACTAATTCAAACTCTCAAGTCTCTGAAGATGGGCTTAATTGCTCCGGAGATCGCTTTGACATTAGTACAATACCTCCCACATTATGACCAGCAAGTGTCGCAACGTAACTTAGCTCTGTTGCGGAATTCTTTATTGAATTTGCATGGCAGTAGTTCACTAAGCATTAGTCTCATGGATCCGCCACCTCATCCATTTGTCATGAGATGTTTTAACCAACACTTGAGAAAGGCTTTAATCCATGTGAGCTGGTAATATGACACTGAGTTTTGCAGGTATATTTCACTATTTACAGCTGAGAGCATACTGGATATCGTGGAAAGAACCAGCTCTAAGGACCTCGTCGGCCCGGTGAGACAACTCCTAACTACGATGTTTAAAGTCCTAGTCCTCGCTGATTCAATTATTGTCAAGGAGATCTGTGAATCAAAGGACAGGGTGAGACGGATCCATATTGTCTCATTGTTTGGTTATCATAGATGCAAGAATGAAATTATGTAGTAGCAATAGATTCTAGCATCATGTATTGGGAAATCTTGTGTTTTCGACATCCTGTGGGATTGTATTGTACATATGACATATTATACACCATTCTTATTTTTGGTAACTCACTAAGAAAAACAGTTTAGTGAGGATTGAAATTGCTGTGCCAGTGTGCAAACACAGTACTTGTTGAATTGCTCTTATTCCACTGCGTACATTCTGAGGCATTTTTGGTTGAACTTTGACTTTTCGTGGTTACGCTGCAGGGGTAATTCTGTGTGGAGTGTGCCTGTGTAAAGTTCCATAGTCCAACTTCAGTAAACACATGGTGATCAGAGCAAATCAGGGGAACAGCACCTTTTAATTGTTTGTAGTTCGCAAATTAGCCAAAATACTGTCTGTGTCCTCGAGGCTATGTGTCAGGTATAGAAATACCGGTGAAGTGAGGCAGTTGTGTATAATAGCTGTAATCCATACAAGTGGCGATGCAATCTCTACAGCAGGGAAATCGTTAGAACCTCATTCTGTCAGATTAACCCAAATACAGTCTACTATAATCACGAGAGACACTAGACACTGACTCGCCTCCATATTAGTGCTGGTTCAATTCCAAGAATTTTTCTGCACATTTTTTGCATCATACGGTATGGAAACTGCTCACATCTTGAGTTCCCTACTCTATTTTCGCTGATTTGTTGTATCTGTTGATGATTGTAGACAGTGATTCCATACGCCATAATTTTGATTTTAGGTGGTGGAGAAGCTGGACAGTCTGACTAGAGTGGCAAACTTCACCGAGTTTCTTAACAATTTTACTAGTTTTGGATCGGAAATGGCTGAGTTTGGGAAGCTGACCGGAGAACGGCAGCTTGTAAGTAGACATGTTGTCAGGCCATGAGCAGGTGTCGGCTAGTGCCTGCCCATGTCGACGTGTGATGAGTACTTACACGGTGAAGGGCTGTGGCTACACACTGCTTATCTGACTTTAGGACACTAAAAAAGAGATTGATGCTGCCAAGTTGGCGTGTCTTAGAAGTTTCTTAGAGAAGAGCACAGCTGTATATCTGACATCCTGTAAGGTAAGAGCTTAGCCAATCAATGAGCTCCAAAAATTGCCACCTCATCCATCCATGAAATAGATATGTCCTCCTCTCCTCGCTTTCAATCTCTCCTGCTCCCCTCTCCCTCCCGCTGGCTGGAGCGGGGTGCGGCGAGCGGGGGGCGAAGGGGAGGGAGGGCGAAAGGCGGGAGGCGG
>ERZ1740065.1333-NODE-1333-length-14689-cov-12.604483_pt1 | contig 14689 bp, 13 predicted proteins | sample MGYA00581738_ERZ1740065 | MGnify/ENA primary metagenome ERZ1740065 (study PRJEB43018, sample SAMN04849749) | marine metagenome | isolation source: floating plastic debris | place: Pacific Ocean | collected 2008-09-01 | study: EMG produced TPA metagenomics...
GATGAATGCTATTCTTATGACTCAATAAAAATATTGTAGTCAAAAGTAGCTGGGGTAAACAAGTTTTTGCTGATACTGATACATTTGGTGAGTTGATTTCTGTCATTTCACTTCAAGTTACTAACATTCAGAACTGTAAAATTTACTTTTACAACTGAAGATTTGAAGCTTATCAAAGAAAGACTCGAGCAGAAGAGCACAAGTATGCCAACTTGTAAACCGAAGGTTTGTTTTCATCAGTGCCAATGCTCAATGCATCATGCAATAATAACTTCTCGCTGTCATCTTCACATTCTCATGTTTAGTAATATTATGTTGACTGGTCCATTCACGTCAATGGGTGCAAAAACCAATTGATATCTTATGTGAAAACGAAAACAAATCTGCTTTTATTTCCTGCAGACATCTCTGATGGTGCAAGTTGGCATAAAGAAAAAGATCGGTTGCCGATGGACTTTATCCTCTAAGTTCAAGGTCAAGAAGATGGTAATAAAGAAATGTGTGAAGTATGAACAATTAATGAAAGGTATTTTAACGGAGTTTGGAGTCAAGCGCTCTGTCACGGATTGTGTGCTGCTATCGGCCAGTCATGAGGTCATTGGTCCTGAGAACTTTACCATCCAGTCATTCAGGAGGTACATTGGTACCTGCAGGGTTTATGTTGGCCTGACCCGTCAATATGTACCAACACAGTCTGCTGATGTCACTTTCTCTGAGGCAGTGTCCTACCTCAGAATGCAGCAGGAGATGCGAGAGGCGTCACCAGACCCATCTGCTATTATTGGAGATGACACTGCCCCTTACAGTGATAGTGTGAAGATTAGATTATTCATGTATGACCATGAACTAGATTTTCCTTTGGCCTCCACAAAACGGGGCAATTTCCATCTGCTGCCAGCTAACCACAAGCATCAGCTGCGTAAGTATAGGCATGAAAAAATGGGCCTCTGTGTTCTCCAGACCCCAGCATCTGTTTACTTCATTAGGGAAGTGCTGAAACAGCAGCTAGAGTTTTTATGACTGGTGTGTGAATGTGGCATAATCATTTGCATGTTGCAGCTGTTGTTGCATTACTCCATGGACCAAGTACAAACATAAATAAATAGCTTTGTCATTACTCAGCATAGAATATTCATTTCAGTGGCTCCTTCAATTTTTACTAAAATGATGGAGAAAAACAACTACAGTGTCATTCAACCTTGTAAACAGTATCAACTATTTACATAAAGAGCTGGTTTGCCTCTGCCAAGGTGTTGGGGAATCCGAAATTATAGGATACCATGATTGCATTACCCCAGCTATTGAACTCAGTGTCAACATCAGGAATATCAACACCTGTGGTATACTTCTCCTGGCACTGAATTACAATTGATTGGCTGACACCAGCACTTTGGTCCTGAGAGCCATACATGTCTGGGAAGTCGTATATCACATTAGTAACTCTGCTTGGACATCTCTGGTGCTTAATTTGTCTCACACGATGGCAGTTCCAGGTCCTGAGTCAGGTTTTTACGGATCACTCCCAGGAAGCAGAATGCTAAACATTCATTGTGAAGTGCATTACTGGTATCAAGTACACCTGACTTAATATAGCCCTGGAACAAGTCCATATACTGGTCTAAGAATGCATGTCTTAGGTAAGACCAAAACCGTTCAATTCTCTGGTTATGGTTGGAAGAACCAAACATGACAGCAACATTGACCAATGAATTTTGATGCTGTTCTCTCAACATCTGCTGACTACTAGCAATGTGGACATTCTCTGTACCTCTGTCCGTTCGGACAACTAGGGGCATCTTGTTAAGAGAGACGACAAGAGTGCAGGAAATATTGACATGAGTTTCGGATTCTTATTACTGCAGGCAACTTCAAGCCATATCAGCTTCCGGCTGAATCCATCGATGCGTCCACTGATGGCGAATCCGAATCCTTTTATCTTATCGTTCCCATCAATATGCCACATATGATTGGGTCCTTTTACCTTGTACAGCCTTCGCTTTAGGCGTACGTTTCTCATACTCTCGGCTCTTACTGGTTCCAGAATGTTTAAAATCTGTCTCACTGTCCGTCTACAAGAAATACTTGATGCAAGAGAGTTGTCTGACTATTGATGTCTGGCCATGGAGGTAAATTAAGCCATCAAGGGAAATTAAGGATCATCAGCGATAAACACTAATGAATGTTATCAAGCACTACTGCTCTTTCTTTTAACTGTACCTTGTCACTGGAAGCTTATGGGTAAATTTAACTCTTCTCCACATTGTATCAGCTCCCATGCCTTGGTGTGCACCAGAGAGTTCTGTCTGCAATGCACTGACAACATCCTCCACTTGAGCCCCAAATCCCAGTCGACCAAAGTTCAATTACAGCTGTGCAGTCCTAAGACTGGAATGAAAGAGTGAAATATTGTATGGTGGTTTGAATATGACAGTAAAATCTCAAATAAGGATGGCAATGAAAACTACAATGTATCATTAGAGATCCTGGATCACCGATATATTATTACGTGTACCTCCAAATCCCATGACTTGTACCAATGACATGCCTAGCTTCCTTCACATTGCAACCTTGCAGCATGTACTGTTTCATCAGTTAACCATCTACAAAATTCTGATATTTTAGCACAATAAAAGTGACAAAGACTACAAGAAAACCCACATTACAAATACACGTACTACATGTACACACACTACACATACATATACATATTTCTGTTCGCTGCGTTTCTCTCTTTCCATTGATTACTTTGCTGTGCTACTTTAGATGTCTGCCTATTAGGAGGTCAAGGACCACCTGCTTGCAGCGAATCCGAAGCAGAGGTGATGGGACTGAGTTGAAGACGCAGCTCACATGCTTTGAATGATAATGTTGTGAGTATTTATTGACAGAGAGGTGGCTGAAGGGGGGTTGTCAGGCAGGGATAGTGATGAACAACATACCACCTCTACTATCCTGGGGAAGTGATTGTCGCAGTGTCTATTGTTCGCCCTGCGCACCAGCATATGACCTCTCCTTTCCAACTGTGTCTACAGCAGCGCCTTCACGTGGTGTCCTCTGATCTCGCAGAGCTTGCTGCAGGCACGACCAATGACCCAGCGGTAACTGGTAAATGACCCATGTAGTAACTGCTCTTGTAGATACAGGCTGTCAACAAACTGTCTGCAGTGAGAGTGGAGAATGGCCTAGAGGACCAAGACAAGTAGCAACTATGCTAAATGGTGAGAAGACAGAATGTGGGGGAGAAGCACCTGTGGAGCTGCAGGTAGACGGGATATCAGTGAGGAAGCATTGTTTGGTGGCACCAATGCTGGTATGCGGTGCTGACGTCATCCTGGGGATGAACATTGCGAAGCACTTAGGTGGAGTGTGTGCAGGAAGCACTGTGTAGTAGGCGTGACATCAACAAATAGTGATTGTCCGAAAATGAAGATTGAGGAGAATGACTTTACAGCAGAGTTCGATGGCCACCAATGAACAGTAGAGTGGAAATGGCAGAATGGTGAGCCGCTGTTGAGCAATAGGTGTGCGCAGTATGCAGTGCCAGGAGAGAACCAAATAGAATACGAGGCAGAGTTGGATCAATGGGTGGCTGATGTTGCATAATCCGACGGTTCGTGGTGATGTTGATGGTGTTATTCCATTGATGGCTGCTAGCCAGCTGAACAAGCCCTGTGATGGACTATTGTGAACTGAACAGATACATTGAAAGTAAGCTGGGACAGGACACCACTGTATGTCAGGAAAAACTTCGTGAATTGAGAAGGCAGGATACAGCTGCTTCGCTGCTAGACGGCATATCTTCAGGTCCATATAAGCAAGGATCTGCAACAATTCCTGACTGTGAAGTACAAAGATTGACTGTATGTGATGACAAGGATGGAGTTTGGTCTGAACGTTGCACCCAAGATCATGTTGAGAATTGCTGGCGCAGTTCTGTCTCAGGATGCTGAAGTCAAGGGAGGGAACTGATCACTATATCGACGATATGGGTAAATGAAAGCGCGATACTTGCTGACAGGGTGAGACAACTCCTGCTTCATTATCGATTAATGCCTGTGATGAGCGTGTATTGGGTGTGAGGGTAAGTCTGCGCCCACTAGGCGCGAACCCAGCGCGTACGGGCCAAGGCATCACAAAGCAGCGGACGCGCGTCTGGATAATTGCCCTACGCGTAGATGTTTAGCATATTTGAAATCAGGCGCGTCATGCTCCACACTATTGGCTACTGAGAGGTTATGACCTCGTGTGTCGGCTAGCGCGCTCACTCATTGGTCTATCACAATAGGTTCGATTTGGCCATACGCTTCAGGCCCCGCCACACGGGAGCGAGTAGACCAACGAGTGAGCGGATTTACTTGCCTACTCGCTTGGTAGTGGCGAATAAAAGCCAAAATTTAGCGGATTCATACTCGCTCGGCATGCACAGCTAATTCGCTACTCACTCAGATTTGATTGGCTAGGATTGTGCTGGGGAAACAACATAGCCTGTCCTTTGTATATATTCATCAAGTTGTTAGCAATATTATGCTGTTTGTGAGATAAACTGCACAATGATTACAAGGATAGCAGAGCAGTTAAATTCAATAATTGGGTGGATGTAGCGAAGGAAACTTGCTTGGTTACTAGAAGGGAGCATTTAGGTAGCATTAGATTGATTGAACTTGTCAACATGCGCTGAGTAGTAGATTAGCGATAGCCATATCGTAAAGAATATCATTACCATTTATTAGTAGATTTCATAAAACATGAGTGGAAGAATCTACAGATATGTACAGCAGGAGTCTTTTCCTCAGCAGCAACAACTTTCGATATTTCAATGCTTCATCACAACTAGATCGTGTCGGAATAACAAATTATTCCTATTGGTGAATGCTAACTAGGTCATGCTTTTCGTGCTTTCTGAGTACGGCTGTGTGGCAATCAACACTCGCTCATTCGTACACCCGCTCACTTGTAAACTTGCCACATTCGCTTCCGTGTGGTGGCACCTTTCTAGTGGGCGTTGAGGGTTGCCGCTGAGTTGCAGCTGCATGCTGACGCTTGCTGAATGTGCCTAGTGGGCGCAGGCCGTAAAAGATTCGGGAGATGGGAGGTTTGTGTTGTGCAGGGATAGTAAGCTAAGCTCCCTGCATTGTCAGAGAATGTAACCAAGAGGGAGCATTTCTCAGTGTGCGCAGAACTGACAGGACACTCCCCGATAGTTGGGTGGTTGAGGACTGCCTGCAGTTTTATCAAGAGGATAGCCAACGGTGTCAAATGAGACCGGGAAATACCAGGCCATACAGAGAAGATGATAAGAGAGGTACTGGTGAAGGTGGCTAAGGAGAATCTGATGAAAGGAGTGTGGGAAGTTGGCAGTGACAGGAGCAGCGTGGTGTGGTGTGATGCCAGCAGGTTGTCAGCGGGCTGCTGCCTGCAGATGGGTAGAGGACTATGCGTTGTTGAGAAAGGATTATGCTCACAAATGTAGCAGAGTTCGAAGCAGCTATCAAAGGCATACTTGCCAAGTGTCCCGGATTTTGCGGGACAACACCGGGATTTCAAATTATGTCCCATATGACCACTTTGGTCCCGTTACTGTCCCCGAATTTGAAAGTACCCACTAAAATATTTTCTCATGAGCATGTGTGGTGATAAATTCCCACAAGAAGGAAAAGACAGCTGCAAATGATCCATGCATACTGGGGCTCGGATTGCTAAATGGCCATTCTGTGACTCTGTGGTCAGTGTTGCTAACTCTAGGCCATTCTAGTTTTAGCCCATATGACAGTTCTGGTTGCAGTATTGACGGGAAGGGTAGGAAGAATACATGCAGTGACATATAGGAGTGACTGCAGGAGTGATTGAATTACAAGAGGGGAGACGATGGATTATGATTTCTGAGGTTTAAAATCAGAATCTCAGGATCACATCATTAAGAACTACTGCACCATCGCTCATGATTATTATCTCAGACTTACTTTTTACCTTGGCAGTGATATGAATGTCTTCATGTATTGATTAATTTCGATCTTCTTTGAGGTTTATCAAACCTGACTGGATTGGCTGAAATGTGCTGTCAGAGCGCTTCCAAAAATGATTTTTCTCTGGGAGAGTTCCCTAGACCTTTTCTACTTGAGGATATTCTCCCTCCTACCCTCCATCGGTGTATTGCTTCAAAGCTTGGCTACAGAAGCTCCTCAACCGCCCTGCTGGTAGCAGCGCAACCACCTTGTTGGTTCCTAGATCTACTAGAGTCTTGGCATAGTAGTGAATGAGAGTTACCACAAGAAAAATTGGACTATTACCACCCCCACCCCCAAACCACCAGCGGGCTATGCAGAGACTTGATGCCTACCACTGTTTCGCACATGTTGCGATGCCGTTGGTCCCTCATTTTTGCAAATTTTACTTGTTAAGTGTGATCAAAGGATTAAGCCTTGGGCTGAAGTGGAGCTACAGCTTATGACAGACTCTGCAAGTGTGTATGGATGGCTTCGCTCTATTTTGGAGCACACAAAATGACCAAAAGATGATAAAAGGTGATAAAGTAAGGCTTTAGTCACCTAGACAACTATTAGTCACCTGATTGAAGAGTATGAACTTGTGATGTCCATAAAACTAGTTCCATCAGAAAGAAAGATGCTGCCACTCTCACTTGCGTCCCCAGGAGGTGGTTGCAGAGGGTTGCACAGGCTGTTTCTAGGCAGGAGAGTCGTGATCGAGTTGTGGCACTAGGAGTAGTAGAACCGAGACAGTACTGTGGAACTCCATAACAAGCATCACTTGGGGGTTGACCGAAAGATGCAAGTGGTGAATAGGATGCAGATGGCAGCCAATCAGAAGCTTGTCGCAGAAGTAGTAAGAGCCTGTCAGGTGACTAAGTAGGGGGATCCTGCACCAGCAGCCTGGGAACATGGACAGTTAGGCGTAGACTTGGAATGGAGGAGGCTATTTGGCATATCTAGGTGGTAAGCCCTACGAGCATATTTGCGATATGGACGCCAATGGCAAATGACACTGCTGATCATGCGATCAAATACTTCAGGAAGATGTTTCTGGAGAGAGGCCCACCAGAAAAGATCTTGTGCGACTATGGTCCTTGCTTCAAGAGGGTCAAGATAGAGAGCTTTTTAACACAATGGGGTGTGTCGATGGTGTTTTGTTGCATGTACAAGCACGCTGGTAATGGCATGGTAGAGAGGAAGCATAGGGCGATAAAACAAATGGTGGCCAGGTAGAAGGGGAGTGTGGAGTATATGGCGTTCTGGTACAACAACACTCCTAACTTTGCCAATATGTTCCCAGCCGCTGCCCTTTATAGTTATGGGAAGCGACTGCCTGGAGAACCTAGAGGAGAGGGGAGATCAGGAGACCTGAGGGTAGAAGTAATCAAATCTAATCCATACCAGGCTGAGAATCAAGGCCAGATGCGACACAAAGTGGAGACATGGCACAGTTTCCATGCTGGTGTCTCATAAGGTAGTAGAGATTGATGGAATAAACCAGCATGTAGCTGATATGAGACTTGCCGAGCAGTGGAGGGAAGACGATGGTGAACGGCAGCACGTGGAGATAGATGTCGACTGTGGTGAAGAGCAGGTGGTCGCAGTGCTCGGTGGTCAAAGTGACGATGAAGATCTCAGAGAAGATGATGCGATGGGGTGGGTGACAATGAAACCGACGAGAATTACCAGGATGTAGACGAGGAGCCAGGTATGCTGCCATTCAGAGACTGAAGACCCCCCACAGTGCATGGCAGTCATTATTGATTTCTAGAGATCAGATGGGAGTAGTGATGACTCGTGATAGAAGCAGTTGTAGCTCCTTTATTCTGTTTATGCTTCGATAACTGTGAGACCTTTTATGCTGTGGTTACAGATACATGCTGTAACCTAACTACGTGGAGAGAGTAGGTAGAAATACAACTTACATGATCGGTTGCGGTGTATTCTCAGTGTATTCTCAAATTCTTTGATAGTTAATAAAGATGACATTTGAATTAAACACGTAAAAGGGAATTTAACACTCAATCAAAATAGATCAGAATCAGATCAAAATAATCTATGAAATATAGCTAACATACCACTGATGGAACTACTTTACAATGCTTTTATACTTCCTCACTTATTATATTGCATAGATTCCTAGGGTTCAACCTGTGAATCCTGACTAACAAAGTTACTAACCATACAAAAACAATTTCTAAGTAACATACATTGATAAGACAGACTAATACGCATAGCCACTTTTTTTAAGTCCCAAATACTAACCATCCGCCAGTTGCACGACCTTAGACTTCTCATAATTTCGCACCGAAACTTTTACAACCACACTGAAGCCAACAAACCTCGCACACATGACACTCATTATCAGACCCTAGCCTAACACTGAGCTTACAAAACCAATAAATAAATGTAGAATGTTAATAAATTCTGATATAAAATTCTGGTAAAAATTACTGGAATATTATGAGAAGCGCTGACAGAATACCATCTGGCAAGGATCCTAAAGCTAGGGGAGCTCCGTATCATTGAAAGCCATATTTATCCAGAGTTAGATAAGTCTAGCACTAGAATTAGGTGTATCAATAGCTTATTTGTGACCTTGACTAGGGATAATACGCAAGTATCTGCCATGTGGTTTAGGTTCAGCATTTCTTATATACCTCTTGAAATTTCTAGGGACTGGATTTGGTCAGTTGGTCATGAAAAACTTGCTCAGCCCTATGGCCTGTACATATATTCCATAATAGACACTTTCAGTCGATGGCTGTTTTACCCAACAAAAAAGAGACCGTGAGTAACTGAATCATCAGAGAGATTCAAAGCATGGGTGGTAAGGCAAGTCGAATCATGTAAGCAGACGTAAGAAACAGTAAGAAACGCGCCATAGTTACTATTACAACCAGATAGATAAGTTCACCAAGAAATGTACACACAGGCCTAAGCCAATAAATATCAACTGATGGTACAATAATATTCCATTGCCAACTGATACATGTTTTGGCTCACATTATAGGCATCCCACATAACGTAATGAATGACAAGGGAGGTGAATGGACGGGGTTGAAAGATAAAGTGTCAGTCATACAGATAAAAAGTGTCTTCGACCAGTTGATCATTTATTCTTGTGAGCCACCCAATACAACTTATGAGCGGACTCTAACCAGTAACCAAATAGTTTTTGCACTTGTGACCTATCAGCAGCCATAGCAGCCTTACTGAATATGAGTCATCACTAAATGGCATCTGACAACCTGTACCCCACTATGTTCACACTCATTAACCTGGCCATTTGCAGAAAATAGAGGCGTTTTGGGGACAGCTGGTCAGCTCGGACAGTCAATGGTTCGAAGCCACACTCAGGATCCTTGAAGACGATCAGACCTTTGATCGTGGATCCGATATGGATAGGTACTTTTACTCCCTTCAATGATGGAACATAAATCTACCATCTACTATCATTGCAAGGTGGTGTATTTGAATGGCCATGAGCAGACTTCCACAAAGCTCCCTCATCAGCTTCAGACAATGCCACAAGAGCCACAAGATACGGAAGCAAAAGAATGTCGACCTGCCAACTGGTTATTCTCCTAACTTAATGTGGGAGCAACCACAGCTGTTTGATACAGGTGGGAAATATTCTTCCAGCCATACTGACTTACCAGCATTTGGTAGCAATAGTTTTCACTCTTCGCAGAAAACTTCATGCAACCACTCAGTGATATGGCCAATGAACCTACACTCGATGTAAATGAAAAGGAGAAGGATCGCCATTTCAATAAACTGCCCTCTGGCTACATTGTAGAAGTAGGAGGTATCACCAAGGAAAATTGTGTCCATGTCTTCTGACAAATCAGAGGTGCGCTACAGAGTGAGATAGCAAGCAGTGCTCATATTAAGCATAGTTCAGCATTATCAGAGCCGATTTCATTCGACACCGTATCTGACACTATTATCTCTTTAGTACTTCACATACATTTCAAATTCACTTGGATCACAGAACATTGTTACAATTTATATTATATTAATGGATGGCACTACTATTTTATTTGCTTGGCAATAAAAGTATCGTATTGCATTCCCCCATAAATTTACGTAAATCTCAAGCATGTAACTGTTTGCATAGTGTCTGCAAACATGGCTGCCTGATGGCCGATCAGTGGCACTGTAATCTAGCATGCTGATGATTAGTTCCTTCAGCTCCATGGTGTTTAGGAGTATGACAGATCCCGGTAGTTTTCTGTCACGAAAACCAAAAAGTTGTCTTCATGTATTTCCAGGAACACGCACCATTGAGTTCCATGCTGGTTTGCATATGTCAGTGCCTCTAGTATGATGATTCCCATGGACTAAATGTCTGTTGCTTCAGATGGCTTATTGCGCTGAAAGCACTCTGGGGCGTCTTTGAAACCATTGGAGAAGTCATTAGCATGAAAATATACAAAAGAAAATAACCAACCTATTAACTAACCAGATATGTTGGTACAGGTAGTGAAAGCGCTGGTGGCACCAGCAAGACCAAAATCTGTGAACTTTGCTGTAAGTCCACATACCGGAAAAAATATGATACAACGCTTTGCTAATCATTTCATAGTGATAGGTTTAATATTTAACTGATGCTTACAAATTGTAATGATGTTACTTGGCTTGATATCCAGATGCGTAACGCTGCGGGAATGTATGAATACTAGCCCTCTGAGGGCATCCACCAGGAACCTGATTAGCTGCTTCTGATCAACCTGCAGAGACACAAGATTTATGTTTTATAACAAAGTACATTGCATCAAGGATTGTGGTTGCTGTGTTTAGTCACAATTGTCTCACGTTGTTGAAAGCAGAGGCAGCAGCAGAGCCTCCGGTTACCCTTTTTTGAATAATGTTCATCAGATTGGTGTCTCCCAGCTCTAAAATTATCCCTACTTTTGTAGCCACCTGAACAAGCCCATACATCGCAATTATGTTGGGATGTCGGAGTTCACTGAAAATATTACAGCAGAAAACTAAAGACAAGCAAGAAATAAGACAAGAGCAAGAAATAAACACATGGTGTGGGTTTCAAGCCATTAGAATGACAAGCCGGGTACACCCAATGTCACAATTAGTTGATCACAGACACAAGAGACACAGGAGAAACAGGAGACACTGGAGGCACCATCTTACCAGCATTTTTAATCTCTGCTTCTCTGAATTCTTTCTTTCAGCCTCAATCTCCAGTTCCTAAATCAGATGAGTATTACAATGAAAATCATGGCAACTATGACTTAAGGAATTTTCATAAATGCGAAGAGAAATAGTGACGCCTTTTCAACTAACTCTGCTCTCAATCTTTTCACCTCTTCCCTATCTCTCTGCAAATCGCTAGCACTAGTACGTACATTCTGAAGATAAAAGTCATGAAGAAATTATTCTGAATGCTTCGTTCTAAGTGGTAATATTCTATGACTTTCCACTCCACCAAACATACCCTGTCATCGAGGCTAGGGGTCTCTATAGTTGATATATCAGCAGCATCATCAAACTCTCTGCAAACAAAGAAAATGCTCACACAATCTGCAACCAAAAAAACGTGCGACATGTGAGAAACAATGCCTCACGTTTGTTGTACTCCAATGATTGCCTTGTACAAGGGTGTGCTGCGATGGTGCCAGTGAAGATGATGGTCTGTTCATTTCATACTGCAGTAACGACCAATTATTATTGCACTTGAACTTTTATATCAAAACCTAAATTGAGAGTGATTTAATCTAATCTCCTAATCTAGTTAAGACAGGAGTGATTAGAAAATCAATAACAGTGTAAGTGTCTAATAGTCAGCCATGCAACCAGAGAGTATTATGGCCAGCCAATTGATAGCATTGCTGAGGGTTTGCTATAAATATGTCATTAATGTAAATAACAAGTTTATGGAAGTACAGTATGGAAGATCATGCTGTAAACAGAAATCTTTCAATAATAGCTATAACATAAACTCATTGAAAACGCTATTCAAGTTGAACCCTAGATTCTTTATAGCTCTTTTATGTTGTAGGCAAACTCTAAATAAATATTTTAGAATCTTAAACACTATTATTAAAAACACTGTTAGTTTGAGCAAGCATTATAATATTTCTCCCACTAAACCATCTATGTCTACAGTAGATTGAAGCAAGTAGATGAAACGCACTAACCCTCGGTAAATCAGGAGACCCCCCTCCCACTTCTTGCTTATATAAAAAACAAGGAGCTGGCTTGCTCATGTTTCTTATGGTCACCTTATGGTATGAAAAGGATATCAAACAGTAAACCAGATGACGGCCAGAATGGGTCTACCCAGTGATCACTAGTACTAGTATGGGTATCACAAGAACAAACTTGCACGGTAGAACAGCTTGTTCTTCAGAGCATCACCAGGCTCAATCTTTGGACCATGAGGACCAGCAAGCATTCGGCCTTCCTTCCACATAGCTCTGCATACTGTTCGATCAGTGATTCATATGTCGCTTCAGCAGATGTCACCTGGTTGATATATTTGAAAAACATTCACATCATATCATACCAGGGAATAGCGCATGGACACACGTATATAATTGCAATCACTTACTTCGTGAACGGGCCAGTCCATTAATGAGAAGTTTCTTCCCATCATGATTCTGCAGACGAATCATGTAGGAGTGATGCCTCTGGCTACCAGGTGGGCAGTTTTTACTCTTATGTCGGCATACGCGCCTATTCATGCGCGCCTGTACTAATTGCGGACTAATTGCAGACTAAATGCGGCGTAACACAGGCGCGCCTGTACTAATTGCAGCGTAATGCAGGCGCGCAGGAATAGGCACGTCTGCCGGCATAAGAGTAAAAAAGCACACTTGTGATCATTTCTGGGTCGAAGGTACTCCTTGCAGTTACAAGACCTGCATCCTTACCCTGTCTGTGTTGAAACGGTCTTTCCTTATTAAAAGAAGAGAAGTGATAATCTAGTAATCACGGAGTGTTTGAGTGGTGTGTACAACGAGAGGAATGACAGTATTGGGATATCCCTAGAAATGATTCCACTTATCCCAAGCCTGAGATCGTAAATGGGTCAAGGCCGGATAGGTCTTTGGATCATCGTCTATATATTGTAATAATGACGTTTAGCTGTCTGAGATGTTGCTTTACTTTTCATTCCATAGTTCAGCGTATGAAGCCTTCAATTCCTGGTCAAAGAGACCGAAATATACCATACGAGACAATGAAGGAAAAGTTTGAGGTATGTAATGGTGCTTATATTTGCATAACATGAGTTTCTTATGAGGTATCATCGTTGCTTTCTGTCCAGCCAATGATGCAGCGCTGTTTATGATTTGCAAGTTACATGTATTATCCTTGATGTAGGGAACGTGGACTGTGTATGATGGTGATATTCGAGAGTTATCTTACAATTGATCTTGTAAGAAGGTAGTGTATGGAAAAAGTGGGCTCTGTAAAAAGGTAATGTAATATACCGGCGTTATGAGGTGACATTCTTATCAAATACTGCAATGATGCTATCCATACCTGTCAAGTCTCCCGTATTTTCCGCGAGACTCCCGTATTTCAGATGCCATAATTTAGGGTCAAAATGGCTATTATTTGTTTTCCCATCTTCTCTCGTGACTCACCAGTTAGAGCTTGCTAAGCTGAGCACAAATATGACAGAATTGTTGCTATACGGGTAGGGGTTTTGAGCTATGGCTTCTCAAAGTTCTGAAAAACGGAATCTCTAGTATTCTCAGCCTGACAGGTTGACAGGTATAATGCTATCTGTTTCTTTATACACTACTGTTTAGTCAGTTGAGAAGAATTGGACAAACCAGTGAGCTAACTCACCATAGAGAGGAGAAAAAAAATACTGTGATGTAAATCAAGTAATATCAAAATAATCTGCTAAATGTGTAAAAACTGTATTGTAGAGCAGTCTTGATCTTGACTTTGGTGACGGCTACAACTGACCATTAGTCTTGCATATTCTACAGACAAACAGGTCTATCTCAGAAGTTTCCAGGTTGAATGCAGAAGAAGGCACCGGCTCACATATTTTGTGATACCATTATTGGCACTTTTCATCCATTTATCATCGTCTTTGATGTCCGACTCTCTGTATGGAATACAACAGGAGCAGTAGATCTAAAAATGTAAGTAGAACGGGACTCTTTCACCATAGGCTGACAGTGTAATAAATTCATCAGTGCGGTGGCAACCATCTTAATTTTTTATAAATAGAAAACAGTAGAGACTCACTGATTGGCAAACATCAGATGTTATTTATGGATTTGGCAAAATGTTTTACAGCTGTAGATATATTAAACGCTTCACTCTCTCAACTCTTGCCTGACGATTTAGGAAACACTTTCCTTGGAGAGAAGCATGTGAAAAGATGCTCTCTCATGAGGGCTTTGGTCAAAAGAAGCATTTCTCGCATCACCACCCATCAGCACTTCAGCCAGATTCGAGGGCATTTTTTACGCTTATGTCAGCATGCGCACCTCTTCATGCGCTTCTGTACTAACTGCGGACTAACTGCGGACTAACTGCGGACTAACTGCGGACTAACTGCGGACTAAAGGCCCGTTCACGCACAGCGATTATTCAGCGCTGTTAGCTCCGCGATAACCTCTGTGGTCAACCACATGACAGCAAACTGCTAGCCGCACTGCTAAAAAGGGGCGTGTAGCGCGATTAGTAGAGCTTTCAACATGTCGAACTTT
>ERZ1740065.1334-NODE-1334-length-14688-cov-3.765393_pt1 | contig 14688 bp, 9 predicted proteins | sample MGYA00581738_ERZ1740065 | MGnify/ENA primary metagenome ERZ1740065 (study PRJEB43018, sample SAMN04849749) | marine metagenome | isolation source: floating plastic debris | place: Pacific Ocean | collected 2008-09-01 | study: EMG produced TPA metagenomics...
AGGAATTGACCACGCGGACGTCAAAGTCGGAGGCGGGTATGGAAGCGGGATCGATGGGCCGCAGGTCGTAGAGACGCAACTCGGCGATGGATCCGGCGAGGATTTCTTGGCACATCCGAAAATGCATTTTCCCGATGGGGCCCCAGCCGATGATGCTGACCACGAGGCCGCTGCGCTGGTGGATGCGTTGGTGCGCCTGGATACAGAGGCCACTGCCCGAGGCGGTCCGGATGGTACTCAGCATGGGGGTGTTGATGACGGCCTGGGGTTGTCCGGTGGCGGAATCGTTGAGGATGACCACGCTGTGGGCGCGGGGGATACCTTGGTCAATATTTTTGGGAAAACTAGCGATCCACTTGATGCCCGCCATTTCAAAACCTCCCCCCACGTAAGCGGGCATGGCGATGATCCGGTTGATGGGATTTTTGTAGCGCAGGTAAGGCTTAATGGGTTGGGCGTATTCATTGGTCGAAAGGCACTGTACGGCGCGTTCGATAACGGCCACGCAATCCGTCCAGTTGATGGATTGGGCCGACAGGTCGTCTTCGTTGATGTAATGTAGCATGAGTTGGATAAAAATTGGTGGAAGAGGTATGGGTTTGGGAAGGCCCGGTGAGCCTTACAGCTTAGAGCGGCGGGTAGGCAAAGTCTTCGCCGAAGGTGTCCTTGCACCAGCGCTCATTATAAACGGTGTCCACGTACTTTTCTCCTCCATCGGGGAAGAGGACCAGTACGTAGAGGGGACGGGGATTGGGGTATTGGGTAAAATAATTTTTGATGGCGGCAAAGACCGAACCCGAAGAACCGCCCAAAAAAAGTTGGTGACGGCGAATCAGTTCGATACAGCCCAGGATGGTATCGGTTTCTTTGATGCGGATAAAATCGTCGATACAGGCGTGCTGAATGATGCTGGGCACCATGCTAGAGCCGATGCCGGGGATGTAGCGCTTGCGGGGGCGATCCCCAAAAATCACCGAGCCTACGATGTCGACCGCAATCACTTGGATCTGGGGGAAGCTCTCCTTCAGCCGGCGCGAGATGCCCGTGATGGTTCCGCCCGAACTGACCCCCAAAAAGGCGTAGTCCAGATGGTCGACCTCGGCACAAATTTCCCGCCCCAGGGTGTGGTAATAACCATTCGCATTGAGGACGTTGCCGTACTGATTGACCCAGTAGGAATTGTCAATTTCTCCCATCAACTCCTTGACCCGAGCGATGCGGTTGAGCAGATAGCCTCCGTTTTTATCGGGATGATGGACCTGTTCGATGGTAGCGCCGTACTGTTGGATCAGCATGTTGTTGTAGGGAGTGATCAGCTGATCGACTACACAAATAAATTTGAGACTGAGCTTCTTACAGTAAGCCGCGAGGTCCAGTCCAATATTACCGGAGGAAGATTCGATGATGGTGGTTTGCTGGTTGATGCGGCCGTTGTCCGACTCCTTATTAAGGATAAAACAGGCCCCCCGAGCCTTGACGCTACCGGTGGGATTGAGGGCTTCCAATTTGGAATAAATTTGCAAATGGGGAAAATCCTCCATTTCCAAGGTAATCATCGGCGTGTTGCCTACGGTCTCTAGGACGCTGTGACAGGAAGCCTGAAGCGTCGGAGGGCTGGACGGGTAATCTGCTAGTGCCATGCGGTGGTTGGTACGTAAAAAAGAAAAGAATTGAAGGCTTTCGATTGGCTTGGGGCAGTGCTTCGCCACTTCGGTCCCATCGCGTGGGGGATCGAAAAAGGAGGTGTTCCATTCCCGGGGGGAAATGGTCAGAAAAGACAGGGATAATCGAAATTAAGTGAAGTAGCTTTGGGGCTTCGGAGTAGTGTATTTGTGAGAAGCCTGAGTTTTCGTAACGATTATCATTTTGGTTAATCCAAAGTTCCGGGCTTTTGCCGCCGAACCGATTCCACCTTACCTCCTACCCGTAGGTTGGTGTAAAGCAGACCAGCAATCGAGCCATACCGCTCGGCACTTGGTGGGTTTAATATTCTATTGCTGTTGTACGAGAGGAAGTATTCCTCACTCCTGTGCTCCGTATCTTGGACGGAGAATGAACAAGCACAAAGTGGCTTATGGAGGTAAGATAATGCAAGGTCGTCTCATGTATTGAGATTAAACCATATTTTTTTTAACAAGTTCTTACTCAGAGAATTGTGGCTCCCACTCCCCAAAGGAGACGTGAAATTGGTAATCCTTTTCATAATAGTAACTCTGTTTGGTTTTGGAATAATTGATGGGGGCACTAAAGTCCTCGCGGAGGTCTTTGAGTAGCCGAAAGAGCGTTGCTCGGGAGACGTTTAGTCTACTGGCAAACTCAATGGGGGTGCCCGTTCCCTTGCGCTTAATCAGGGAATGGATGCGCATCAATAGGGTAAGACGGCTATTCAGTCTCATGTGCAGTTGGCTTTGTAGATGACATAATCAATTGGGGTTTGTCCACGGCACACGCCGATACCGGAAGGCCCGTGGATCTTCGTTGTTTGTTTTGATTGACCAATAACACGATACGCAGAAAATTATACCTACGGCTGCCCAGTGTTTTGCTCTTCCCCATGCCGGGTCAGTAGCGCGCTCCGGGAATGCCGGCTAGGTTTTATTCGTTGGCCGCCAGCTTTACCAAGGGCGATTCGGGTGCGTGGACCGTTTCGCGTTTGCTGTACAGCGTGTAGTTGTTCCAAACGTATTTTACTCTTCCCCATCGCGTGGCACTGGCCACGTCGGGGAAAAAACCACTGCCGTTCAGATTGGCACTGGTATTACACAACAGGGGAATCCCCGTTAGTTTTTTATATTCTTCCAAGAGGATACGCACTTCAAGCGCCTCACTAGCAATGTTGACCGTTTGGAGGCGAGCCGTCTGATCCAGGTGGCAGATGGCCGGTACGCGATCGCGCCATTCCTCCCGGACCAGGTGGTCAAAGAGCATGTAGGGATCACTACAGCCCGGATCAAAAATGGTACTGGCGTCTTCCTCCAAACAAATCGGTGCTACCGGTCGGAAGGCCTCGCGCTTTTTCGCCCAGTTTAGCAATTGCTGCATCCCCGCTTCCGTAGCCGGCGCCAAGATGCTGCGATTGCCCAGGGCGCGCGGCCCGATCTCGGCACAGCCGCTCAAGAAGACTACGGGCTCTTGGGTATCTACCAGGTGTTGGGCCAAGCCCGCCAGCGAGCAGTAGCGTTCTTCCCAATCCTCGGCGGGCACGCTGGCGGCCAGGTCGGGCCCCACGTAGGGGTGCCAGTCGAGGTGGTGGCGATCCGTTTCGATCCACATCTCGGCACAAGCTGCCCCGATGGCGCTGCCCGAGTCGTTGGGAAAGGGAGGGACGAAGAGGTCCCGAAAGATACCCGAGGCGCGAATGGCGCTGTTCCACTTGATGTTGAGCGCCGAACCGCCACAGAAACAGAAGTTGGCATTTTCGGCACCAAAGGCACTTACCTTTTCGCCCAGCGTTTCGATCAGCTGCTCCTGCAAGTAGGTATGAAAGGTACGGAGCACGTCGGCATCGGAGTAGCCCCGGGGGGCCACAAAACGCTGGATGGCGCGGCTAAACTTGTGTTCAAACTGGTTGGAGATTTCCAATTCCGCTCGGTAAATGAGGGGGAGGGCCTTCAGTAAATCCTTACGGACCTCCCCCTGAGCGATATAAGACATGATCTTGCCCGCGATCGACAATCCACCGTAATAGAGGGAAGCAAAGCCCTCGTCGGCCAATTGAGCCTTGAGTTGGTGGAGTTCCGCGGTCGTTTTTTTATAGGGGCCAAAATAGAGTCCGATGATGCTGTACATGGTACCGAGCAGGAAGAAGAGATGGCCCAGGTTGGTAATTTTTTTGGTGGCGGCGTGGACGTAGTAGAGGCGGGGATATTGCCCACCGTCCCAGACCAGTACGTAGCTGTCTTCGCGGCGCCGAGCGAAGGGGCTGGCGCAGTAGGTACCGAGGATGTGCCCGGTGACGTGCATATAGCTGGAGTAGGAGAACTGATGGTTGGCGATGGGAAGTTTGGCGGAGAAGGTTTGTCTTTCGGCGACGTCTTCCTTGAGGCCGCGTTCGTTGTAGGCGGCTACGGGTAGCCGGAGGGCTTGGCCCTGGTGGTGGCAATCGAGAAAGGATTCACCGCGTTGGAAAGCCGCGTTGCCGTGCCAGCCGTCCAGTACCCAACGGTCGACCTGCTCGGGGCGGTAGCCCTTACTGGCGAGCAGGGTTTCGATTTCGCTCAGGTCGTCGATGCCCGAGTAGCGCGACCGATTTTCGATCTTTTCCAACTCAATGCTCAATACCAAGCGGCCGTTGTCGATGAGGGCAATGCCCCCATCGTGGGTCGTTTTTACGCCACAGATAATCATGTGTTTGCCGTTTACGGCTAGGTTACCGACAATGGTGAGTTGTGGGTACCTCAGAAAGCCAGGTTAACAGTCCAAAAGTTAGTTCGTTGCGTTGTTGTAAGCCCTCAGGGGCTGGAGCGCATCGGCGGGAATACTGACGGATAGCTTTTGGGCAATCCCTTTGATTTCGACGACGATTCGCTTTTTATTTTGTGCCTCGACCATGGTGCCTTCCAATCCGGCGAGGGGGCCGCTCACGACGCGAACGGCTTGGCCCTTGACCCAGCGTTGGGGATGCACCCGCAATTCTTCGCTTTCGCAGAGCAATTTTTTAATCCACTCGATTTCCGATTCACAGATGGTGGCGAAGCGATCTTCAAACCGAAGAAAACGCGCTACCCCATCAATGGCTCGAAGGGCATACAAACGGTCAGCAGTAGTTTTGACAAAGACGTAACTAGAGAAGAGCGGGACTTCCACCCATTTGCTGCGGTCACTCCACTGGCGTTTGATCCGGTGTAGCGGCAGGTAAGCTTCTAAGGCTTGGTGTTGAAAATGAGCGTACACTTTTTTCTCGGATCGGGAATGGGTGTAGGCCACGTACCATTTTGAGTCGCTCATGGTAAAGGTCTCTAGTTTTGGTTTTTGAAAGGTATAATTCATTTGGGTCCAGCGGATGCAGGCATCTACCGAATGACACTAATCCCGAAGTTATGGCTCCAGCTCTTGGCCGGGAAACCTCTTCATTTTTAGTCCTAGAAAAAACAATCACTACATCTCCAGCGTCAGCACCGGTTCGAAAGTCCGATTAGCTGAAGAATTCGCGCAATTGATCCTACATTCTAGTTCATTCCCAATTGTCTGAAAGACCATTTCGTCCGGCTTTAGTGAAGACACTAAATTCCGTTGCCAAAACGAGACAGTTACAGGAAACTGCCGCCACGGGGCGACATCAATCCACCGTCAGGAAGGATGATTAAATCGATTGATAACACTCCTTGAAAATTGAAAAGTGTGGGGGTAGTCCCACTACAGCGTAAGTTTTATGGAATGTTAAATGTATTCAATGGCAATAACATTTTGGGCAAAACGCACGGGGCGCTATCATGATTGTTAAAAATCTGCCCTTAGTACCGACAATTTAGTAAAAAATAGCCTTTGTTGCATCAAATTATCATGCTTTTTGCAATTTTTTCAAAGACTTTGTTTGATTCGTTATCCTTACTTCAATTACCCTCAATATATAGGATCAGAGTCTCAAAAAGCGGGACCGGACAAAAAATCGGGTATTTTTCTACGGGTCTGCCCTTCTTGACAACGTACTTCCGATAGCTTCCCTATCGAAGCTGCCGGAAGTACTCGCGGGTTGGGAAAAGCAGAGGGAGTGTTAATTTATCCAACTGGTGGATTGACTTTGCGCTGAAGTATCCAAATCAAAATCGTTTCTAAGCCCTTGGTCAATCGACACCACCAATTCTGACAATCCGATAAGGCGCCCTCCGCAATCAATAGTGGTAGTAGCTCTCGCCAGAAATCGTCTTCCAGTCTGCTCAACTCTTTCGACCAGCGACGGTCTCTCCTCTGCTTGGTGCGAAGAACCTGCCCGTCAGCCAGCAGTACGCTCAAGAGCTGTTCGGCAGTATTATTTTTGCCAAGCCACAGTTTACGCCCCCAAAGCTTGACTTTAATCGAACAATCACACAGTTCTTCCAAAGTCATATCAAGGCGAAGCGTGGTATCTATCTCTTGGACCTGCGCCGATACCGAAGCGTTCAGAACAAGTCTGAGTAATAGCAAAACAAAAAAAGTTTTAGTTTTCATACGTTATTTTTTACGTGATGTAATAATGGGACCTTTCCGGCACTTCATTGTCAGGACCAGACCGGTGGAGCAAGTCACCATTGATCCATTTACTATCATTAATACCCAATCCCTGGCCGCGTTACCTCACCAGAAGCAAATCACCCACATCTAGCTGTATCTTGACATCCCAAAAATCTATCTCTACTTGATAGAAGTAAACGCCCACTTCCATTGGTCGCCCACGAAAGGTACCGTCCCACCCCTGTGTTTCCACCCCCGGCTGAAGATTACTTGCCCAAAACAAGGTACCTCCCCAGCGATCAAAAACTTGCAGCCGTCGAATACTCCGAATGGCAGCCCCACCATAAATGGTAAATCGATCGTTGACCTGATCCCCATTGGGGCTAAATACATTAGGTGCAAAATAATCGTGGTCCTTGCTCACTCGGACCGTCAAGGAATCGGCATAGGAACAGCCCAAGCTATCGCTGACCGTGGTGATGTAGGTAGTCGTGCTGGTTGGTTGCAGCCTGGGGTACTCACAATCGGAGCAATCAACTGAATGCGCAGGATACCAGCTGACGCTACTTATCTGCCCCCAGTATTCCACCCCGACTCCCACTTCCTCTCCAAGGTTGATCACCAAATTCTCTCCCAATTCCAATCCGAAGGCATTGACCAGGCCTACTTCTACGGTATCCCAAAGCACACATCCATTCGCATCGCGGAGGGCAATTGGGAACTGACCGGGGAAAAGATCATTCATCACCAGGGGTAATTGATCCACCGTTTCGTACCATGAGGTATCGCGCGATAATAGGTAGGGAGGCACCCCACCCCCCAATGCTTCAAAATGAATGGCGCCATCCAAGCGATCTGGGCAGGTAACCCGTTCCGTACGGTAGTTGATGATAAGAGGTGCGGGCCCCCCTACCGTCACCGAATCACTGACCCTACAGCCCGCTTCATCCTCCATGGTGAGATAATATACCCCAGCCTTGAGACCAATCATATTGGGTTCTTCCGTGCCGTTGCCCCAAAAGTACTGCAGGGGGGTTCCCCCACGCGCCTCTACCTCCACCTCAGCATCGGCCCCTCCCGCACAAGATGCGGGTTGGGTTTGGATGGACCAGTGAATGGGGAAGCCCTCCGTCACTTCAAAGACCTCCGAGGTGGTACAGCCCAAGGCGTCGGTTACCAGTAGTCCGTAGTTGCCTGGTGCTAGTCCGGTAAGCCAATTCGTATCCTGCGCGTGGGTCGACCAGGTGTAAACAAAGGGAGCCTGCCCCGCCAAGGGAGATACCCTGATCGCTCCATTCGATTGATTGTAGCAACTGATGGACACCGTACCACTCAGTTCAAAAGGGAGGATCGAAAAGCTGTCCAGGTTATTGGAATAATCACATTCTGCAATGTTGGTGAGGGGGAAATGACGTTCGAAAAGGTATGGGGTACCGATCGAGTGATCGTCATTGACTACCGCAAAGAACTTAGCCATGCCATCCCAGGGGACCGTCACCGGAAATCGAATGCAACTGTCCTGGGCCAAGGTCTTAGACAGGTTAAATTTACCCACTAAGGGAGCAGTATTGAAACGATTCGTTGGGTCGCCCCAGTAAATGGCGATGGGTGTTTGGAAAGAAAGTACGTTGCGTCCACGATTGCAGACGACCAAGTCCAACTGGGCACTATCGCCCCGACAACTGGCCCGATCAATGCGCAGTTCCGCATCCGCCGCAAAGGATTTGGATTGGGAGTAAGCTTGTAAAAAATTGTTGAAAGGCAATTGCGCCAGCGCCGCCGGATTCCCCTGGTGCGGTGGGATGGACAGGTCATCGCTGACGTGGAGGTTAAAAAAGTGGGGCTGGTTCCAGACGGGCCGAGTCACGGCCCAGGGAGTCGCCGCCGATTCGAAGGCCAGGACTTGGCCGTCCTCATTGCTGGGGCCGCAGGTCGTGAGGATTTCGGTTTGTCCATCCGCATCCACATCAAGGATCAAAGGATACTCGGTAAAAGTACCCGAATGACAGTCAAATTCTGCATGTTGATTGTTCAAGAAGTCAAATATGTGTAAGGCATTGACATCCCGATAGACCAATTCGGCGGCCCCGTCCCGAAAGAAATCAAAAGCGACAACACCAATGGAATGAGAGGGATCATCTAGCGTAAAGGGGTCGAGGGGACCAGAAAGATTGTTGTCGAGAATCACTAGGCTCGAAGTGGTGGAAAAAGCCAGCTCCAGTTGGCCATCCCCGGTCAGATCAGCTACAACGGGGCGCCCCGCCGTCGGGCCATCGGCACTTGAAGCATTGGAGAGGTAAGGCCCCCTAATGATTTCGGGAGTCTGTAAATCCCAAACGTAACACAACCACCGATCATTCTCACTGCTCATGACAATACCATCGAGATCGCCATCGCCATCAAAATCTGCGGTACTGGTAAAACCATCACCAAGAGGAGCGGCGGCCTGCGCCGCCACACTGAAGTCACCAGTGACTAAGTCAACGGCCAATACCTGATTGCCCGCCACAATTTCTAGTCCCGCACAGGAGGGGCAGTGGTAGTCCGGCAAGGCGTCAATGGCGACGACAAATCCGGTGGCGTAATTTTCACCATCCAAACTGCGGCCCCGAGAGAGGGCATCAGTACCCTCTACCAACAATGCCCCCGTAGCTCCTTCGTAGATTTGGGTACCTACGTTGATCTCAACCGTACCATTGTAATCGAAGTCGGCGAGGCTAATCCCCGATAAACGGTCTTGTCTCCGATAGCCAACGGCCTGAGGGCTACGGTACTTCAAAGTCCCGTCAAACTCATAAGCCAGTAAGTGACCATCTTCACCGATGGCGATAATTTCCCCCCAAGCATCACCGTCGACATCGCCCAGGGCCAGCGAACTACCCCCTTCGAAGGTCGTCGCCGTCGGAATACGCCGCTCGGTTTCCCCCGTCTTTCCATCGATAATTAGTAAATCCTGTCCCCCAATACGATAGGTCACGACTTCAGGGATTCCATCCCGATCCAAGTCGCCAGCTACCAATTGCGAAAAATTACCTACGATGGCGCTGCTGGTCCACTGTGGCGTGAGAGCCAGGCTAGTATCCCCAATCGAAGCAATGCAGGTCGTATCACAATCTGCGTAGTACTCATTCAGACACTCCTGCGTACAAAGGCATTCTTCGTCCTGACAATCTAGGGCCCCATCCCCATCGTCATCGATTCCATTGTTACAAATTTCCCAACAGGAGTCTACTTGTATGTAGATCGTATCCGATACACGAATCAGTGGCTCCATCCGAATATCGTCCAAGGCGATATTGTCCCCATATCTTTGCCCCTCGATATTGACGATACAAAGTTCAACCTCCAACTGGCTACCGGAATTCCACTCCGTCTGGACTCCGGTCCAGTTACAATTCGACGTCAAGGTTTGGGGTACAGCATGAGCTCGACGATCTAGGTAAAACTGCAGCTTGGAGACCCCCTCATCTAAGAGCATGGTGGCCCAGGCACTCAGCTCATAGTCGGTATGGGGGCTTACCGAAATCGTTTGGCACCAAAAATACTCCTCCGCTAAACCCTCCGAAGCGTCCGCCATAAATAGGGAGAAATCGGTACCACTACTGTGGTCCTTACAGGGTAACCAGTAATCGGCATTCGCAGTGGGGTCGACACCCACGGTGTAGCAACCCAGACAGAGTGGGGTCTGAAGGGTAGGTGAAGGACGATACTCCAACTCGCTGGTGAAGTGGGCATTACCCTGGCTAAAGTCTCCATTGACGACCAGGTTCTCTCCCGACCGAAAACGCAAGTCGAGCACCAGTACCGTATCCTCCGGGGGACTTAACCAAGCTTGTAGGCCAGCGGGACTCAAGAAGTGAGTGGTATCGGACCAACGCAAGTCGAAGGGCTGACAATCCGTGGGGAATGCGGTTCGGAGCTGTAGGTAGGCACCACGGCAGATGCTGGTATCCGGGCCGAGGTCTACACTAGGGCTGGTACAGTCTACGAATACCTCAGCTGGGGAGATTACCCTTTTAGTGGCTAAGGCAGCGGGCTCGAACAGCGGTAAGTTGGGAAGCCAGGAGTAAAATAGTAGTAGTGTAGTGGAAAAGAGCGCGTAAGGGTTCATTAGCTTATCATTTTGGTTTGGTGATAAGTATTAATCCCATAACCCGCTTGGCGTTACGAAAAGAATTAAGAATTGTACATTTGAGAAAATCAACAGGTAGGAAGTTAAGAAAGCGTTAAGGCCAGTAACAGCGGCTGGGGTCCGGGTATTTTAGGATGTAAGCAATCAAAAATTAAAACAACCCGGGCCTTATTTCTTAACAACAAAACCTATTAAATCATGAAGCTACAATTCAAGCATGGTCAGTTCTTAATCAAAGTTCATTTCAACACGCCGCTGTCTACGGATGATCCGACGGCGGACAATCCGGCCACTCGTCCCGATGTGGATATCGTGATCGAAGATATGATCGATCTGTAGTTTGATCGGGAAGCGGTAGGTCGTATCCCTCCGTACATTGGTACGGAGGGATTTTTACTTTTCCGCCAGCTTGGCCCAGACCCAATCGCGGTAGGCTACTGGATGTAGCTGTTCCAACTTCTGGGTACTCCCTAGTTTTTCAAATTTCCAATCCACGAGGATACGCAGGGCCCGGATAAAATTCAACAAACCCAACTTGGTCAGTTTCTGAATGGTTCTATTGCGACGGATGTATACCTCGAAAGATTTACTCAAACCCAAAATCAATTCCGTCTCGGAGTGGAGCTCGTAGTGGGTACGCAACAGCAGCACTCGAGAGCGGATGGCGTAAAAGACGTCGGAAAACTTTACTTCCTGCAGGGTCCGTAAGACGGATTCAAACTCCCCCCGGGCAAAAGCCAGACGGGCTCTCCCCAGTACGATGGCACTTGCCTTATTTGCCGCATCCAAATAAGCTTCCCAATCGGTCATAAAATCAGCCGCCCAGTCGTACTTTCCCAAGTTACAGGCAATATTGACAATGTTGTGAAAACGGACGTGCGAGATGTAGTGGTTCTCGATAAACATGTGATTGTCTAATCCGAACTGATAAAGGGCGAATGCTTCCGCCACCGCTCCCTCCTGCCCCTCTTTGATGGCCTGGGCCTGATAGTTGATCAAGTAGGCCAGAATAGCTGATTGATCTTCAAAATAAAGCTGCTGCGCGTGGGTATAGAAATAGGTCTTGAGCTTCGTAAAAGACTTGGTACTAGGGTTTTCCAATAGCTTCAAAACGGACAAGTACAGCTCAAAGTGAATGGGACGTGGGGATTTTACCTCCCTAATGGCTTCCCGAATTTGGGGAAGAAAGGAAATCGGGTATTTTTCTTGAATGATTTTGGCCCGACTTTTTAGCTCGCAAGCGTAAACCAGCTTACTCGCGATGAAAAAGCGGTCAAGTGCTTGCATGGCATCTACCACCTCATTGGTTTGCTTATCGGCCTTGGTGGTATGACGATGAAAGTACCGCTGGTGATGCACCCTTAATCGATCCAGAAAGGACCACATATCCCGAGGTTCCTGCCGCTCCAAACGTTGCGCTAGACGATCCAGCTTCTGTCCAAACAATTGGTGCATGCCCCTTTCCCGAAAAATTTCCAGCAGGATAAAATCGCGCTCGGAAAGCTTATTCTGAAAGAGTTTCTTCCAAATCAAGAATTCCTCCACCAATAGATAGAGGTCCGAAAGGGCATCGCTGATCTTACGGTAATTGTAGGGGACTTGTACCCCAAATACCTGGCGAAATATTTCCGCTCTTGGGGGAATATCCGCGTCGGCATTTTGAAAATAACGCAGCAACTGTACCACCGTTTTTTTCTCCGCATGGAGGGCCACTACGTACTGGGCAAACTGTTTTTGCTCCTTGGCGGTCAGTTGTGCGTAGCTGCAGTAAATCTTACTCTTCAACATGGAACCAGGATTGGCTTAGAATGACATCACCGAATTTACAAAAAACAAATGCGAAAAAAGTACGGCGGGGAAAAGGTCTTTTTTTGTATGAAAAAAAACAGTGCAATTACACCATCTTGATGATGATATAACATTTTTCCATTGAGTAAATCATCGGAATTTAAACGCTCTCATTCCAGTGGGGCACCGCTTTTTAAAGTAAAGGGGGTGCCCTCCATTGGCGGACTTAATGGACCATTTTTGCAACACTAATACCTCCTTCCAATGAATTTCCATAGCCAAACTCTCACAAGCTTATGGGCAACCCTCTTGCTTGTTGGCTGCTTTTCCTCACCGCTTATTGGGCAGATTGACTCCTCCCTTTTAGTTACCCGAGGTAGTGCTACTACGATAAGATTCAGCAGCACTTGCTCTGCCAATGGTACTTGCGTACAACTCACTGACCAAACGCCCAATCAAAGGGGAGCGGTCTGGTACAAAAACCCCCTAGTCATAAATGATGGCTTTGAGTTTGTCCTTTGTGCTAGCTTCGGGGATAATGACGCGGGAGGAACGGGTCTTGCCATCATTCTCCAGGATAGTCCCGCCGGTACTGAGGCAATCGGAGTGGGTGGCTCAGGAATGGGCTACGCTGGTATCCCCCAATCATTAGGTATTCTGATTGACACCCACTACGACCCAACGACGGGTGACCTTTTGGATATTGATAATATCACGCTGGTAGCGGATGGGAGGGTAGATAATTACTTGGTCGAACCCATCAACAGCGCCGCGCGACATTGCCCCAATGTGCAGTATCAAACCGACATAAATATTGAAGATGGATCCTATCACTCCATCGGCATCACTTGGGACCCCTTCAATCAGTACCTCCAAGTCTTTTTTAATGGCCGCTTGAGATTGAGCCATCAAATCAATCTGATCGACGACTACTTCCCTTCGGGCCAAGCCTTCGTAGGCGCCAGTGCCGCTACGGGATCGCTCGGTAACGTTCACCGTATCTGTATGGAATCGGAACCCTTTGATTTTGAAACCCAACCCGAGGGTTGCGTCAGTAGTGATCCGGAAATCAACTTTAACTACTGGTACCAAACCGGTGACCCCAATACCGCTTGTTGGTCAATCCATTCTTCCAACCAAGCCGTGATTCAGGAAAGGAACAATGAAGTCACCTTTTACGTCAGTCCCTACGAATTGATCAACACCGAAATGCAACTTACCATGGAAGTGACGGAAGAAGTAGACGATGACTTTATCGGTTTTGCCTTTGGGTATCAGAGCCCTTTCGGGGGAGATCCCGACCAATACGATACCTGGTTGTTTGATTGGAAAAAGGTATCCGATACGATCATTCCCGGTAGACCCTGTCACTATCCCGCTAAGGAAGGGTTTACCTTGTCTAAGCTTCAGGGCAAGATCATCAAGGGTTGTGATCCGGAAGGAGGCCGGTACCACTTTTGTGGCCATCAGCCGGGGCCAAATTTCCGTGTAGTGGACTCCTCGTGGGAAGCGGGGCTGGGTTGGGACTACCAAGTCGAATACGACTTTAAGCTGCGCTACACCGATACCGAAATCCTCATTCAACTAAAGCGCGGTCAGACCTGGGATACCATCTTCCAGCACCGAGCCAGCGCAGGAGAATGTTTTCAGCCCGGCCGTTTTGGCTGCTACACCTACTCTCAATCCGGCGTACGCTTTTCCCAATTCCGCTACCACAGCATCGGCGACTTTCAACTGAGTGCGGAGACCATCTGTTTGGGAGATAGCGTGCAGGTCAGCATCGACACCCCCTGCTCCACGCAGCGCGATAGCCAGTTTTGCCGTACCCATTACTGGGATTTTGGGGACAACTCCCCCAATAGCCAAACGGAAGGCGATAAGGTGGAACAAGGCCTATCCCACCCTTATCTTCGGTCCGACACTTTTACCATCCAACTAGCAGTAGAAGACTACCTCGGTTGTATCTCGCCCCCCTTTAGCCGCCGCGTCGTGGTGCAGCCACTACCCGAACTCGAACTGGGCCCCGACCGCACCCATTGTGCGGGAGATACCAGCCTTTTCCTCCTTCCCCAAGGTTCCATCCACTACGAATGGAGTACGGGGGATACCAGTGCGACCGTTTCGTTCGATCGCGCGGGAGCCTATTGGGTACGGGCAGCGCTGGGGGCCTGCACCAGTACGGATAGCGTCACAATCTCCTTTCATACTCCACTGCGCTTGGCGGACCTGCTAACTACCGCGACTTGCTATGGCCAATCTACCGGAAGTTTTGATATCCTTCCTCAGGGGAGTCTTCCTCCCTACCGCTACTGGCTCGATGATCTGCCAGAGGAGGGTCCCCGATTTACTGCGCTGCCTAAGAACAACTATGAAATAAAGGTGATCGACTCCGCGCAGTGCCAGTGGGATACTGTTTTGGCCCTACCGGAGTATCCCCCCGTAGCCTATGAACTACGGGTCGAGCCCATTAGTTGCTGGTCTTTCGGTGACGGTCGAGCCCAAATCATAAGCAATCGAGAGGACCTTTGGTACCGTTTCGAGGCGGGTAATTTTTCTTCCCATACCCATTACGACAACTTAGCAAGTGGCGACTATCAAATCCAACTACAGGCTTCCTT
>ERZ1740065.1335-NODE-1335-length-14686-cov-11.193972_pt1 | contig 14686 bp, 10 predicted proteins | sample MGYA00581738_ERZ1740065 | MGnify/ENA primary metagenome ERZ1740065 (study PRJEB43018, sample SAMN04849749) | marine metagenome | isolation source: floating plastic debris | place: Pacific Ocean | collected 2008-09-01 | study: EMG produced TPA metagenomics...
GAAGCAGAGAAGGGAGAGAGGCAGAGGAAAGAGAGAGAGAGAGAGAGAGAGAGAGAGAGGCAGAGAAGGGAGAGAAGCAGAGAAGGGAGAGAAGCACAGAGATAGCCCAATAGTTTTCATTAGTCAACATTCTGGAACAAAGTTCTGGACATGACAATTATTGGTAACAGGTACGTATAGGTAAGTGTAGGTAAGTACATTGCGTGTATAGCTAGTCCGAAATATCCTAAAACAGTTTATCAATCAGTACCGTGGTGATAGGAGAGATGTTGGAAAATAGGAATCATTCCCCCTTGTCAAGGGTGCTCCTTATCAACTGCAGAGGCATGTGATGCTTGTCACTAGTAAAAGCACAGTTCAGTCTTATAATACAGCGTTGAGAAGAATTGTTGCCCACTCCAAACATGCTCAGAGTAAGCTGACCAACCAACTGTCAGAAGATCTGGAGTTGTTCCCATGTGTGTAGTAGGTGCCGAGAGAAGATAACTCTTGAGGTATATGACAGGCAGAAACACCAACAGCTTTAACATATGGAATTGCCTCCCCATAGCCACTCTTGATAAGATGACTTCTGCCTCCTACAGCTCTAACAATGCGATGTCCATGCTCCCCTTGTCTTCATCAAACCACATATAGGCATAATGATATCAAAAATGAGATTCTCAGCCCTAAATTTACACAGCTAGAATACAGGAGTTTCTTTGGAGAAAAACCTGAGGCTCATTACCTACTACCGCGTTTATTGAATCATATCAAAGGTGGATTCAGACTTGCACAACTGGCGCCCTAGCATCAGTAAAAAAAGACCTGTCTCAATTATTTTTTATAGCTAGTAGTATATACATGTAGGTAGATATAACATGACTGCACCTTCAAACGGCCACACAAGGGCAAGTTGCCCTTTGAACAGCTTTTCGTTGATGACTGTTATCGTATGTCAGTAGAAAAAAACTTCTGGATCCACTCCTGAAATAAACTAAACTATAAATGATTGGTTCCACTCGCACAACCTGTTTTTATGTAAAATCTGGAAGATTGGTACTACGGTCATAGTTAGAGCAATGAGAGCATGTTGTTTATACGTGGACTAAAACCATAAGCAGAGTTGTCTTCTCATTACAGCATATTGCAAGAGAAAACGACTCCGGTATAATGGTCATGAACTTGTTGGATCGTACCCGGCTTCGTTGGATCGATCCATTATCACGTATATCATACGCTACGCAACTTCTCTGAACGGCTAATGCTCTACTACGCATGCGCCATTCAAGGATTCCTGAGCGTCCTAAGCTACCACAGCGAAGTTGGAGCGAATCTGAATGAACCAAAATTAAAGTACTAGCCTTCATAACTTTGAAAGGGATGATCGTATGATCTGAGGATAGTTCATTTTTGAAATGCCTCCTGTTCGTGGCTCTGACCGTCAGGTACGTTTTATTGTTGCTAAATTGTGAGCTAAAGTATATTTGGCACTACGCTGCTCAATCCTCGTGTTAGCTTCATTGTCACAGAACGTTACATCTTCTCGAACGCATCGGAATCCTCAGCTGTATAAACGTTATAGGATTCAGATCGAAATTATTTTAAGTATTTCACGTGAGGCAAAGTCTGGCTTTCTTGTGCGCGACTAATTGGGTACTACTTATACTTTGTTTTCAAATTTTATCGAGTGTTAGTTGTACACTATTCGTCTTTTAGAGGTCTAAGGAGCAAACATGGAAGGAAAGTGAGCTTAAAGACACGTTGAAAGTGTGTACGAAGTTTGGAAACTTATCTGAGTGTTAGCCAACTAACTGGTCACTTTTTATCCTGTCCAAACATCGATTTATCACCCACTACTTAATGGTTTACAGCTCGATTAACCTTGACACTAGGTTTAAAAATCTAGTTTCAAAATGTACGTCATGGATTTTTTTGGTCCTACTTAGGAGATCAATGGAGAAAAGAGCCGAGGTGATGAAAGATCCCACAGGAGTAGAAATGCTGATGATAGTGAGTTGACATACAGGCTTCCCACTTCATAGATCTTGAACATGAAACAAGATAGGCCTATTCTCACTTGACTGGTTTATATTGTTAGTGATGGAAAGCTTGATGAAGATGATGCTAGTTTGATTTATCCTCTAGGCTCCAAAGAAAGGAGTAGCCGGCATGGAGAGAAGAGTTCTGACAGACCCACAGGGGATAATGAGCGTAAGAGGCGCTCAGATGTGAAGGATAAAAATGGTCATAGAGACAAGGACAGAGGTAGCCACAGAGAGGACGGAGATCGGAAAAATGATAAAGATGACCGAAAAGATGGCCATGACAAACATAGAAATGATAGAGAGAAGCGCGGAGATGACAGAGACAAACACAGAGATGATAGAGACAGGCACAGGGACAGGGATGACAGAGACAGGCACAGAGACAGGGATGACAGAGACAGGCACAGAGACAGGGATGATAAAGAGAAGCATAGAGACCGAGATGATAGAGACAGGTATAGAAGTGATAAAGAAGGACACAGAAATGATAGAGAAAGACGCAAAGACAATAGAGACCGACATAAAGATGACGGAGGCAAGCATAGAGAGGACAAAGATAGACATAGAGATGATACAGATCGACATAAAGGTGATCGGGACAGGCATAGGGACAGAGATGATAGGGAGAAACATAAAGACAGGGATGAGAGAGACAGACAAAGAGGCGATAAAGAGAGGCACCGAGATGACAGAGACAGGCACAAGGACGACAGAGACAGGCACAAGGATGATAGAGATAGGCACAAGGATGACCGAGACAGGCACAGAGATGACAGAGACAGGTACAAGGATGATAGAGACCGGCACAGAGACAGAGATGACAAAGAGAGACCTAGGGATGATAGAGAGAGGCATAGAAACGATAAAGAGAAACATAGAGATGACCGAGACAGGCACAAAGATGATAGAGACAAACATAGAGACGACAAAGACAGGCACAGAGATGATAAGGACCGGCATAGAGACGACAGAGAGAAGCATAGAGACGACAGAGGGAGGCACAGAGATGATAAGGACCGGCATAGAGACGACAGGGACAGACATAGAGACAGAGGTGACAAAGAGAGAGATCGAGACAAAGATAGAAATGTGAGAAGCGGTGAGCATCGAGACAAGGGAAGAACAAGAAGCGACCACAGAGATGATGAAGAAAGACAGAAAGACCAAAAGAGGCATGGTAGGGATGAGAGTTCCGGCGATGGTAAAAGCAACGACAGGAGAAGAGAAAACAAACATGGAGGAAGAGGTGATCCCGGCACCGATGGAGATGGTAGAAATAGACGTGGACAGGATGAAGGAGCTGGAGCCCCCAGTGGAATGCGGAGTGCTGGTCGAAAGACTGGAGGTAGTCAGGAAGAGGATGACAATGAGGTAGGGACCACCCATCGAAATGTTGTCTGGAGTTGTTACACGTCAGTTTGTAGCTGCATGACCTCCGTCTCGTTCTGCAGGATATCGTCGAGGAACAAGTTGGTGAGACGAGGACAGCGAAGACTGAGTACGATATACTTGCCCTAGAATTCATTACTGCCATATCTAGGTGAATTAATTAATACTTCTATCTTTGCTTAGTGATAAGAAAGGAGGCAACGATGACGAAGAGGACTACGGTGGTTATGATGATGACTTTGAGGTAATCATAACTTTATTACATCTCTGATGTTTCCAATGATATTCCTGTGACAAGTACTGTGATGAGTATTTTTGTTTTGTCACAGGATTACGACGATGACTTTGAGGACGATGACGGTGGAAATGAAGACGACGATAACAATGAAGGCCATGAGGAGTTTAACAGAATGGTATGAATCATAGAATCGCTCTCACGATATAACTAAAATTGTTATGCCCGCCATCAGATTCACTATTGTTCTTTTAGTTTTGAAATCCTTCTTGATCCGAGGTTTCGTAAGTGTGACCAGAGATCCTAGGCAGGATCACTGGTATAACGCACCATATTAAAATGGGCCACGAGCTAAGACTTGTTCATAAATATGTCGGAAATTCAATATTCGCAGCTGTTTTACGATGAATCAATGGTTAGTGGCCATCAGACTAGATGCTACTCTGTTTCAGACTCGCAAGAAAGAGGTAATAAAGCAATCAGTTCTGCTTCTACATGTGTGATTTATCATTTGATGCCCACATATAGTTTCTAGCCCTTCTCTTCAATACCGAGCTTTCTTCCTGCTCCTGGTGTCATCAATATTTTTCCGATCAATATTGTCATTCTTAATTTTACGTTAGACAGTAGCTAGTGCCCATTCATTCGCTAGCGGTGTGAGATCTCTTTGTTTCAGACGAACAGCGAGATGGAGGAGTTGTTTGACGCTCTCAATAAGGAGAACGATAGACTGCTAGCCGAGTCTAGGAAGTCCAACTGGTCCGACTCAGTGAGTTAGTCACGTGACCTGGTGGTTGGACAGCGTAGAATATGGCTGTAGACTACACTTGAAATCGCCTGCTACCTTCGCAGACAACCAGCTACACGTCTGATCCATTTCCTGTCCTTACTGCTTGCAGACCGACGCCTCAGGTGAAAAGCATCAGTCACCCGTATCCAAGAGACCAGTCACGAGCAAACCGAGGTCCTTCATCAACTTCGTCGCTGCCAAGCAGAGAGATATGAACCAGAAGGTTGACCCGAGAGTTTGACCTTGACCTTTATGTCATTTCATGACTGCATGCTGACCTGCTTTCCTCAGGTGGCATCAAAGGCTAGGAAACGATGCAATGAGCTGCTGAAGATTATTGACCTTGACATTGTACATCTCAGCCTGTTTGACCTGCCGCCAGTGAACGAGTATTCTCTGTACATGAGCAGCTTCGGTCGGACTAACGCTCAGCAGGTAAACTCATTCCACCGCCAAAAAACAGACGTACATACCATGCACACTAAGTTTACCTGGTATCGGTGTCGATAATTTACCTGTCTGGCCATTGACCCTGTGTAGGTGGCCATTCAGACTAACGACGATAACCTGGAGAGAGACACTCAAACTGAGGAGATTGACTCAACCGATAAATGGTCGCAGCATCCACCCGAGACTTCCGTAGCCTGCGGCTGCGGCGATACCAGTGACAGCGGTCAGGATCAGGACGATAGTCGCAGGCTAGACGAGAGTCGTCTTACTTCGTTCCTTCAGAAAACCTGTCAGGTAGGCTAGTGTCAGGTGAGTGTCATGTCGGCGTCAAGTTGTTCATGTGATGATATCTGATCATCGATGCTAGGTGGTGGAGAGACTTATAGAGGAGGAGCACGCTAAGAGTGTGTACTCGGAGAGCGGGTCCAGGTTTAGCTGTAGTGAAGCGTTCATCACACTCGCACCTACTGAGGTATTCGACTCACGCCAAGTCATCGGCAGCACCTACTCCGGCAGCGATGCTAACATGCTCCTCACTATGTACTCTAAGCCCAACAAAGTAAGGAAAAACGACTCTCGTCCTTGTTAGCATTATTCGTTATCCCCAATTCATTGGATATGTTTTGTTTTAGATCATCGATAAGAAGCTGGATAAGTATGGGATGATAGCAGTCTGGAATACCAATGACCCACATCAGCCTCAAAAGTAGGTCACTAACAGTGAGACTAAACTCTGTGTCTTTAGGCGTTATATTCTCTCACTCTGTGCCTCTATCTGCCACCTCAGGATAGTGGCTAGTGCCAGCATTCCAACATGCTGCTGCTTCAGCCCCGTGAAGGCGACATTAGTGTTTGCTGGAATGGGTGATGGATCGCTCGTAGCTTGGGATCTCCGCGAGCCTCCCACAATGCACCACAGCTACATCTGTGGTGGGAAAGACTGGTTGCTGAGGTTCCCCACCTACAACACCGCTGGCGTGCTGAAATACGAAAACCACAACAGTCCGATATCGGCAATCGTCCCAATCATGGCCGACAACAGCAAGTCATCCACTTATGGTACTTCCCATAATTCCACAGTAGTGTACTTCCTGCCACACCCACTATAATGATGTTGATTTATTCGCTGTAGACTCGAGGAGTGGCCTGTCATTCCAGTTAGCAACGCTGGATAGGAACGGATTCGTCCACCTCTGGGTGAGTGAAGTCTAACCTGTTACTATTTACTGTAAACTGGAATTTATTTGTGAGGGAATTTTTATACGAAGATTTGCAAACGTTCAAAATCTCAAAAAATTTTAATGGTTGTACTATAGTGATTATAGTCGTGATGAATTTTCGCAAAAATTTTTCCATCATAAAAATTTTTCTATTGGGGTTTCCAGGCATTTTCGCAAATATTTTTCAGCACAAAAGAATTCCAGTCTGCAGTATTCAGTTTACTGTATACGTGGTAATTATAGCCGCGTTTTAAATCTAGCGAAATAGTGATCTCATGAGTTCCGCTATTAATAGAACAGCCAAGTGTCACATGATTCATTGTCACGCTAATAATATGATCTCTGTATAATCCTGCACCAGTACCTAGTATAAGAGGAAATACCTACGCCTGTTGCTCTTGCTCAGACGCAGTGCACCTAAAGATTAGTATTCATCCGCACAAACAATTGGCTCTTACTCGCACTCCACCTCATACACCAGGAATATTGATACAGAGAGTCAAGAAATGATGCTTCCGCTATAATCACGACCACCAGTTATTTACCCATGACCAGAAAACGTGAAATATAATGTGATCAATATGGAGGTTCTGAAATTTTCGTTATATTTTGGACACGTAATAATTACCACGTACATAGTATATTCCAGTACTTATGGTATACATATATATATATATGGTATATACACATCCATAATATAGTACATATGAATGAGGTGGTTTTCCAACCAGGTTGTGACAGAGATGCTAGAGACTAGTCAAGCTGGATCTGAGTCAGACCTCGGTCTATCACCCAACGGGAAGATCAAACTGCTCAAGAGTTCATCCATCCGTCTGGAGAACCCTGTCAAGTTAGTCAACTCAAAGCAGCTTAACTATTTCTTCTCTCCCACCAAATTTTGTTATTATATTACGTAACGTATTTGTAAACCTATTTTTTGTTCATATCTATTGGGAAGAACGTGAAAAGATGGATATAGTTCTACTGCATAATTTTTCACATCTGTTGGGAAAAGATGAGTACGTTTCTGCTGGCCACCATTATTACGCAATGGCGCATCAATAGAATGGAAACCTTAGGATCTGTTGTCTTCTGAACCATCAAATTTGGGTAGAAAGATCATAATTAGATACGTGCGGCAGAAAAATTACTTATTAACTGCAGTAATACAACATGATATAACATCATAGCGGCAGAGTACCTGGTACCGCTGCGAATTACCATTAAATGGAGTCCATTCACTGGTAGTGTAAAACTATCTCGTTCTAGGAGCTCGGTCGACAGCGCCATCTGCTCGTTAGACCTTAAACTCAACCCGACCAACCCGAATCACTTCTACGTGGCGACGGATGGTGGCCTGGTGCTACATGGTACCAGATTTGGTCGGCAGAAGATAACTCCTCGATGCTATCGCTCAGACGATTTCACGCCGTGCGCTGTCACTTCAGTGGATATACATCCGTTTGGTCATCCTGTCATGCTGGTGAGTGGGTAAATCATAGACATAAGGATGGGTACCGATGTCTGTGCTATACTACCCATGGAGTCCCTGTCAGTAATTATATCTATGGTAGACTTTCGTTAGATGTATTACTTCTGTTTGATAGGTTGGATTTGAAAACGGAGTGCTTCGGCTTTATCAACTGACTTCAGGTATGTACTGAACATGTATCATGGTTATAGAACACAGCGGGAGTTGCTTTCTCCTACGTCTTCTGACAGAAGACTGCTTGTTGTGTCATTCCCTGGCATGCTACTATCTTCAAAGCTACAGACTATGTTCTGTATATACATAGTATGTTATGGGAACCAATCATCTATCAGTAGCGTTACTAGGGACACAGTGTCGCTCTGTGTCAGTGCCTATCATTGGCTATTTTACTAAGCTCTTGTCAGTACAGATTGTTACATTCATCATTGAATTGACGGGTATTCGAGGTACGAAGCAGGTGGAGATTGTAATTCAGGTGCCTAGTCTCCCAAACGATGAGGCTTGTGTGGCTCTTGTAGAGAATCTAACCCATGATCTGTCCCTATGAATGTAGACACGCCAGTGTTGACTTGGGAGACGTCGACTCAGGGAGCCGCTATCAGACGAGTTCTATGGTCCAGGAGCTGTACCTACATTATTTTCGTCCTCGATGACAACGCCACAATCCACATGTGGGATTTGTTACGTAATGATGCCGAGCCTATGACGTCAGATTGGGTGGTCAACGCAGCAAATTACAAGTAAGTAGGCACTAATACAGCACGTGGCATGAGAAACAATCGTGTGAATTGTGTATTATAATAATAATATATATGTATATATAATGTAATACAATATATGATGTAATAATAATCACTGCTATTACTATTAATTATTATTGCATTTAATACTAGGGTGACCGACATGGCGCTATCAGAGGAGAACCAGAGCAATGCCAGGCCTAAAATAGTAAGTACCTATCAGACTTACTTTGCCTCATTGTATCGCTACGACGTGTCTATCATGACTGTGATACTGCAGTACACCCAGATACTATTGCGCATGAAATGTTTGCACAATGGTGTAGTCACAAATATAAAATATTCGTGAAATATGCCAAACTAACGCGGTATAATAAAGGGTTAGTCTGTTCTGTGCTGTCAATTTCTGCACTTTGTTAACGAGCAAAAATAGCAGTTAAAATCATGCCACAAAGATTCCCCAATGTGCTCAGTATCGTGATACCATCATATGCGTGATTTGGTGCTCCGAGTACTATGCATGTACGATCCAGTAAACACGTGGTAGAATTACTGACTCCCTTCTCCGTTCCAGGCTCTATCGTTTGAGGATGGCTCCACTCAAGTCCACATACTAAGCAGTCACGTCAGCAACTTACAACCTGGCGAAAACGACCAGTTCCAACGATTCGTGGAGCAGCTGTGATTTCTCTTCGCCCTTCCCAATAACCAATTTCTGAGTTTGTTATTGTAATAATTCAATACAGAAATATTTATTTTCATAATAAAGTAAATGGGGAAATACGACATTTTTATGAGACTGGAGATGTTAACCTATTGACTGCTACTCCTGACTACTACACGGTAGGACTCTGCTCCTTGGGTTTTTTAGATAAAGGTAAAAGATTGCGATAGAATGACCAAGTGTAATCAACCATGAGTTCAGGCGTGATCTCGGGAAGTTCGCCAATCTGTCTACCTGGATTGCCAGCGAACACAGCGAACGGCGGTACTACTGTTTCTGGAGGCAAGACAGTTCCATCCAATATTGAACAGCAATCCTTGAGTACGCTTAGCCTCCCAAGAACGCAGTTTTTTCCTATGTGTATGTATGATCCGACCTGTGCACAGTTTATGATGGAATTTTCTCCCACATAGACATGTTCACCTAAAATAAAATGATTTTATAAAATTTGTGACCTGGTCCAACACAAAACTCGAACTTAGGAAGATAAAACACCTCCTTACCTATGTACAATGGAAAAAATGCTACTCCTTTCGCAAACTTCTTGAATGGGGGTCGTAGTATTGCATTCTCACGAATGACTGAGTTCTTCCCCACTTTCAGACTAGCTAGATCGCCCCTGAGAACGCATCCCTCCATGACAATAGTTTTGCCATTCAGCACAATATTCTGGCTCCCAGCAAGAGTAGAGAACTTGCTCACTTTGTTGCCTGATGCTGTCTCAATGTATTTTTGAGAATCGTGATAGATAGGTTGCAAATCCATATCTACTTCTTAGTAGCTTGACTATAGTCGCGTCCGTACGGAAAGCGACTCTGTACACGATAGGGTGATTTCTCAAGTACTTACTGTTTAACGATACTTTTCTAGTAGTATGCGATCCTTAATAAGAACTCAGGCAATAGTATTTATCCTTGACACACGAAATAGGTCAACGCATTCACACTGGAATTTGTAGTTGGAGTTGTTCCCCCACTACTTTAATTTTAGCGCGTATTAGAATGGTTGTGGTGCGCATCATATTATGCGAGAACGCAGCTATCCCTACTTCAGTGCACGAGTGCAGAACCATGACCTGAACAGGTTCATATAACAGCAAACTCCTTTACAAAGACAAAAAACAAAATCGCATCAGATTTGACTATCATATATATTCATTATATCTTAGAGATCACAAGGCATTTCATTATTATACATCATTGTGTACACTAAAAATAATAGTGATTAATATCAGCATGATAGTGTCACCAATAGAACATGTGAGCTATGAAAATGTGACATAAGTTACAACAAGAGATGACCTTCAATGACAGTGAAATAAACATGACGTATACAACCTGTCATTTGAAGTGCAAAAACTCCAATAAATTACATAAAAACCTAGTATGATGTACATAACAAGCTTTATAAAGTTGAGTCTTACGCCTTAAATTAGGCAATCTTTGGATTTCGCATACTTTTGGCTTGAAAAAAAGCAGCAGCAGTTAATGCTGACTGGATACAATACCTAGCAAATTAATCGGCAGAGTGGCAATAACTATGTACAGCTCCTTGTCACGAATCTTTAGGATTGAACAAAATTGGATGGTAAAACCATTTGGATGAATGACTGTGACGCGTGACGATACACAGCGTCGTAAATGCTTGTTGCCAGATTTGAGTGATCAAGCCACCAGATCTTTGTGACGGTGAGACGAATCGAGAGACGAGAGAGGTTTCAGCCGTTCAGTCACATGTAGGGGCCAGGCCCAGGGCTGTTTATATACGGACCATTATGGTGGGACATCATCATTGGCGGCTGATGCATCGACGGCCTGCGAGAGGCGCCGGGTGGAGGTCCGGAACCAGGTATGAACTCATGGCCGTGTTGGTGGTACGGTGGGATGTTGGGTCCGTGCGGACCAGGGGGCACTCCGTAGCCACCGGGTCCGCCGTACGCATTGGGGGACAAACCCATCGGCCCACCTGGCTGATGCAGCATCATCTGCTGACTTCTCATGTGCGGCATGTGGTGTGACTCCATCATAGAAGGGCCCCCAGGCATTGCAGGAGCGCCAGGAAGTGCAGGGCCGCCTGATGGCGTAGGACCGCCAGGCACTACAGGGCCTTGATTGTATGCCATGCTCATACTGCTGTGCTGTGCAGACATCATGAAGTTACCAGGACCGGAGGGATGAGACGGCATTGAATCGCCCATCAGGTGGTTACCAGGAGGCATCATGGATCCTGCTGAAATCGTAAAATGTCTCTACTGCTGACGCAATACCAATACGGACGTAGAAATAAATACACTGAGACGTGATACTTACGCTGACCAGGATGAGACATCTGTGTGCTGTACATCGGCGCAGGGTGTCGAGTAGGCGGCTGAGGTCCAATCACCGGCCCGTCAGGGAAGTAATTATGGGATGGAGACGGGTAGCGCTCGGGCCCAAAGTCATAGCCTTGTTTAGGCGGGATCAAAGGCTCGTGAGATGGCGGCAGCGAGGATTGCGACACGGGTAGATACTGAATGGTGTTACGGCCTTTGCTCTGTATGCTAACAGCAGGGGCTGCGGCCTGGGGCGGTTTGTACATAGGCTCTGACTGACTCATCATGCCGCCGTTAAAGTTGTTCATTCTTACATCCACGTTCTGCTGCATATGAGCCGGCATGCCAGGCCCCTGGTAGCTCTGGTTGGCGGTGACATTCTGTATGTTCACCTGTCCTATAGACATGTGAGCGTTGACATACGTGTTATTGACACTAGGCACCTGCTGGCTGGCCGCCGTCGGGTTCGCCTGAGAATTCGGTAAGTCAGAGTTAGGCATAGCATTAGACGAAGCAGACGCGTTGTCGGGAAACACGCCAGGTGTCTGCTGAGGCGTCTTCTGAGAAATCTGAGAGATGTTCTCCTCCACGCCTTTGGCGAGGTTGGCAAGCGAAGCTGACGTGATGTTGTTGAGATTGCTAGATGACTCTTGACTGGACGAGACGCTGCCGGGGCCCTGTGAGGCGCTGCTGTAGAGCATCTGCTGCTCGCTGTAAGACTGATAGCCCATGCTCGTTTGATGACTGATGTTGAGCTGACGCTCTATAATTCTCTCCTGGTTCTCTGGCTGCAGATATTGTTGGCGGTGTGACGGCGGAGTAGTTATGCTCTCCACACTCATCCCTCTTCTCATCATCGGGTTGTAGCTAGGAGGCTGCTCCCCACCAGGCCCCATCGGAGAACTCTGCAACATAATGTAGAAACGTAAGCATAGGCACTGAGTGATAGGATAGACTATGAGAACACTACTGGCCTTACCTGATAGGGCATGGGGTGGCCGGCCTGCAGCATGTGGTAAGGAGGATGGCCACCATTGCGAGGGGGGAAGTTAGGCATGCTGTTCTGGCGAGCGATGGGAGGCATGAGTGTGGGATTGGCGCCGGAGGAATCGGCTAGCAGAGGTTGAGGCGTATTTGGACCGACAGGCTGAGGGCCTGCCTGGCCAGCGGGCTGTGGCGTGATGTGACCGGTAGGCTGGGGGGTTAGCGGACCCCCTGAGCTGTTCATATTCTGATTGGTAAGAGGTGAGGGCGGTATCGATGTCTTCTCAGATTTGACTGAGTTATGTCCGTGCGGTGAGCTGGGTGAAGGAGACGGCAGGCTACTGTTCTTACGCTTTCGACTATTCTTCTTGGCGGGTGGCGCAGATCCTGGCGAGGCCATGGGCACCGGGTAGGGTGGCGGCGGCTTTTGTTCAAGATTCCCCGGGTTCTCACCCATCAAGTCATTGAATATGGGACTGGGCATGTCGAGCTGGCCCATACTGTACGTGTTGGCAGACGATTGGCTGCTAGGCGGCATGTAAGGTCCTTGCGTGTCCTGCGCCATGTTGATGTGTTTCAGGTCTGATTGGTCGCCACCAGAGAGCAACATTTCCTTTATTTTGCGCAGGCTGTCGAGGCGACATTTCCTGTGCTGGCGTTGCTCTGGAGTCAGTATCTCGTCCGGCAGTCTCTGCTGCGTTATGTCAGGCTGCATGGCGCCGCCGTGGTTCATGAACGCCGGTACAGCGCAGTGCTGCGGCATGCTGGGCCTCGGACCGCCCCACTGACCAGGTGGACAATGCGGACCTGTGGGCCTGGACATCCTGTACGGATTTGATGGCCTCATCATGGCCATTGGCTGCTTGGGGTGCGTCTGAGGATCAGAAACCTTTAAACTTGGATTAGCCTGCAGAGATTAAGATGGATAGGTGACTTGGCAACTGGGCGGACAACTGGTGCTTCCACACGAACCATGACATACACAGACCTGTAAGAACTGTTTGGTATCAGGATCGTCGAAGTGATAGGAGAGCATTGACTTGTAACTGCCAGCGACCACAGCCTCCGCGGCTCTGTTTGCCATCTGAGTCGAGAATACGTACACCTGACTGTGGGGGTGTGGACTGAAAGAGCTATTCGCAGCCGCCTTCTTCCCGTTTCCTGTAGCACAAAAATGGCGTCACAGTCATGACATAGCGCATAGCAGGTTTTGGTCAAGGGAAGAAACTGGCTGTGGTCTACAGTGCATGACAAGATCACATGCAGCAGAGTGCATCAGGTCTCAGGCCAGCTTACAAATACAAATAGGTTAGGAATACAACAGGTTGGGAATACAACAGTTTGGAGTAAACAATAATTGACAACAACAACTATGAGGATTAGGAAAGTCAGGGAGTGATATTGAACTAGGTAACCGGTTTCTCCATAACTCACCATTCACTGCAGCGGCAGACTGTCTCCCTAAAACACGGATACATCAGTCTTGATATTCCATACTGAGCTGAGACAGAAGACAATGGGTAAAGACACCAACGGCAAACTACGAACCAGTGGTAGATTCTTCACTCAATACTTTGGCCAGCTCAGGATTCTCAGACTTGATGAGCTCGGTAGGGTCGAGCTCTGAGCTCTTCTCCTTCTTCATGCTCACACCGTCCAGCTCCTCAGACTCACTGTTTAGCAGCTCGTCATTGCTCGGCCGAGTGGACAGAGTCGTCTGGGCCTGGTAAGGGAGAATGTTACCAGAGTTACCAGCTCAGCCATGGCTGATAAGTTAAAAGTGAGTGCACAGAGAGCCGCACAAAATAGAACTGCTGGTGCCGCCATGATATGCGATGAACTCAATTGTATACGAGTAGTTGGGTTGCGGCATGGCACACGCCCCGCACAGGCACACACGTGACAGTTTGAAAGAGGTGTTATATAACAGAAGAATACCTGGATGATGGGTTTGAGACTGCAGTAGATGTCCTCCAGAAAGTTAGAGATGTCTCGATCCTCGGCTGACTTACGCAGCTGCTCTCTGAGCGCCTCCCATTCGGTAAAGTTGAGAGCGACACACTGCCAGCCGCAGTCGGTTTTACTAGGTCCTGACCGGTGTCTGTACAGTCGCAGATCTGCAGTCAATAACCGACAGTGTCAAGTAACATGTCACGACGTCACACAACGTCACAACACAATTACAGACTATGTAATAAGTTTCAACTATTACTGAAAAGAGAGAGAGAGAGAGAGAGAGAGAGAGGGGGGGAGGTAGAGGGGGGGGGGGGACAAAGAGGGAGTGAGAGAGAGAGAGGGAGGGAGAGAGAGAAACAAAGAAAACA